>OQVS01002520.1_pt1 | contig 11568 bp, 8 predicted proteins | sample 1691601 | NCBI WGS metagenome assembly OQVS01 (sample SAMN03418268, study PRJEB22391) | human gut metagenome | biome: human-gut; feature: organic feature; material: feces | host: Homo sapiens | place: Tanzania | collected 2013-01 | reverse complement strand
AAGTGGTTTTAGGATATTCCTATTAACTTTGCACTTGCTTCTGGAATCCGCCAAAGCCAGTTCGTCTGCTATAAAAACATAAAATAGTAGTTTTTATGTTGAAACATATCAAATAAAAACGTATCTTTGTGGCATAAAAATTTAATACTTAAAAAATTAGCAATTGCTATATGAAAAAAAGAACCCTGATTGCACTGTTTGCCGTTGCCGCGCTGACCGCCAACGCACAGTCGAAGCTTGACCTTCAAAGCAAGGCAATGCTGCAGAATCTGAGAGAACAAGTGGAAAACACCGCACACAAGAAAGGCATCGCGCCGAAGAAGGCTGCCGCACAGCAGCAGATTGAGGTGGTGGTAATTATGAACGACGGTGAAGATGCCTCACAGCTCGCAGCCAAAGGATTCGAAATGAAGGCTGACCGCGGAGAGATCGGCGTTGTGGCGCTGCCGCTCAGCCGTATCGAAGAGCTAAACAGCGTGAAAGGCGTGAAGAGCATCAGCTACGGAAAAGAGGTGAAGGTGAAGCTCAATATGGCTAACCCGCAGACCGGAGTGGACAAGGTTCACAACGGCGAACAGCTCAAAATGCCATACACAGGAAAAGGAGTAATCATCGCCGACATCGACGGCGGTTTCGAGCCGAACCACCCCATGTTCCTCGACAAGGACGGCAACACCAGAGTGACCTACCTCTCTACATCAACGAAGACAATGACCACGCCGGAGGAGATCAGCGCATACAACACTGATACCAACACCAGCGACCACGGAACACACGTGATGGGTATCGCCGGAGGAAAGTTCGAGAGCGACGACTTCAATATCTCGGGTGTAGCAACGGAGGCTGACCTCGCAATGTGCGTGATGGGCTCTACCATTACAAGCGTAATCACCGAAACAGAGAAAATCATCAAATACAGCAAACAGCAGAACAAGCCGCTCATCATAAACATGTCGCTCGGTACGAACAACGGCCCGCACGACGGCAACGACGAACTGTCGAGATACATCAACAAGGTGATTGCCGACAAGGCTGCCGTAATCTGCATCGCAGCAGGCAACGAGGGAAATTATCCTATCGTGCAGAAAAAGAAGTTCGAGTCTGACGGCGACGAGATGAAGGCTTATCTCTTCAATATGGCACCATACTACGGCTATGGCTACTCTCCGCAGTGCTCCCTGTGGTCGGACGGCGGCGACAAGCCGTTCAGCATCTCGCTGGTGCTCTACAACATCTCCACAAAGAAGGTGGTGAAGGAATACGAACCCATTGCCGTCAGAGACACTATGGCTTCATACAGAAGCACCCAAGACAAGGACTTCGCAAAGTTCTTCAACGGAACACTCAGAATCGTTACCGGTCCGCAGGATCCGAACGATCCAGCCAACAGCAAGTTCGGAGTGCAGATTTATGCATCCAACCTCACACGCCTCAACCAGAATATCCTCCCGGGATATATCGTAAGGGCTGAGAAGGGACGCGAGATTGTGGCATACGGCGATGACATGACCTATTTCGTGAGCGATGCCACACCATCTTCAAGCTACTACGGCTATCCTGAATACGTTGTTGCCGACGGAGCCACATTCGACGGAACAATCAACAATATGGCTTGCGGAACCGACGCCATCATCGTTGGTTCATACAACAGCGGCGACAAGCTGCAGGGCAGCACCGCCGTGTTCACACTCGCCCAGTACGGCGAGGAGAACGCCCAGTACGACGTATCCTCATTCTCAAGCTGGGGAACAATCGACGGCATCAGCCTGCCACACATCTCCGCTCCAGGCTCTCTCGTAGAGTCATCGTCAAACACTGCCTACGTGAGAAGCAACAGCGAGAAGACATCCCACAAGGCTTACGTGAACGGAAAGACATACTTCTGGCGTCCGAATATGGGTACGTCAATGGCAACTCCATACATGAGCGGCGTTGCAGCACTCTGGCTGCAGGCTGACCCGACGCTCACCAACGAGCAGATCAAGCAGATTGCCATAGCAACCGCCACAAAGGACAAGTTCGTTGAGAACACCAAATACCCCGTGCAGTTCGGTGCAGGCAAAATCAATGCATACGACGGCTTGAAACTTGTGCTCGACGGCGGCTCAACTGCTCTGAACAAGATTGATGCCGACAAGGATATGCTGTTCCGTGCAGTTGGCAACAACGAATACGAGGCATTCGTGGCAGGCGAGAACGCCATTGCAGTGCGTATCTTCGACATGAACGGCCGCCTGGTATCAAGCAGCCGCACAGCAGGCAATACAGTGCGCTTCTCCACAGCATCGCTGCAGAAGGGTATCTACGCTGTTGACCTTTGCGGTTCGAAGACAAGCCACAAGCTGAAGATTGCAGTGAAGTAAAAGCCAAAAGCCTTCGCTTGTGAAGCTAAGAAACAAAGATTCATATCTATCAAGTATAGCCTCTCTTTACCGGGAGGCTATATTTATATATAGAAGGATTCACGCAAAATATAAATGCCGCGCAAAAACAGAATAAGCTGATAGATATAAAGCTGAATATATCACAAGCCGGATATAAAGAATGAACCGGATATATAGAAAAATCCCCGGATTCCGATATACTGATGGAATCCGGGGATTTCTGTTTAATCTGTATTTCCTTATCTGTATTGCCTATTCATTAAGCCTCGCCCTTGCCCACGTTGAACGGAGCGATGGTCTTTCCCTGCTGCTCTGGCAGAGTGATTTTGCCGAACTCGTGCTCATACTTTGCAACATTCTCCTGCAAAGCCAGAAGCAGACGCTTAGCGTGCTCAGGAGCAAGAATCACACGGCTATTGATTACCGCCTTTGGCAGACCCGGCAGAACACGGGCAAAGTCGGCGATGAATTCTGAACGAGAGTGAGTGATGAGCGCGAAGTTAGCGTATTCGCCCTGTGCCACTGCCTGTGGGAGTTCCAGCTGGAACTGTCCTTCCTGTTTTTCCTTATTATTTTCCATAAGATTAAAGTTTTTTCTGTCTTTAAGTATTAAATATTGAAGTAGTCTCACCGAGAATCGAACTCGGATCTAATCTTTAGGAGAGACTTGTTCTATCCATTGAACTATGAGACCCCATCATTCCTCAGACAGCCTTGCGGCATTGCTTTGGTGATTGCAAAGGTAACTTATTTTTTTGTTAATCCACTATTTTTCCACATCTATTTTAGGCATAGCCACACATTTATTACTCTTTTCCACTCCCGAATGCCGCCTCACGCCCTATGAACCCCTCATGAAAATGTTGTATGAACCGGTGCATTCCCTCATAAAAGTGTAGTCGCAAGGTGTTTATTCCCCCATAAAAATGTATTACAAGCTTGATTATTCCCTCATAAAAGTGTATCTTTGCATTAGTTATTCCCTCATAAAAATGCTGAAATATGAAAAGAACCATTTATAACGAGCTGATTAAGTGGAAATTAAGCAAGAGCAGGAAGCCACTGATAATGTATGGTGCCAGACAAGTCGGCAAGACATATATATTAAAAAGGTTTGGAGAAAAAGAATACAGTAATCTTGTTTATCTAAACTGCTATAAAAACGAGATGATGGAAAAGTTGTTTGAGCAGGATGCGGATGCCAAGCGTATTTTGCTCGGTCTTGCCGCATTGTCAAACCAGACCATCAAAGAAAGCGAAACTCTTGTTTTCCTCGACGAGATACAGGAGATACCCAACATTATCTCCACTCTGAAGTATTTCTGCGAGGATCTTCCCGGCATACACATAGTCGTTGCAGGCTCGCTGCTCGGTGTGATGAATATGAAAGGGCAGTCGTTTCCCGTCGGTAAAGTAGATATAATGAGGATGCTGCCAATGTCATACCATGAATTTCTTGTAGCCAAAGGTGAAGACGGGCTTGCCGGGCTGCTGCAATCCCAAGATTATGGAATGATGGATGTCTTCGCCGAGAAATACACCGAAATGCTCAGACAATACTATTTTGTAGGCGGTATGCCGGAGGCTGTCAGCCATTTCTGCCAGACAAACGACCTGATTGGCGTCCGGCAGATACAGAAAAACATCTTGACTGCTTACGAGACCGATATATCAAAACATACAGGCAACGATACACAGCGCATCAGGATGGTATGGGACAGCATACCGTCGCAACTGGCAAAGGAGAACAAGAAGTTCATCTATGGTGCCGTCAGGAAAGGCGCAAGGGCAAAGGATTTTGAGATTGCCATACAATGGCTGATCGACGCAGGGCTTGTATATAAGGTTGAAAGGACAAAAGAGGCGAGGATGCCGCTGAAATTCTATGCCGACGCCAATGTCTTCAAGCTGTATCTGCTCGATGTAGGACTACTTGGGGCCATGACCGACACGAGTGCCGCACTGATGCTTATAGACAATTCCGCCTTTACGGAATACAAAGGGGCTTTTACGGAGAACTACGTGCTGCAGCAGCTGAAGACCATCAACGATATGCCTGTTTATTATTACAGCAAAGAGAACTCTACCCTCGAAATAGACTTCATAGTGCAGACCGCAACTACAGTACACCCCGTTGAGGTGAAAGCGGAAGAAAATGTAAAGGCGAAATCCCTGTCCACCTTCGTGAACAACGACTGCAAAGGTATGAATATAAAAGGAGTGCGGCTATCGATGAAAGGCTATGCTGACCAGGAATGGATGGTAAACGTGCCTCTGTATGCCGCCAGGGAGTTCTTCTTAGGCACATAACCGGGGCTGTCTGAGGACAGACACAGCTTATGCCAAACACCGTCACATACGCATAAAAACGACAATAGAGGCAACACTTTCCCATTGCCTCTATTGTCGTTTTTATTATGATACTATGTGTATATAGTATGCCTTGTGTATTTACCTACGGCATCAGATGGATATCCACCTGCCGCCAGCAGTTATCTCCTGTCAGGAGGGGATTACTTTACGAGAACCTTGACAGTTCTGCCGTCAGACATCTTCACGATGTTCAGACCCTTCTGAGGAGCTGACAGCTTGACGCCGTCGAGAGAGTAGCGAGCCACCTCAGTAGCGTCAGCAGCCTCGTTCACGGCGTTGTTCACGCCAGAGAAGTCGCCCAGAGCAACCTTGTCGGCATTCACGATAGCGCCAGTTGCACGGTTGATAAGGATTGCTACAACCTCCAGTCTTTCCTTGTCCTGGATGAGGTCGTCGCCCTCAACCGTCATACTTGTAATGCCCTTGCTGATGTCGAACTGGTACTTGTGCTGCTGCTTCTGGCCGTCAACGATAGGCAGAGAAACAGAACCGGCGATACCGTTCTCGATTTCTACGGCTGCGATAGCCACGTGGTCGAACACCATATCCGTCTTCAGATTGAACTTGTAACCCTGGATTGTGAACTGCTCAACGCCATCGCCCTTGCACCACTCATAGATATAAGGCTCGCTCTCTGCACCCTTAGCTCCATAGAAGCCATCGTTCTGATACCACTCGTGTGTTGCTTTTGAGTTGGCAGGTTTCTTCAGTCCGTTTGCAAGCAGCACGTATGCGATACCGTAGTCTGAAGTTGTGCTGTTGATAGAGAACTCAACGTCGGTAGTAACATTGATGATGTTCTTCGTGTCATCGCTGAACTCAGCGTCCACCTTCACGAGACCCTCCGTAGGCACGGCAGCAGCCTTCTTGAATGCAGCGTCGATGCCAAGCAGTGTATTGTTGGTTGAACCGAAGTACGGATTGAGATCCTTGCCTCTGTCGAGCCATGCTGTAGGCACACCCTGAGCTCTGCTTGTGATTGGCTCATAGTCAGGGCAATACATCGGGTCAGCCCAGTTCACGCCAGTCACGTGTGCTGCGATTCCAATCCATGTGTCAGGATATGTGTCGTGAAGATACTTCAGTCCGGCATAACCGGCAGCGCAAGGACCGCATCCAGTGGCGGTAGCCTCTTCCTCGAGCACCTTGCGTGTGTACGACTTCGACATGGTCAAGATGCCGAACTCCTTCACATTGCTGTTCGGCTGCTCGTTTGCCACGTTGTTCACCTTTGTAATCTTCAGTTCCTTCTTGAACTCAGCAACCTCCTGCGGAGCCTCAATAACGAAGGTGAAAGAGCCGGAAGAGTTCTTCTTCACTGTGCTTACAGCCTTTGTCACCTCGTTCGACTCTGTGCCTGTAGCCAGATCCTTCACCACATAGGAAATCCTCGTAATGTTGTTCAGACCAGTGTTGGCGAACTTTACACTCACTGTAGACTTGCCGCCGGCTGTTGTTACAGAAGAGACCACCGACTTCACCGATGCACCGTTCTCATAGAACTCACCGGAAAGCTCTGCAGCCATAGCGATTGTCGAGCCCTCCGCTCCACGGTCTACCCAAGTGCCATTGTCAATTTTCTCAAAGCATGTGCCCGGAAGCTTCTCGCCGAGGTCTTCAACGAACACAGGAGACTGTCCAGGCTGAGATGACACGTCGGTCACCCTGAAGCTGTAGCCCACGTAGCATCCGCCCTCCGGCACTGTGATAGGAGTGCTGAACGAGCCGTAGCTCTGCGGAATGTTCTGCTCAGAGATGGACTTCTTCACAATCTCGTCTGCCTGTACCTCGGCCTCGTCGGCAGAAGCAGGAAGAGTGCTGCTCTCCCACACCTTCACGTCGGTAAGCACAGCTGTACTGTAGAGGATGAACGAAACCTTGGAGATGGTCTTTCCGGCATATTCTGCCGGGATATACATCGCCATATTGTATGTATTCTTCTGTTTTGTTCCCGAAATGTATTTCACATTAGTGATGTCTCCACCGGGATAATAAGTAAACGGCATTGTGCCCTGCTTTATTCTTGCAGGAGCCTTGACAACGCGATTCTGTGTGTAGCCGGCAGGAAGCTGAGCTCTGCTGACTGTAGTCTGTGCGCCTGCGCCGACAACTGCGGCGAGCATCATGACTGAGGAAAGTAAACGTTTAATCATAATATTTTGGTTTAAAATTCATTACTGATATTGTTTTCCTTTTTACTTGTTCAGCACCTTCACGGTCTCTCCGTTGCTGTACTTCACGATGTTCACACCTCTCTGCAGAGAGTTGGTCTTCTGTCCATTGAGGTTGTATACAGCAGCCACCTTCTTCTCGCCGCCATTCTGCATAGCGTTGATTCCGGCAGGGTCGGCATAGAGGAACTTCACGGTAATCGTGCTGCCGTCGGCTATTTTCTCGCTACCTTCCGCATCCTTGTATACATTGATCTGGTATGTAACGTTGAAGCTGCCGTATCCCTCGATTCTGGTCCAAGCTGTTTCAAGATCTTTTGGTCCGTCTGCCTTTGTGAACGCACCGCCGAACGGACCGCCGCCGCCGGCCTTTGTCACAATCTCATCGCTTGCATTCCAGCTCTGCATACACAATGAGGGGAAACAAATCTTGAACGAACCGCTCGGCATGTCTGTATACTTGCAGGTGATGCCAACGTATCCGCCCTCATCGGTAGTGCTCTTCACGTAGAGTGGAGCGTGCAGTACAGCAGTGCCATCGTCCGGATCCGCTTCCACATCGCAGAACATCAGTTCAGATCCGTTCTCATATACATTCCCGTCCTTGTCGCAGAACTCGAAAGTATTGTCCACCTGTGCGTACATTGATGCACTGGCAATGAAAGCCAGCAGCATTGTCATTATTTTCTTCATTTTCCTTCAGTGTTTTTTTTATTTGTTGATTATTGATTTCTTTACCACCTGCTTCACGTTCCTGTTGTTTGCATCCGTAACGAATGCCACCACCGACACGTTTTCAGCCTTCCACAGTTCGGGGATGGTGTAGCTGTATGTCTTGCTGGTCTTCTCGCCTTCCTTCACGCTCAGCGCGTCGCCCCAGATGTCGGCTGTCACGTTGGCGCGGAACACGTGCTTGTGTACATACTCATAGTTTCTGCCGCCTCCCAGATCCTTCGGCATGTCCTGCAGCGACACGATGTTGTCCTCAATCAGCCACACCTGCAGCTTGCCGTCGGTGTTGCCGTCGGTGCCGAGTGCCTCCACGCTGATTGCCAGGGTGCGGTCAGCCTCGTTGTAGGCGTTTTCCACGCTGAGCGACAGCGGTGCCGACTTTTCTATTTCGGCTCTCACGTTCTTTCCCCATTCGGTGTAGGCGAGCGGCTGAGACGAGCGGTTCACCATTCCCGCCGGCTGTGCCGGGCTGCCCCAGGCGCTGTAGTATTCGCTGCCCTGTTCGTTCATCAGTCCCTGGTATTTAGCTGCCGGGTTGTATTTCATTCCCAGTCCGCTGTGTATCGCCACGGCCACCACGTGGTCTTCGCCGTACTGCTCCACTATCTTCTCCAGTTCGATGGCTGCAAACGGACAGTTGGTGCATTTCTGGCCCGTGAAGTCTTCTATCAGCACGGCGCGGTTCACCTGCGGCGGCTTTACGTATATGAGGCGGTCATCGTCGTCGATGTTAGTACACGATGCTCCGAGTGCGGCAATTCCGAGCGCGAGTGCCGCTGTATGTATAATATTCTTCAGTTTCATAGTTCTTTGTTAGAAGTTATAGTTATAGGAAACCGTCACTCCCTTGCTTGCCGGAATCCATCGGCAAACGCCTCCCGTGCAGTTGTAGCCCGAGCGTGTTCTGCCGTATCCCACCTGCAGCCGGTGTGCGGCGTGGGTGAAGGTAACGAATCCCTGGTAGTAGTGGCGGTCGGTCTCGCCGGCGTTGTAGAGGTCGGACACGGTGAACATCCAGTTCGGCAGAACCGAAAGCTCCAGCAGACCGAACACCCAGTCGCCCTGTGCTCCGTTTGAGTTCCACTTGAAGAAGTCGCCGTTCGCTCCGTCGGTAGACTTCATGTACTGCGCCTCTGCGCGCAGTGTCATCTTCCTGTTGATGGTCCACTTACCGTCAGCCACGAAGATATGGTTGAGCACGTCGCCCACTTCCTTGCTGTCTTCCCTCTCGATTGCCTTCAGTACGTCGTTGTTGTAATACTGGTTCATGTACATGAAGCTGAGCTTGAAGTCGCGGCTGTATTTCTGCTCATACTGTATGTTGAGGTCGCGGTAGTATGTCTCGCCGCACTTGAAGAAAGCCGAGCCGTAGCCGTCGGTGCCGAATCCGCCGCCGTCCTTCACGTGCTTGTCGATACCGAACACGTGCGAATAGTTGAGCTTGAATCCCGGTGCATATCTGCCCTTGAACTTATATCCTATCTCTCCCTGGAATGCCCACTCTCCGTCGGGGCGTGTGGCGTAGGGGTAGAGGGCAGGCAGCGTGTATGTCTGGTCCATGGTGAACGCCGGCAGGTTGTTGATGTTCGACGAGAGTCCGTACACGTTGCGGTCGCTGCGGAACGACATGTCGTCGGAGCGCTTTGCCTGTGCCAGCACGCTGAATCCCTTGGTGGAGTATGATGCCGAGAGCATCGCCACCTTGCCCGTGCGGTATATGTACTTGTTTTCATACGACGGGTCGTCGGTCTTCCATGCGTATTCCGCCAGCAGGTTGAAGTTTCCTGTCTGCAGGTTTGCCCTGAGGTCGAAGGCGTTCACGTTGCTTGGCAGCCTCAGCTTGTGTGTTGGGTCGGCAAGGATGCAGTCGTCATCCGTCGACTGGTATTTGTTCACCCACGATCCTGCAAGCGTCAGGTATGTGTTGTGCTCCTGCATGCTCTTGAACCACTGGTCCACACTCAGCTCCAGGTCGCCTCCGCTCACCCATGAGTCGTTCCACTTCCAGTAGTGGCGCTGTTTTCCGGCGAGTGCCTTAACCTGCACACCGTTCACGGGGCGCAGCACGAGCCGTCCGCCGAGCAGCGAGTTGTCTATTCCGAGGCTCCGCTCCTCATAGGTGCGGAGGATGAATCCGGAGCCGAACTGCTCGTAGAATGTTCCGAGCGTGAGGTCCCAGTTGTCGAAGTGCGTCTTGATGTAGAAGTTCGGCACTCCCCATCCCTTGAAGTCCTGTTCCGGGTCCACGGCGTATCCCGGCATGGGGTGCTTCGTGAATTCGAAGCGCAGTCCGGCGTCGAAGTGGTTGCTTCTCGCCGCAATGTCGGCATAGGTGTTTGTCAGCGCCCATTCGCTGTATTTGTCTGTTCCGATCGCCTCGTCCTCCTGCGGGATGATGATGTCGCTCTGTATGCTTCCGGTGACGGTGAATTTTCCGTTGTCGTTAGCCTCCTGCGCCATCGTGTTCGCGGCTGCGAGTGCTGCGGCGATCGAGAAGAATAGTCTTGGTTTCATACGGTTCTGTTTTCCTTATTATATACATAGGGAGCTTGCCTCCCCTGTGCGCAGGCAGGCAAGCATTCTTTCGTGTGTTCTCTTATTTCTTGAGCAGCTCCTTCACTTTCTCTATGAGCTCCTGCTCTGCGCCCTCGGTGTATCCGTTGTGCTTGTAAACCACCTTTCCGTCGCCGTCGCAGATGATGACGAACGGTATCATCTCTCCTCCGAACGACTTGCGGAAGTCGGCGTTCACGTCGAGCAGCACTTCGTAGGGCCATCCGTGCTGGTTCACGAGCGGCTTCACCTTGTTTGCGTTCTGCGCCTTGTCGATTGATACGGCGTAGAGCTTCACGCCTGTTTCTGCCTGCCAGTCTTCATACACCTCGCCTATGGCCGTAAGCTCGCGGTTGCAGGGCTTGCACCATGTGGCAAAGAAACTGACGATGAACGGTTTGCCGTCGTTGCTGAGCGTTGACGTGTCAACGGTCTTGCCCTCGATGGTCTTGAGTTTGAACGACGGAAGCTGTGCGTTTGCACTGCTGAATACTACAAAAAACATAACTACGGCGAGAAGCAATCCCTTGCCCATTACGCCACTCTTCATGAAAGAATTAATTCTCATAATAATTAAATTTAATTTGTGTACACTTTTCTACGTGTTGCAAAAGTAGTTTTTATATTAGTCATCCGCAAATAAAAACAGAAAAAAATGACGAAATCACTGCATTTTTCTTTCAAGTGTATTGCCGGGGAGGAGGTTGGGGTGTCATTGTGTGATGCTTTTACACTTATTTCTTTTCATTCTTTCCGCGCGTTTCCTCGGTGCTGGGCGCGGCACGGCGATGGAGGCAAGGGGGCGGAGGGGCAACCGGTCTGGCAGCGGTGCCACATTAACAAAAAGAAACATTTTTATGTTAAAATCCGCGCGGCTCAACTCTCCGAGATTCGCGTATTTGCGAAGAAAAGAATTTCGGTTCGGAAAAACCGCAAAATTTTCCAATCTCCACAAAGTGTTATACTCCAGCGTGTTATGCGTTTTCCCGTTTTCGGAAGTGGCTTTTTCCCCAGTCATTCAATATAAACGCTTTGATCGTTCAATATGAACGATCGAAAAGTTTTTGATGAAAAGATAGTGGCTCAGTGCTGTTTTGAAGGCGATTTTGGACATTTTTGTAAAGAAAAACATCAAAGATTCTTTGATTTCCTGCCGCGTCTGCTGCGCGGAAAACGGACAACGGGAGGCTACGGACAATAACGGTAAATAATGATGTAAACAATTTTCTTTTGCACGTGTTAAATTCTTCAGTCCAAGATGTGAAATTTTGTAAAAATTCCTCTTATCGTCCCCACTGTAATAACCTGAGTTCGGGATAAGAAAGTCTTTATAAAAGTTGGTAATCTCAATAATT
>OQVS01002519.1_pt1 | contig 11569 bp, 7 predicted proteins | sample 1691601 | NCBI WGS metagenome assembly OQVS01 (sample SAMN03418268, study PRJEB22391) | human gut metagenome | biome: human-gut; feature: organic feature; material: feces | host: Homo sapiens | place: Tanzania | collected 2013-01 | reverse complement strand
CACCCCAAACTCGCTAACAATCTTCTTTACAAGTTTCTTTTTTTCACCACCTTTTAGTATTGCAATATTGTTTATATCTTCATTTCTAAGTTGTTTTGCGGTTGGAATATTTTCTATAACTCTATCTTTCAAGACTTCATATCTCTCGCTCTCAGTCATTTCCTTTGTTATCTTGCGTGAATATTGCAATGCTTTTTCCGCATCGCCGAGCCTATAATACAATTCCACTCTGCTAAGGCGTGTATTATCCAAAATATAATCAAGCGCTGTGCTTGCTCCCTCTAGTGCAGTAGTAGTGCGTATACCAAAAAACTTCTTGATAGCATCAACAATTCTTGTCCACAAATTGACTCTTTGGAGTTTGGCTCTAAATCTTTCATTGGACAACTCTGCTACCATTTCATATACACTAGTCTTTCCATACTCATTTTGGAATTCTTTCATATCCTTTATTTGATTGTATATGTCATTGAGAGTTTTGCAAGCTTGTCTCATCTCGTTGGTAAGAAGACTTGGGTTAGTTTCGTACACGCTCAATGCACAATTGGTGGTAGCGTGTATCAACTCGTGTAATATTGTTTCAGCCTTATGTTGATTTGTATATCCTGCATCGTTAAAATAACTGATATCTAGCACCACTTCTCTACCATTGTTATAGCCATACCCATCGATGCTTTCTCCAAACCTTATGTTTAGCTTGCTTAGCTCGGCATTGGCAAAAACTTTGCTTGCCAACTTTTTAATATCTTCGTTGGTATTGAACACATTGAAAATAGTGCGTATTTCTTTCACTGTACATTCGCCTTTTTCAATATTTATTGTTGTTTGGGTATAGGCAATCTCTGCCAATCTTTGGTTGATAAGTTGAGCATATCGTTTAAGTCCTTTCTCGTGTTCAAACTTCCAGTCTTGAGAATGTGCCGTTGTGCCAAAATACAACAAATCTTCTAGTTCTTGAATGTTTTTCTTGTTTGCCAAATAATGGGCAAATGCTTGTCCTATTCTTTCTTCACCATTGTTTAGTCTAGATATAATATCTATGCTTGGTGTGTTCCTTAGCATTTCGCTTAATATTGAGCTTGTAGACCAACTTGTTCTTCCGCCTTTGGTTATCGCTTGTTTTAGCTCTTCCACAAAGAAAATAGTGTCTTCGTATTCTGCGGTGTCCTCAATGCTGGCATCAATTGGTTTTTTAGAGTATCTTATATCCTCATCACTTGTTGGCTTAAGATTGGTTGTGAGCTTGATTTGGTTAGAATCAAACACTACATAAGCAACACCTGTTTCCTTTGTTCTTTTATTTTGTCCACTTATGATAATACTATCATAGCCTTCTTCTTTTAACCACAATTGAAAGTTTTCTTCGTTCGTACTAAATAATAAGCTATAGTCAGGAACACCTTTCAAATTGACAATGTCCTCATCTTCCACTAACTCTAAAGCGTATTGTCTTGCCTCTTCACGCCGACCAACTTTGTGAGTTTTCAAATAATCGTACTCTAAGTATTTTATTGCTTCTTTCTTTGTTATGTGGTCTGTATCAAATGGCTTTTTCGCATTTATGTATGCTGTTACAACTCTTTCTTCTCCATTTCTTTCTTGTGTTCTTCTTTTAGCATAACTTTCTGCAATAGATTTTTTATTAACAAAATAAAAACCACGACCTAAATTAGTTATTTTTATTTTTGCTTTATCAAAAACATTAAACTCATTGTTTGTTCCGTGATAAACAACTAGCAAGTTTCCGTTGTCATCTCTCACCTTGCTATCTTTGAAAAATTCGGCTTGCTCTTTGGATAATTCGTTGCCTAGACTGTCTTTGAGAGAGTATCTTATTTCACTTGTTCCATCAGAATAAGTTATTTCTTGACTTCCATCATCGTTAAAATGATAATCTACTGCTCTCTTATTTCTATTGCCTTGTCTAGTATTTCCTCTTCCGTTGCGTTGATATTCTCCTTGATATACTCCACTAGTTTGTCCATTTGTGATTCGTTTTTCAACGCTGATGTTATCATCATTCCTGTGTTTTGTGACACTCTCATATCCCTCAATATTCGAGCGAACCAACGAACTTGTTCCTCGTTCTCCTTTGTTATTTTCATTATAAGCACCTCCATATAAATCTTTAATTATCTTAATATTGTCAGGCATATCCTCAATAGCAATGTCAATATGGTATCGGCTTTCCGAATTATCGGCTATTAGTTTGTTCCAAGTATTATTTTCAGCGTTATATAATACTGTAAAATCTCCGACATTTCTTTTATCTGAAAATGCCCATTGCATAACAAGAGTTTCAAATTGGCTATAATAACCGCCTTTTTTGCTATATGCAACTTGCGTGTTCTTATTATAACCCACTTGCTCTTGTTGGTCAATACTTCTTTCTTCTCTTGCCTTGTCGATAAGTTCTTCTATCTTAGCTCTCTTATGTTCGATTGCACTTCTTAGATACAAGTTTTCGGCTTTGAGTAGCATTTTGTATTGTGCTTTTTCGATTTTGCTCATCTTGAATACTTTGATAAAAGTTTTTATTTTCTCGACAATTCGTATAGCAAGGTTAGGTCGTTCTGCAACAACCCTATCTATAAAGTCGCTATTTTGTAGCATATTTTCTACTAGGTGTGCTTTGAGTTCACTCTCAACCTCTTGTTCGCTGTAGTTCTCTTCAACAAACTTTCTTACTTCTTTGTAGTCCTTGTATGTATTAAGTATATCTATATTCTTTTGAGCAAAGTCCATTATTGAGTTAGACAGCTCTGTGTTATCTATGGTATGCCAAACCTCGTGGCATAGTGTGCCTTTCCATTTTCCACTTGTCAAAGTATCACTGCCCAAATAGATATTGTGTCCGCTGACAGTTACTCCATTAAAGCTATCGTTTTCATTAACAACAACAATATTGATTTTTTCACCGCCAATCTCTCCCATTTTTTTGGCAAACTTTTTAGCTGTGTCTAGTGCTTTGTTCCCTTGACTATCCAATTCCCCTTGGAAAACTTCAATAGGCTTTACTGCCTCTTGTGCTTGCTCTATACTTACATTGTTTTCTTCAGCATATCTTTTGTATTCTTTTTGGGTAAGCTTGTCAATATCTTGTTCAAGTTCGGCTTTGGTCATTCCGTTGCCTATGTATCTTGTATTGTATGCACTTGCAAGCTCGATATTTGCGTTGTGGCGTGTCTTATATTCTTCCTTGATAATTCCGTTGTTGTCGAAAATATTGCCCATATTGAGCCTATCAAGATATTTAGCTCGTTTGTCTCCGCTCATAGCTTGCAACTCTGTTGATATGTTCTCCAAAGAAGTCATCTCGGCTTGTTTTAGCTTTTTGACTTTGTTGGTGTCATTTTCTCGCCAACCTTTTTCGTATTCGCTTTCGTACATATCGATATTGCCTAGCTCGTCTTGTATCTTTGTGTTGACTCCTGCTACTTTTTGTACCGCTGTATTAAGTCCACCAAAAGCAAGCGAAGTAAGACCACCAATCAGTCCACTTTCTAAGATTTCTTCTTTGGTTGCCATATCCGCATCAGGGTTGTATATCATTTTTTCGGCGATTGGGTTAAGCACTTCAGACACCATTTCTTCTATGCCCTCGCCTGCACTCTCTATAAGTATATTGAGTCCTTTTCGCAAGACTGGGTTAGTTGTCGCACCCTCCACAACTTTTCGAATTGTTTTATCTGCTACGCCTGCTCCGATATATTTTCCCCAAGCACCTCCGACAAGTTTTTCGGTCAACCCCTCTATAGTTCCACTGACTGCTCCGTATGCAAGTGCCTTATTATATTCAGCACCATCTCCAAGTGCTTTCTCTACGCCACTGCCTCCAGCCGATACACTAAGCGTTCCTATTGTCGCTAAACTCGAGCCACCAGTCACAACACCTAATGCCACCGTTGGCAACATTTGTCCGATTCCTTGACCAACACCTCTCACTATGTTTTGCACCTTTGGTGACAAGTTGTTGATAATAGATTGGTCAGTTTTTTCTTGCAACCATCTTCCTGTTGTATCGCCAGTCCAGTCGTACGCTACATGCTCCGCTACTTTGTCTTGGAAGTCTTTGTCAAACCAACCGCCAATACCACCAACCAAACTTGCTCCTGCATCGTATAGTCCCTCGCCAAACTTTTGCATTCCTAAAAAAATATTGCCACCCAAATCAAGCATCGTGTCGCCTGCCACTTCCCAGCCATTACGGCTGGTAGGCTTGGCTACTTCTTGTTCAATTCGTTTGGCTTTTGCTATGTTTAGAGCTTGTTGTTTTTGCTCTACAAGATAATCTCTATAATTCTGAAGTGTATATTTGTTGTTAACCTTGATTGCCATATCTTTTTCCTTTATTTTTTATTGACAGTACCACCCACTTGTTGGTATCCATCAGGTATCCATATTTTCAGTAGCTCCGGACTATATGGGGGCATTATTCCGTACAGTCTTCCATTCTTGACTAGGAAATATTCATTTTTCCCTTGTGCACCAAGATTAAATGTAACAATCTGCCCTTCCAATATTCCTTTATAATACGCATCTTTCATAACGTTATAATATTCATCTTGCTTTCCACCTTTTCCGCTACCTAACCCCTTATTCAATTCGTTCACGTTCGCAGCTTGTGTGTTTATCATTATAGTCGCTGGACCGCCTTTCGCTGTCGCCACATCTACTTTTGCTGTGCCGTTTGTTATGTTGTCAAAATCTTTCGGCTCTTTCTTTGGTTTGTATTTGTCTAACACAAAGTCATAGGTAGTGTTTCCTTTCAACTCTCCCTCATACTTTTTGAGAAAGTTGTAAATTTCATCATTGCTTTTTCCATCAGTCAACATTCCGCTTACTTCATCACTAATCAAAGCTAGCGTTGTGTTTTGTTTCAGCACTTTCTCTTGTTCTTTTTCGGTAGCAAATTGTAGTTCGCTGGTTGTGTGTTGCTGATCGAGCTTGTTGTTTATGTCAATATATTTGTTGAACAAGTCATCACCTCTTTGGTTGTAATCATTGTCTATATTGGCAAGTCTATTGTTAGACATATCTCTTTGTTGCAACTGCAAACCTTGTGCCACACCGCTACCTGCTATGCCTTGCTGTGCTTGATATTGCAATAGATACTTGTTAATCAAATTTTGGTTGGCATTTTCTTCAAGCCTTGATAGCTCTTTTTGTTTTTCGAGATGTGCTTGATATTGAACGAACATATTGTTGGTTTGTTGTTCTTCCTCAGCGCTTGTCCTCAAATTTTCCGCAATTTTTCTTTCCGGCAATGCAATGTCGCTCTTCAACTCACCATTTTCATCGAACATTTGCTCGTTGGTTTGCTTATACTTCTCCCATTGATTTTGGAACTTGGTCTTGCCGTATCTCTTGCTCGCTTCCTTGTATTTGTTGTACATTTTCTTCTCCTAAATATTCCTTAAACATATAAATGTAATTGTCTTGCTTTTTCAATTTTGCTACCATATCGTCCACTATGAAAAAGTAAGATTTGGTGTATCTACCTACTCCGCTTGCCACAAATACCACTACTTGAACTACTGCCCATATAATTGTTGCCCACGATATATCCTTAATCAGTCTTACCCCAAAAACGCCGAAAATGATGGCGAAACCAATTTTTGAGAAAAATGCTTTTTTGTTTTCTTTGGACAGCATTTTTTTCTTAGTTGTTCCAAGATTGTATGGGTCTTTAATAGGCGATATATTGCCCATTATTCCATCAGTCGTTAGTGGTGTTATTTTCAGCTTATCCGCTTTTTTGATAGCTTTATATTTATCTTTGCCGATATCAGCTTTTCGTACGCCATAATATTTACCATGTACATAGTCTTCGTACTTGATGCCGACTGCTCCTAGAATATTTGTTTTAATAAAGTCTTCGGCTTGTTTTGTTTTTTCACGACAAAAAAAATCTAGTTTTTCGATTTGATTGTTAATCGACCGACAAAGCTTTTCGTGTTCTTCGATTGCATTAGTGTATTTATCAGTATGTTCGCCTTTCATCACGCCTTGCATTGACAATAGTCTTCCTATCATCAGGCCCATTATCATTGACATAGAGCCATCTGCCAAAATCTCCACTATCGACTTGTCTTTCTTGACTATATCCAACACCCCAAGTGCTATGTATGATACGCACACGATAAAAACAACCGCAGTGTATATGTTATCCTCGATGAATTTCTTTATTTTATCGCCGTTCATTGCCCACCGCCTAGATATTTTTTGACTGCCTTTTCAACTTCTGCACTTGTGCGGATAGCTCCTTTTTCTATGAGTATGTCTTGCTTGACTTTTTTTATCGGTAATTCGAAAAAGATAGCATCAATTAGTTTACCCAACAAGAACACTCCCCACAACAACTTTAAGTCTTGCAACAATGGTTCCAACAAACAAATGATAATAAACACAAAGCTCGTAAAAAATATTCCGTTTACCTTTGGCAACTTGTCGATAAGCGACAATACCACCAAGCACACACACAATATTCCACCTACACTCAATGATATTCCTGTTGATACCTTGCTTGCTCCTTTGTACACTACATACTTATCCCAATTGATAGCAAATGCTATAATAAGTGGCATTGTTTGCGCTATAACACTGGCTATAATCAGTAGGTTTCTCTTAGTCGTTAGTTTCATTTCTCTCACCTATTATTGCAACTTGTTCGGCTCTGCCATCAAGCACCATTTCGGTATCTCTCGTAAATGCAATTTCGCACATTTCTTTGATTGTGCCAATCGCTCCGTTCGCTTTATCAAGCTCTTCTATCATCTTATCTCGCAAGTCTGCTATGATTTGTATTTGTTGTTTTGCATCTTCTATAAGCTTTTGTAGCTCTTCTTTTTTTCCAACAGTGTCTTCTGTCGCCCCTTTTACTTCTTTGAGTGTTTTTACTATCTTCCAAAGCACTACTCCCAAAGCGCTCAATGTTCCCATCGCTGACATAACGATATTGAAAATCGCATCATCTATAAACCATAACTTGTTACGTAGTTCACTATCATCGTCACTAGTCTCTTCTGCTATACATACCGAGCCAACACTCAATGACAACACCAATATAAGCAATAGCATAATAACAATTAGCTTTTTCATATTTTTCTCCTTTACATTCCTATCTCTTCTTTTGCTTGTCTTTTGCACTCTTCACAAAAATTAAAGTATTCGTTGTACTCGTCTGGTTTTGTATCACGTTGTCTAAGAATTGCTAACTCTTGTGACACCGTGTATTTTGTTCTTATTTTTTGGTCAACGAGTTCGTCATATCCAATTTCCAGTTCAAATTTTGGTGGAGTGTACGGAATTACCGAACCGTCGATTCCATCGAATTGAAGGTCAACCCCAATTCTTTGTAATGTTTCATCGTCTACTTCTACCATTCCTTCTACTTCTGGGAAGGTTTGGTATGATAGATTGCTTATGATTTTTATTTTTATTTTCATTATTTATAATCTCCCTTATAATGCTCTAACTTCCCACAAGTCATAATAACCCGTATTTGTCCTATCTTGGAAAGAATTTTCATTATTCTTGAAAAAACCACATTTGCCCCATTTGAGGATGCCATCAGTGTATGTAAAACTAATGTATTGTCTTTCTAAATTTTCGGTCAAGTAAGATGTTGAATATGTGCCATTTATGTTGGGGATTATCATAGAGAAATAACCATTGGCATTACCACGAAGGTAGAGATACTGGTAAGACTTCATATACATACTTATCGATACACCATTGTCGTATACATTTGTACACTGTCCAGTCCATATAGTAATTGGCGCACCAAATACTTTCCAATCTCCAAAAGCATTTTCCCAACTGTTCTTATAGCGGATAAATGCTTGAGTAGACAAATGGTTAAATGCTAGTTGTATTCTAGAATCGCTACCACTATAACGCATAGATAATAGCGAACTACCGTGCGAATATGGAATGTCTGAAGTTGTTACATAACTATACATAGCAGTTTTGGCTATATCATCAATCACCACCGAAGATGATTTATCTTCAATAATTCTGTCGTTTAGTTGTCCTTGTATATCGCTATCAACATTCACTCGTGCTGTTGGTATGCCGTTGACATAAATTGAAGTTCCTTGTTTTTCGACAACTTGACTTTCCAACTGGTCAACTCTCGCTTTCGATTGGTCAGCACCCGCTTTTGCTGTGTCTGCCACTTGTTGAGCATAGGCACTTGCCTTATCACTGCTGTCCACCGAGGTTTTCATAGAAGCTATTTCGTTTTTGTTTATTATTGCTTGCTCTCGTACTTCTTCTATACTGCTGTTCGTTTCATCTACAATACGGTTAATGTTTGACACAATGCTGTTGTCATCTCTCACTACCATATTGGCAATGGCTTGTTTGATTTCTCTAGGTTTCCAACCGCTTGCCGATGGGTTATCAGGCATTTCCAATACAGAGCCTTGTTTGATTGCATTTATATCTTTTTCTGTTATATTTTGTATCATCGTTGACCTCTTCCTATCTTTATATTTTTGTAGCGGACTATTATTTGGTTTAGTCCGCACGGACACGGCTCATTGCTTTCTATCCGCAAACATATATAGTTAAACATTCGTTCTACCACTTTTCTTGTGTGTGCAAATTCAAACTGCGGTGAAAAGCTAAACTCGTTGAAGTCCATATCTCCAAAGTCAAATCCACTTGCTGCGTTTAACTTTATCTGTCTTTCGCTTCTCCTAACTTCGTATCCTACATTTACATTTCCGATTGTGTTCTTGTCTACCGCAATCGTCATTGACACCAAGTTCTTCAACACACTGCAATCTCCAAGGTCTGACACTTTGCTGTACCAGTAGGCTTGCACTGGCTTTATTTTATACGCTCTAATACAATCACTTTGATTGCTACCGTCTGTCAATGTTCCTACTGCCGTTCCTCCTTGAAAAAGTTCATATTCGTATCCTACACCTTTAGGTTTTGTTTTTACTTCTACCAACTTATCTTTTAATGACATTCCATTTGCTGTCACATTTCCCAAAAACAATAAATGTGTATACTCGCTCAAGTCTTTATTACCTATGAGTTTTCCGTTCGAGATAGATATTTGCCCTTTTTTGTAAGTGTCATAAGTCTTGTCATAATACGCTTTGCCGCACAACGTAAGAATTTGTCCCTTGTCTGTTCCGCATACTAACTCGTTATCTAACTTTCCAAAGCACGTTATATTACACGGCATATCCAACTTCCACCACTCGTATGTAAATGTATCTCGCATATCTATTTCCGTTGTATATCTATACCGTGCATCTGCCACATACACTCGATTTCCACAAGCAAGATATAGTCTGTTGTTGTCTACTATACTTACCGCTTGCTCTAGTTTTTCTTGGCACAATGCCCTATTTATTGTTGTACTTCTAGACTTCAGCAACCTTTGGTTGGTTGCTATATTGTCAGTCAGCTCTATGCCATATATCCCTTGGTCGGTCAGTATCATTGTGTCGTTGCCAAGCGTTGCGTTTGCTGTGTTTCCCACCGCTTTAACACTAGCGTTGGTAGGTATTGTCGGAAAAAGTATTTCTCTTCTCACTACTTGCCCTTGCTCGTTCTCTGCTGTCACTATGTCTTTAGCTGTACGTATATAAAGTGGTGCATCTTGTGTGTTATCACCCTTTAGCACTCCCAAAGAATTGTCAGTCATTCGTATATATCCTATTGTGTCTGCTGTGCCACTTGCAAGCGTGTTTTTACTGCCATAATAAGTAAAATCATCTTGTTCAGTGAACACCTCATTGATTGTCCCATCGGTCACAATAAGCCTGTTATCCGTTCCATTCAACCCAAACACTGTGCCTACTTTTGCGTTACGAATAATGTTGATTCTTTCGGCATCCATTTCTGTTGTGCTGTATGTAATCTCTATATTTCCTTGGTCTGCTATCTTTGGTGTTAAGTCGGTTCCAGCATTAAATGTGACTTGCTTTCCGCTTATTGTTCCTATCTCATTTTCGCCTTTGCTTATTGTCACTGTTTTACTTGGCAAGTTAGCTTCTGCCAAACGCTCCCACCCAGTACAAGAAAATGTTACCTTGCCACAATTTCCTAAGTTAATGGTGTCTACTTGCTTTTTTCCATACCAAAGAGACAGCCAATTTGCTCTTGTGTATGTAGCAATTAGAGTACCATATGTAGCATCTATTGCTTTCGCATATAAGAAAAACTTATTTTTATCATCATTTGCGAAACTTATATATATTTGTGCACCTTTTTCTGTATTCAACACCACCCAATTTCCTTGATAAGGCAACTTTTGTGGCAAGTTTATTGTTATATTTTTGTTGGATATATCATCATCCACCTCAGCGGTTCTTATAACTTCAACCTCGCCTGCTTTGTTTATGCTAAATGCATCTTCACTATCTATTACTTTAATGGTTATCGGTCTGTTGTAGTTTATATTGCTGTCTAGTTCGTATGTGAGTTGCCCATTTCCCGCTTTAGCTCCGACTAGCGTGTTTTTTCTTCTTGTTGTCATCAAATTGACGTCTTCGAAAAACTTGCCTTGCGTTGTCGCGGTAATGAGTTGCGTTGTTGTGGGTATATAAGTTTGTTCATCTTCAAACACTTTATGTATTTCATACCAGCCTGTCGTTTGTCTGTACAACACGAGATAATCTCCGCAACCTACAAAAAACACCTTGTTTTCGCGCACAAACGCTTGCACATTATTATCTTTTAGGTCTTGTCTTTTAACTCGCTCGTTTTCGTCTACTTCGCTAGTGCTGAGTGTTATTGCGTTAGAACCATCATACTTGTACCCTTTCGTTGTTATATCATAGAATGTTCGGTTCTCTTTATCTCCGCCGATAACATAAAAATTCTTATTGTAGTAACAAATTTTATGTAGTTCTCCATTTAGTCGAAACTCCCATATTCCTCGTACACTAGCCCAATTTAGCTCATTGTTTGGATCGGCAGGCAACTGTCCTTGTTGTTCACCCCCTTTCCTTTTTGCATTTGTTCCGTTCTCTATAATAAAGTTAGACATATCCGTTGCACGAAAATTAGCAACTTCAGTTGGTGTGCTTGCCAAGTCTATGCCTAACATATTTTTAATTGTCCAGCTATTGACAGCTCTTAAACTTCCATTGCTTACTTTCATACTATTCTCCTAACTTTCCTTTGGACTTGTTTTGGCGACGTGTCAATATCTGCAAGCATCGCCTCGAATTGATTTCTCGCACTTGCCGACAAGTTCGGCTCTTCCTCTTCTAACAAATCACCTTTAACGTATAGCGGTATAAGGCTAGACAAAAAGCGTGGCAATTCTATATCTGTGCTATTTCCTGTTGTGGCTGTTATCTCTTGCCCAAGCGGGTGATATACTACTTCGTATTCACCCATCCTATCAACTTTTATAAGCGTATTTGTTATTTCTCTGTATTCTTTGTTTGTTATGTTCTCACTGTCCACTCGGCATACTTGGTACAAATCATCTATATGTGACAAGTCCAACACCCAGTTTTCTCCACTCTTCTTGGCAGTCACTGCAACTACTTTGCAAGGCAACTTCTTCAAAGTAGCCATTCGACTTATACAC
>OQVS01002518.1_pt1 | contig 11576 bp, 9 predicted proteins | sample 1691601 | NCBI WGS metagenome assembly OQVS01 (sample SAMN03418268, study PRJEB22391) | human gut metagenome | biome: human-gut; feature: organic feature; material: feces | host: Homo sapiens | place: Tanzania | collected 2013-01 | reverse complement strand
ACCCTCTTCGGCATCTACGGCTTCTTTCGACTTGGTCCTTACTTCGCTATTTAGCAGCGATGTTAGTCTTTGAAGAAAAGCCGCATTGGATTCTTTAAAATCAGTCATTGAGTAAATTTTGAGGGTTGTTTATATTTCTGAGTCTCTTAACAATATCCTTGTGAGAATCGTTGTTTTCAATATTTAATAACCGGATGTTATCAAGGAAATATTCAGGGATGGAATATTTAGTTGACACCCGTTTAATGCTTTCGCAAAGAATTAGTTCCATATTTATGGCCTGATGTATAGGTAATATACCTTTCATCAAGGCTGCATTTATTAGAGATGAGTAATAAGCGCAGATTTCATTGTACATGAAGGATATGTTTCCCAAAGTTGACAAGATACTTGGCAATTTTGGAAGAGTGCCATATTCGAACAAATGAAATGCGTCAGCGTACATACCCACTAACACTTTGAACACGTTAGATACGGTATAAGCATATTTTTGGCGTATTGCGGTGTTAATCTCTATCGGAGTTGAGAGTAGCGTAAGAATACGTTCTCTTTCGTCATTACTTAAGGAGATTTCTTTGTTCTCAAATATTTTCAGGATTTGCTCGTTTTGGAGAAGTTTGTCACTCGTGGGCTTTTGTTTTGTCTTCTTTAGAGTTGCACACATTTTAGAATTTTCAGAAGCAACGATTCGATTATACAATGCTTCCAAATTTAATGTGCCAAAATCAAAACCTACAGGATAGGTAAGTTTTTCACCTAAACCCCAAGACCATATTTTGAACCTTACAGCTGCGCCATTGTTTATGTATTCAGGAACCAACACCATTACAGGTTGACCTTGCAAACCTTGAAAGAGATATGTAATTGAAGCATCATTTACAGGCACATTACTTTTCCATGCTCCAATTTCAGATATAACGCCATGTTCTTCATTAGTCTTGTAATGCTCAACTAAGAATATAGAAAGTTCACTGTTGATTGTTGAAGCGATAGGATGAGCATTATCAAGATGCGCAGAGATAAAGCGGAGAGGTACTATTTCTTGCGCATTCTTTGTCAAGACCGTTTTTAACTTACAGCTTTGTAATCTTTGTGTTGCTTCATTATAAATCGGCTCAATTGCTAAAGGAGCATCAAAAGGATTTCTCAGTGGCCAACAGTCTTGAAGATACGTCTTCATCTTGGTCTCCGAATGGGCCAAGAAAAATTGAGATTCTGCGTCTTCGCGTCTTTCTCGAATTTGTTCTCTCATTTCTGAAAGTCGTAATTGATGCTCTCGTTCAGCGGCTTTAATTCGGTTAAGATAAGCGCGGTTTTCTTTCTCAATTTCTTTTTCTTCTTTTCTTCGCGCAATTCGCTTTCCCATGTTCGTTTCATTCTCGAAGAAATCTTGAGCAATAGGACCAGCGACACGACCTAACATTCCTCCAAGAAGAAGACTTATTATGTAACTCATTATTTTTTGTATCTTGAATGTGCAGAATAGGAATGACCACAATACGTGCAAATATCGCCATGACCACCAAACGAGCCACAACCGCATGAGCAACGGCCATATCCGGTAAATGAAATGGCAGAACCTTTATAATTCTTATGTTGTTCTTGTACATCTTCAGCGTCTTCGCCCTCATTTGAAGATGTTGATGTAGATGTCCATTCTGTTTCCGAAGTATTAGCATCATCCGTATTTCCTGACGGAGATTGGTCTGCAAATGGATTTGGAGTTAACCATGGATCATCCCCATTTTGGGGGTGTTCTGGTTCAGAATGAGTACCCCAATCATCGTCATGTAGGTCATCATCAAAAGGAGCTTCTTGAGGCGTCTCAGTTGGCTCGAAATTATCGTTATCAAATAATTCGTCTTCCATAAGCTATTCAATTGTAATGTCTATTTTTTGACAAAATGCACTAGGCACATATGCTGTCATTGCGGTCGTCAAATCTCCTACCACGACACCAACCCTCTGTTGACCTTGCCATCTTGCGACCCGTCCTATTACTCCCTTGAATTCTCCTTCAACCACCCTTACCAGCTGTCCTTTCTCAAACTTTTCCACTTTGACTGGCGACAAAATGGTATTGCTCGTATCTGCTGAGCAAATTATTTTTAGACTATCCATCTGATAGCCGGGAATTATCATCGGGCTCTTTTCAATCCTACCGCCTACGCGTTTGTGATTGTAATAAAAGCGAAGGTATGGAAGGTTTGCGTTGTCATAAACAAAAGCTTTGATCTGATTTTCGGTACCGAAGGCGAAAAAGATATTGGGCAAGCGGGACTCGGTAACTTTTTTGCGTTTACCATTTATCAATTTAACTACTTCTATTGTAGGGTAGAATGCCGTAATGCCTTTTGCTACCATGTAGTTGTAAGCTTTCTTCTCTCTGCCGTATGTACAACGTAAGACATACCAATGTGGAATTTCCCCTTGTTTTTGTGGTTGAAACATTGTTTCGGAACGTGCATTTCTTGTGGACACCCCTGTTTGTGAACTCTCTGCAGAAATAATGCTTTGAGCTTCGGGGAGGGCGTTGGAGGCAAGTCCGGCGCAGGTAGGAGATTCGCCACCTCCTTGGTTGCGAACATCTTCTGATGTCCATTCGTCGATTTTCATATCGGTGCTAACTTTATTCTAGACAGAAATCAGTTAGATGTTGACACAAAAAAGCGTGGAATCGTCGTGTTGTCCATTCCGCACACTGAGGCTCTTGTGTTGCCTATCAAAATCGAACAGACAACGTCAGAGCCCACGCCGATATGAGTATTGCTCCCCCAAAGAGACCTATATAATCATGTGGTTGGGTCCAAGTCGGGAGCAATCAATGCTTACAAGGTCTCCGCAGGGGTGATATAATCACACCCGGGATATCCACCGTTGACTATATTCGAGACTTTGATACTGCGGGTTGCAAGATTTCAGTGTGCCTCAAACACAGTGTCGAGTAAACGCCTTCAATATGTCCTGGACTATTTTCCCTCCCAAGCCCGCTTTGCATTGGTGTCTTGCGGCTTACCACACTTTGCGCGGCGTGGGCTTCACGAATGCATTCATGAGGACGTGTCCTTTTATAGCATTTCTTAAGAAATTGTAGTCCAACTGCAAAGATATGCTTTTTTCTCAAATGGAAAAACAATTCATTCTTTTTTGTGTGTCTTGACAATGCAGTGTCTTTCTCTAAAGGTCGAAGTTTGTATTTCAAGGAGACTGGAGGCGTTGAATATTGAAAGACAACAATCGGTCGGTTTAACCACAATCCGACCGAAATCCGACCGTTTGAAGATATTCCGACCGAAAACAGACCAATAGGACGGTATATCTAACACAGAAAGTCTATGCAAACCTTCCGAGGGGCTGGGGAAAAATGTCTGCGAAGAGCTATCCAAATACTGACGCGGTTTAAGACTCCCATGGAGGCTTCCGCAGCAGGCGTACCCGTTTTCGAAAACGTTAAACGTTAAAACGTTAATGGTAGGCATAGGAGAGCGCTCCGCCTCCCCGGTCTCCTAATAACATTATAACGTTTAACGTTTAACGTTTTTGTTTTCGTATGCGGCAGGGAGAGGGAAGGGGAGGAGGAAAGCCGGTCTTTACGGCTAACTCTTTCCGACTTCTTAGTCTTCTCGGATGATCCAGTCGCCGATCGTGCGCTGGGTACTATCGTAGTTTACCCCTATCTTGAACAGGCGCTTGCCATCGGCAGAATATGGAATCAAATAGCCTTTTTCGTCTATCTGCCGGATCGCTTCCTCTGCAGAGCCATCATACTTGAGCTCAAAAACAAAGACGGCATCGGGCATATACACCACGGCGTCGGCCCTGCCTATCGCACTATCCTCCTCGACCCGCATGTGGGCACCCATCAGGTTGAAGACGAGATAGAACACGGTCTGGAAATCGCGCTCGCTCTTGTTGCTCAGACGATTGGAGATGCTGGCAAGGTAGGCCTTCAGGCGAACCATCGCACCCTCAACATCTGCATCATAAAGCTTTTCCAGGAAATCACCCACCAGACTGTTGTTGTCCAAAGATATAGGCGAAAGGTAGTTGGGTGCAAGACTTTTGAGCATGCCAATCTTTACCTCCCGGTTAGGATACTCCAACGTATAGCGATGCAGTATCGGGTTGTACTTCTTGATGGTGAGGTAGCCACTCTGATAGAGCAGCGGGAGCGCCGAGGTCATCATTTCGGGCGAAACGTCAAAGTCGTCCACGTCACATGACTTCTTCTCGATATCCATCACGTTGACATGATATTTCTGCAATGTCTTGATAAGATAAGTTGGCGTGCCCGAACCAAACCAGTAAGGAGCAATCTTGCGTGCATTCAGCGCCTTCACCAGGCTGAACGGATTGAAGACGTCTTCTGATTTCTCGCTGAAATGATAGCCGTCATAGAATCGCGTCAACTCAGCCAGGCATTCCTCGTACGTCATGCCAAGGGCTTCGCCCAATGCCTCTACATCCGGTTTCATCTGCGTGGTAAGTTCCGTCTTGCTGATGCCGCAGATGGCCGAATACTGGTCGAACATGCTGATATTGTCGAGGTTGTTGAGCTCGCTGAAGATGCTGAGTTGTGGAAACTTGGTGATGCCCGTGATGAAACAGAACTCCAGGTATGGGTCGAGCTTCTTTAGTGGGCTGTAGAAGTTCTGCATGATGCGGCGAAGCGGTTGCAGGTCCTCTTTTTCATGCACTACATCCAGCAAAGGGGCGTCGTATTCATCTATGATGACAACCACCTTTTCGCCCGTCTGCTCGTATGCTTTCTTCACCAGGTCTTTCAACCGAAGGTTTGCGTCCACCTGATGAGTCTTGTATCCCCAAAGCGCCTCCTGCTCCTCAAGCATGTCTGCCAAATATCTTTCCAGCTGCTCCACACCCATGTGCTTGGCACCGCTCAGGTCGAAATGGAGCACGGGATGCTTCACCCATTCCTTCTCGTAATCAGCAATGGCCAATCCCTCGAATAGTTCTTTTCTTCCCTCGAAATAGGCTTGAAGGGTAGAGGCAAAGAGCGACTTGCCGAATCGTCTTGGACGACTCAGGAAGATAAACTTCATGCCTTTCTCTCTAAATTCCGCGATGTATTGGGTCTTATCTATATAGAGATAATTTTTCTCGCGGATTTCTTCGAAAGTCTGTATTCCTACGGGATATTTGTTGACTATTTTTGCCATGTTCCACTCGCTTTGCATTTTGCGCTACTAAGTTACGAAGAAAAAATGAAATACTCAAGCATATATACTATTTTTAAGCTAAAATCTCGTGGCAACGTGGCCTTTCTGCCGCAATCGCATGTTTCCACCTGCCACGATCGTAAGTTATCGTCAAGCACGGAGATAAGTTATCATCAAGCACGGAGATAACTTACCCTTAGACATGGACACAAGCAACCCTCGGCAAGGTTTGGGCTGAGTCCACAAGATGTCAGAAGACGAATGTCATAAAGCGCTTGGTGTTTGCAGCCTTCTGTTTCAGTTCATCCTCCATTCTCCGCATTGCCATCTTGAAGAAGAAGCGGACGAGGTGTTCGTTGGTTGATTCTGTTCGAATCATGCGAAGGGCGGAGATGTATTCTTGGCGTGCTTCGGACGGGATGATCAGAAGCGGGTGGCCTGAGCGCAAAAGGATGTAGTTGCTGACGAGTCTTCCTGTCCTGCCATTTCCATCGCGAAACGGATGAAGGTATTCATGGAAGCCATGAAAGCGGGCGGCAAGTATCATGGGGTGAACTGCGGCTGAGGCGATAGCCTTTTCTGTGGATTCCAATAATTTGGGAACTTTGGCTATAAGTTGCTCATGGTCGCCAAAGACAGTGTCCCCTGCCGCCATATCCGTGGTGGTGTATTCGCCTGGTATTGCCTCAGGAGAGCGATAAGAAATGGTGTGAAGAGTCACTCGCTTGTTGATTTCTTTCAGCAATGCTTCGTCGAGCGGGTGTTGCGTGTTTTGCATCACATACTCGAACGCCTCAAAGTGGTCGAGCATTTCGAAGGCCTCGAAAAGGGTCTTTCCCGCAGGAATCATACCCAGCCCTTTCTCCTTCAGCTCGCGGGTGTCATCCACGGAAAAAGAGTTGCCCTCGATGGCGCATGAATGTGTAGAAAAGAGCACTTCGTTATATTTAGTGTACTCTTCTCTATCCATCTTGTTGATGATAAGCGCTTGATACTTACACCTTAGGCTCTCATACAGCTTTATTTCCTCTTCGAATGCCATAGACATGGTTTTTGTCTTTTGCAAAGATAGTGCAAACCGAATGCAGAATATTAAGCTTGCTTGAATATTTTGCAGAGGTGCAGCCTATCTTCTGCAAAGATAGTGCAAACCGAATGCAGAATATTAAGCTTGCTTGAATATTTTGCAGAGGTGCAGCCTATCTTCTGCAAAGATAATACAAACCGAGAACAATACAAAAAGAATCACATGCTTTTTTATATTTTGTGCGAAAATGGAGCGGAAGGGTTTGTTTCCATACTGTTTGCTGCTAACGAAGCCCCCCGCAGCGAGTATGGCAAACAACAATGCTACATCATTTCTCTTTTAAACCAAAGTTCAAATACGCTATCAGCAAGGAATATGCCCTCTTTTTCTATGGTGATGATCTCTTTGTCCACCAAGCTTTTCTTTATGCGGTCTATATTTGACTTGCTGCCCAAAGGGTATGTTTCTGAGACCGCCTGGGTGGTAAATCCAGTATGTATGCCTTGGCACAAAAGGCGAATGAAGTTGAGCTGATAGGTGGTGAGCCCCTCGGTCTGTTGGATAAAGAGACCGCTGCTTTGTTCCAGCAGGGCCTTCAGGCCTTCCTCGAAACTTTCCTCATTTACTTCTTTCTCTGTTTCGGCCATCACGTTCCAGGCCAGTTGCTGCACATAGGAAGAGTAACTCTTCACCACTTGGCATATTCTGCCAGCATACGCTTCGCTTATCTTCTTGCCATATTTCTCGAATCGGGAACAGATGAAGGGGACCCAATATTCCGTAGGAATGCATTTGAGATGGATCATCTCGCCAAACTGGTAGAAAGGCATACGGCGACTTTGGAATATATTCTCCATCAGATGTTTCTTGCTGCCAAAGAAGCAATAAGACACATTTTGATGGTGCTGCCAAGCTCCGCGCAGCCGTTTTTGTATTGTCAGCGAGTCGGTGAACTCACCTATCTGCTGAAATTCATCAATGCATACGACCATGCGAACGCCTTGCTCCTGGGCTATGCGTTCGGGGAGATTCAAAATCTCTTCTGGAGAATAGTTCTTGGGCGTTATTCCTAATGATACGGAAAACTCAGAATTAGGCTCTGGGCTAAATGAAAGCTTGGGCGATACTCTCACCAAGAAACGCTTGATGTTTTCAATGACTTGCTCCGCATGGTTGCCTGTGGATCTCATGATGGTCTCGGCAAATCGGTTGTAGAAGTCATATTCGCTTCGGCAATCATAGATGTCCATATAGACGATTTTTATCATCGGATTGTCAACCTCTGAGATGACCTTTTTTATAAGCGAGGTCTTGCCCATGCGTCTTGGAGAGATCAGAATGACGTTGACGCCATTCTCAAAGTCGAGCTTGATACGCTTGGTTTCTTCGATTCGGTCCGTAAAGTTGCTGCCACCAACCGACATACCATATACAAAAGCTTTTTCCATCACCTTTTCTCCTTTATTCGATTAGGCTACAAAGGTAAGCAAAAAAGATGGAGTTCACAAGTCTGTGGACCACAACATTGTGAACTTGGCTGTAAAATCGGTTTTTGGCGCGAGGAAAGGGGCGAAGAGAAGTCAGCTGCGCCGTTCTGTCTCAAGCAGTTGTCTTTTGGCGTCCAGTCCGCCAGCGAAGCCTGTCAGGGAATGGTCGGACCCGATGACGCGGTGGCAGGGGATGATGATGCTGATGCCGTTGGCGCCAATGGCTTGTGCCACGGCTCTTGCGCCTTGGGGGTTGTTGAGGCTGAGGGCAATGTCTTGGTAGGTGCGCGTCTCGCCGTATGGAATCTCGCACAACGCCCGCCATACTTGCTGCTGAAACGCTGTGCCGACAGGGTGGATCTTGAGGTCGAAAGTCTTGCGAACGCCAGCAAAATACTCGTCAAGTTGCCTCTTGGCGATCTCCAAGACTTCCGACGTAGCCTCGGTCAGCGCAGCATCCAGGTGCCTTATGAGCCTGCGCCTGTTGCGCTCGGCGTGTGGACTCTCGCTCCAGTCGCAAAGGCACAATTCGTCGCCAATGGACGCCAAGGTGATTTGCCCGCAAGGAGCGCTATAGTGCTGAAAATGTATGGCCTTTCTCATTCCTTCTTGCTCAAGACGTACACCCTTGTCTCGCAAGGACCGAGGCTGCCTACGCTCAAGGTGTTCTCTATTTCTTCTTCGCTCTGCGACCATACTTCGCGGCAGATATACAGGGAGTTGGCTCTCAGATAAATGTCTGCAAGGGGAATGGCGGGTACGCTCGCTGGGGAATTCGCACGATTGGTGATCGAGACAGCTATGCGACTGTTTGTCAAGTCTTTGACAAATACGTCATAGCCCGAGGAGGAATAGTCGGTGGTGCCTGTCGAAAGGGCTTCCATGTATTCGGCTTGCTGGCCCAGCGCGTCTTGGTTGATGGCGAGTATTTCCTTGTTGGTCAGCGTCTGCACGTCGGCTTCGGTGATGAGCGGATGGGGCATGAGCTGGTCGCTATTCGCCTCGCCCTTAGGGGTTTCGCGCAAGTCGCAGGTCAGGGCCAGGGGACTTGCCAACATGCTCCACAGCGACATCTGCGTGCGCGCTTGTGCGTCGGTCAGTCCCGTGATCTTGCCTCCGTTGGTCTGATGTCCTGCCGTGTTGTTGCTGGGTCCTCCCAGGCCGTGCAGACCAATGCACATCATGTCGAGGTCGTTGAATCGGTTTACGCCAGCATACATCCACAGGCGACGGGTCTCATCGACACCTCCCATCACGCCCGGCCGCGACGGGTTGCCGATCCAGTCCTCGCGCGCGTCACTTGTGGATCGCCAGCTGCACCCACCTGCTGCGGCGCCCCATGTCCAGGGCTGGGTCTTGCCCCATTCGCAGATATTATACACGAAGGGGGCCTCGCCCTTCTCCTTGCGTCTCTCGTTGAGGGCAGCCACGGCTTCGCCCATTCGCGAGTAGCTCACCTTGGTGCTGGCCTCGCTGTTGCAGTAGTCGTATTTGAGCATATCGACGCCCCACGAGTCAAACAAGGCAAGGTGCTGGTTCTCAAAGCCGTATGATCCTGGCTGATAGTTTTCGCAGGTCATGCTGCCTGCGTCGCTATAGATACCAACCCTCAGTTTGCCGTTGATCGCTTTCAGGGCTGTCTTCAGACCGCCAATGCCTTCGGGAAATTTCGCGGGATCGTATGTGAGTTTTGCTTTGTCGCTTTCTTGCGTTGCCCAGGCGTCGTCGAGGACGATGGTGTTGAAGCCCGCGTCTATCAAACCGTATTTCTCCATGCCTTTGGCTATCTCGACCATCTTGTCGTGGCTGATGGCACGGGCAAACCAGTTCCATGTGAGCCAGCTCATCATGGGCGTTGGCGACTGCAGGTGGCTGCTTACGACCAGGCGTATCTTCGTTTGCTTTTCTTCGCCATCCGCGCCAGTCAGATTTACCGTGTAGGCGTATTCGCCCTCTTCTTTGGGGGCAATACCTGCCACGTACTTGTATTTGTTGCCCCTGTCGATACGGTCTTCTTGGAGGTAAAGCGTTGATATAGAGCCGAAATCAACGCTCGATACGATGTCGCCTTCGTGAGTCACCAGTTTGTGGATGTATTGCGCCCCAGGCTGAGCATACAGAAGCGTGGCGCTGGGCAAGGAGGCTGCTGTCGGGTCGATGAATTCCCATGCAGAACCTGCGTCGCTTGCTGTCCAAAGGTTGAGCACGCAACTGTCTTCTATTCCGCCCGTGAAATTCCAGGCCGGCGACGAAGCGATCGGGCTCTCTACCGAACCGGGAATGATGGCTGCCGTTTCGTCTGAAAGGGAAAGCAACTGCCAGGTATTGGCCTCCTCCGCATGGGGCGTGTAGCTTACGTGGCTTTTGGCCGTGGCTTCTGCATGGCCGCCATTCTGTGCCGAGGTGTAATAGACGTAGCAGCCGGCTGATAGGTCGTAGATGTAGTACTGGCCATACGCTTTCTCGATGAATATGAACTTGTCGGCTTCGCTTCGATTGATGGTGTGCGACAGATCGTCTCCCGTCTTTTTGACGTAAGCAGTTGGCGTGCGCAGGATATAGGGGTATTGCCTTGCTGCCTCCACGCCTGTGGTTGGAGTGAAAAGTTGAGTAAACTGTATGTTGATTTGGCGGTTGGCTTGATCCACGGTAACTTTCGCTACATAACCGCCGCCAACTTTTACCTTTACGTTTTCCGCTTCAAGTTTCGGCGATTTGACGTGAGCGTCGCCCTGGGCGTTCAGTCCACGAAATTCCTGACCATTGATGATTACTATGGCCTCGTTGGGCATCCCGTCGCTGAAGAGGGTATAATCTATCTCTTCGTCCACTTCGTCCAATGTCCTTCCCGGGCCGTTTGCTATCGTGGGAAGCGGGGCGGAGGATCCTTGAGCGGGAAGCGTTTTGGTCGCGACGTTTCCTGCAATCGTGCTCAATGAGAGTGTCAGTATGTATGCTGTCAATAAGACTTTTCTCATATTCGTTCTGTTTTTGCAGACTTCTTTCGTGGGATATTCTTAGGGCTTGTCGGCGCTAAATCCGATCATCATCCTTTTGGCGGCAAAGGTAAACAATCTTATTGGGATTTCTTCTTTTCTTCGGAATAATATGCCTCTCAGATGCCCACAAAAATGAAGTTAACTTCATCGGGCTACGAAGTTAACTTCATCAGCCTACGAAGTTAACTTCATCGGCCTCTGAAGTTATATTCATTTTTTACCCCACTTTTGAGCCGCTCCACACGGGTTGGCCTTGTTGGTTGTGCGGAGTTGGAAAAGCGCTTCTGCTCGTGTGCCTTTCCATCCCGAACCCATCCCGAGACCATCCCGAAGGGTGGACGATCGCTTTTTGGCCTCTTCAGAGAGGGTAGGCGGGACTTTCGCGCCAGTAGCAGCCACCTTCGGGTCTTCTTGCCCTATATATATAATAAGGAGAAAATATCCGGTCTATTATGGCGGATTCCACCAGCACGGTCCCTGTGTCCCTTTTCTTTGGTCCTGAACCTCCGTTTTTCCTCCTCGCGGCTCTGGTTTCTCCTTCCTTCGCTCTCTTTTTCTACTCTTGGAAGTCCCTTTTCCCCTCTCTTGAACCCTGGCTTTTGCTCTTTGCGCCCCCTTTTCCCCTTCTCAATGGCCCATTTGGCAGGAGAAACGCAGTCTCTTGTTTTTCTCCCTTTTTCCCGCCTTTTCCCTTAAAACACCCTGTTACACCCTCTGTTTTGTCAAACATTGCGAAAAAGAGCGGGTGTTCGCAAACTTTTCTTTCGAAACATTTGGAGGGTATGAAAAAACACCGTACCTTTGCACCCGCTTTTCCGAACAAAGCATACGCCGAGAAAGGGAGAGCGATAAAGATAAGCGATCTTTGAAGAGATTTACATAA
>OQVS01002517.1_pt1 | contig 11577 bp, 9 predicted proteins | sample 1691601 | NCBI WGS metagenome assembly OQVS01 (sample SAMN03418268, study PRJEB22391) | human gut metagenome | biome: human-gut; feature: organic feature; material: feces | host: Homo sapiens | place: Tanzania | collected 2013-01 | reverse complement strand
TCATGGACTTTCGTCTCATAACTCATGGACTTTCGTCTCATAACTCATGGACTTTCGTCTCATAACTCATGGACTTTTGACTCATAACTCATGGACTTTTGATTCGTAACTCATGGACTTTTGACTTGTAAATCGCATTATGAAAGTTAATTCTGTGGCTTTTGGCTTTGTTTCGAATGTTTGTTTGAAATGTTGTTGACTTGTCAAATGCGTTGAATATCTGATAGTTATATGGTTTTTGCGTGTTTTCGCAGTGTGACAGAAACTGACAGATTCTACTTGAATTAAAGCTTTTGTCAATGGTTGTATATTCTTGTATTACAGTGTTTTACTGAAAGAGAATGACAGAATGACAGATATTTTTCCAAAAAAAAATTTTTATTGTAGTCTTTAGAGCATTATGTGGGGCTAATGATGTGTTGTTGGAATGCTATATATGGGTGGTGAAGTTGGTTTGCGGATAAAATTGCGGGGAGGATAATGGGGATTCGGGAATTTTGTATATATTTGCAAAGTATTGGTATAATACTTTGCTATAAAATATGATATTATGAAGAAGATGATGTATGTGCTGCTTGCGGCAATGGCTGTGTCTTTCGGCAGCTGTAAGGAGAATTACTCGCAGGGCGAGAAGGTGGGAAACCTTATTGAGTTTACAAAGAAAGGCGTGGTGTGGGACTCTTGGGAAGGGAGCATGAACCTTACGCAGACGGGTATGAACACGAGCGGAGAGCCTTTCTATTTCAGTTTCGACAACGACCGCGCAGACCAGGATTCTCTTATTGAGCTGATGAAGCGGGCGCAGGTGGAGGGATGGAAGCTGAAGATCCGTTACCATGCGGTTTGGGGCTTCATCAATATGTTTCAGAACCGTGGCGAGACGGACTATTTCGTTGATGACGTGACGGTGCTCGACAAGGATTTTGCCAATCCTCTGAAGCGTATCGGCAACGGGGAGCATGGCAGGGTGGTGGACACCGTGTATGTGGTTATCGACAAGAATGAATTGTTACATCGTAAGAAATAAATCTTGATATTATGGAAAAGGAAAATCTATTGCCCGCAGAGCTGGAAGAGAGAGTACAGCGTGCGGTTGACTTGTTTATGCAGGGCTATGGCTGCTGCCAGTCGGTGGTGGCTGCCTTTGCTGACCTTTATGGGTTGGATGATAATATGGCAAAGCGTATCGGTGCCGGCTTCGGCGGCGGCGTTGCCAGGTTGAGAATGGTGTGTGGTGCCGTGTCGGGCATCGTTGTCCTTGCCGGTCTGGAATGTGGACAGACGGAGGGCAGCGACAGCAAGGGTAAGTCGGCTTGCTACAAGGTTATACAAGGTCTTCTCGACAAGTCGAAGGAGCAGAACGGCTCATTGATATGTGCCGAGATTCTTGGTCTTGACGGCAAGGAGAAGGCAGCTTCGAGCTATGTGGCTTCGCCTCGCACGGCTGAATACTACAAGAAACGTCCGTGTGCCGCCAAGGTGGAGAGTGCTGCAAGGATATTCGCGGAGTATTATTGGCAGGTAAAACAGGGCTGAAAAGCTCATGGCGTAAGAAACAGTTCTAATGCTTCCACGGTTATCATCATTTCTTGAGCTGTGGAAGCATTTTATTTGACAGACATTTTGGTGTTTGGATTTATATTTGTACTTTTATGCCATAAAATCTAATAAAACTAATCGGAATGAATAATCTTAGATGTTTTTCGGCAGCATTGCTTGCTGTCTGTAGCATGTCTGCTTATGGTCAGGTGAACGACAACATGTGTGGTCTTATTGGTTTTGCCAATTATCGTGACCTCGGTCTCTATGGCACTACCGGTGGCGGTCAGGGCGAAGTGGTAAGGGTTTCCACAAGAGAGCAGTTAGAGCAGTATGCCAAGGGCTCTTCGCCTTGTGTTATTATAATCGAGAATGATATTACCGGAAAGGGGAATATCGGAGAGGGTGCGGCTGGAGTAAAAGATTATATCTCGCTCGGCAGCAACAAGACAATCATAGGCGGTGGAAACGGAGTGACGTTGAACAAGCTTGGCTTCGATGCAAACGGACAGCAGAACATCATTATCAGGAATCTGAAGATTACAAACTGCAACCCGGATGCTCTCGCATTCAGAAATACCCATCATGTATGGGTTGACCATTGCGACCTGTCGAGCTGTGCCGACGGTCTGCTTGACTTCACCATAGGTTCGAGTTATCTCAGCGTGTCGTGGACAAAGTTCAGCAACCACGACAAAGTGTCAATCTGCAATTCGGGCACGAACCATTTTGAAGACCACGGCAAGGAGCGTGCCACCTATCATCATTGCTGGTTCGACAACACCACGCAGCGCAACCCGCGTTTCGGCTATGGGTTGGGACATGTGTTCAACAACTATTATACCAACAACAGCTCCTATTGCGTGGGCTATCATACAAGGGCGAAAGTCGTTGTGGAGAACTCTTTCTTCAAGAATACCCACAGTCCGCTGAACCAGATGTACAGCGAAGACCCTGTGACTGCCAGTTATGCCGATGTCTTGAGCAAAGGCAACAAATTCGAGAGCGTATCAGGAAATACCAATGATACAGGAGTGGGCTTTGATATAGACAGATATTACAGCTATGCTTCATATATGACGGATGCCGACGAGGTTGAGGCTCAGTCTGCAAAAACTGGACTTGCTTGCGGCTTGGAGAATGACATTATTCCGTTTCCGGGCAATGGCGCAACAGATGTGCTTAATGGCTATAAACTGCAATGTGGTTCTCTGTATGGCTCTGCATCCTATAAATATATGCTTTCGGAGGATGGCGCGGATGCTTATCTGGAATATGACAAGGACAAGACCCAACTGAAGCCCTCTACAAACTATGTGTGGTATGCTGAGGCGCAGACGGCTTCAGGGATACTCACAAGCGGAAAGTACCGCTTTGCCACAGCTTCAAAGAAGGCTGGCTTGCCAACTCCGACAGACGGAGATGAGCATGCAAAACTGCGTGAGGCATTGAAGGACAAAACACCGTGCACTACTATGATGCTTCGTTGGAGAGATGCCTTTGATGCTGTGTCGTACAGGGTGTATCTGAGTGAGGGCGAAACCGTAAACGACAGAGATATGATTGGCGAGACAGCTGTTACGGAGATTAATCCGGGACCTCTGAAATATGGACAGTTGTACTCCTGGCGTGTTGATGTGGTGTTGGGAAACGGAGAAGTGGTGAAAGGCGATATATGGACTTTCTCGTCAGACAGGAAGGAAGTGGGATTCGGAAGGACAGAGATGGAGGATGCCACTCTATCAGGAATCGCTTATATAGAAAGAGGTTCGCAATACCGTACTTACTCCAATGACAATGCCGTTGTGGGAGAGGCTGGTCCGGGCTGCATGAGTGTGGTATGGAGTGAGGCTGATGCCGACTGCGACATTACTACAACCTTCTTCGACTGGCAGAAGAAGAACGGTACATACAGGCTGTATGTAAATGAAGAACAACGTGATACGTGGGTCGCTTCTGTAAACGGGAAAGACTTGTTCACCCATGTTTCAAAGAACATAGGTCTGAAGCCGGGTGACGAGATACGAATAGACTTCTGCACAGATGGTAATCAACGTATGCGTACAGACTGTATCGATATTGCTAAGGCTGCCGCTTCGGGAATAAATGACATTGAGGAAGGACTGAACACCAAGGAACTCCATATCTATACCATTGACGGCAGATATGTCGGCAATAAGATAGAAGGCTTGGAGAGTGGGCTATATATCGTGAACGGAAGGAAAGTGGCAATCTGATGTCCTTGATGCTCTATTTGATTGTTGTCTCATAGACCGTTTCGGGGTCGGCAGACTTGAAGTCCATGTCGCGGTAGGCTGTTGGAACGTCGGACATGTCGAGAGTCGTCTCCCTGTTTACCGGTCTTCCTTCGTCGAGAAGAGAATGTGAGAACAGCCATTCGTAGGTTTTTCTCATATAGAAGAAGCGTGCCGGCACTCCGTGGTTGCCGCCTTGCAGCCAGGTGTAGCGCAGTCTTGAGTCGTTGCCTGTGCGTTCAAGGTCGTTGACGACAGACTTGGACATGCTGATAGGCACGGCGCGGTCGGCGGTGCCGTGGATAATCCACAACGGAACCTTGCCAAGTGGTGTGCGGTCTTTCAATGAGCAGCCGCCACACATGGCGAGGGCAGCCGCTACCTTGTCGGGATAGGTACCCGTAAAATCGAGTGTTCCGTATCCGCCAAGACTCATGCCGATGACATATACCCTGGTGGAGTCGCAGGCGTAGTTCTTCTTGGTCCATTCCAGCACATCGTTTATCTTCTTGGGGTTCCATGAGCCGCCGGGGTTCTGCGGCACTACCACGAGGGCATCCACCTGTCTGCCCTTGACGATAGCGTCGAGCGGACCATAGCGGCGCACACGGTTGAGATCTCTTCCACACAGGCTCTGTCCGTGCAGGAATATTATCACCGGAGTCTCGTTGAGCGTGTAGTAATATTCGGTCGGCGTATACACCCAGAAGTTGTAGCCGCCGGGTATGACGTCCTTTACAGGTCGGATGAAGTCGTATTGGGCATTGGCACACAGAGGTGCAAACAGTAATGCCGCCATGAAGATGATACTAATAGCCAATCTTTTCATAATAGTACATATTTAATTGTTTATGCTATCCGGTGCGACTTTTATGGTGTCGGTATCGGTATGGCGTTCTTCTTCTTTCTTGATGATGGTGTCGTTTCCGTTTTTTTCCTCGTACAGAGGGTTGTTCTCCCGGTCGTTCACCTCCTTGTCTTTCAAGCTCGGCAGAATGATGACAGGCATTCCCTTGGTCACATACTCCACGAGTTCAAGAATGCTCTCGTTGGTAAGTCTGATGCATCCGTGGCTTCTTCTCTGTCCTACAGTCCATGGGGCGTCGGTGCCGTGGATTCCTGTAGAGTTGAACTTTGGCGTTACGACGCGGAAGAATCTCGGTCCATACTGTCCGGGCTTTTCGCTTCGTTTGCCGTTCTCGTCGGTATAGTGCCAGTTGGTGCTGTTCTTCACACTGCCAGCCTGGAAGAATCCTTCCGGCGTGCGGCAGTCGCCCTTCTGGCGTTTGTTGCCGAAGTTTTTGCCGCATGCACATTTGTACGATTTCTTCAGCTGTCCGTAGCGGTCGTAGAGCTTCACTCTCATGTCCTGCTTGTCAACGATTATGAAGTATTCGTATTCGCTGTTTAGCAGTCTCTGGCAGTAGTCCAGGCTGTCTTCAGCCATCTTATGGAGAATACCTTGTGCATATAGCTGGCAGTCTTTAGAGTCGTTCATATATCTGATGGCGTCGTCAGCAGAGCTGAAATGCAGCTTCTGCTTAATTTCCTCCACCTCTTCAATCTCGTCGGGAGCCGGTTGCGTGTCGTCCAGTTGCGGCATGTCGGTATTCTTGTTCTGCCCCAGAGTGCATCCTAATAATGTCAGCAGGATAAAGCATGCAGCGGCAAGAATATATCGTAGTTCCTTTCTCATCAATTAATATGTGTTGTAATAAATATTTTGCAAATTTAGGCAAAATCGGGTATAATACAAAACGAAAGGCAAACGACTTGCACTTTTATTGTCAAGATACGGCATATATTGTCTAAATGTATTGATTTGTTTGTCTGTTTATTTCTTTTTTTTGTAATTTTGCACCTTTAAACCTAATGACCGATTGGGGTTAAAAAAAAGATAAAAGGTTCAGGATAGGATGTCAAGTATAAATGATATGACAGTAGGTTCGCCGACACGCGACATACTGAAGTTTGCGGTGCCTCTGATCTGCGGCTATGTCTTGCAGCAGATGTATCTGATAATAGATGCGGCGATGGTGGGACGGTTTGTTAGTGTTAATGCCCTTGCCGCCGTGGGGGCTTCCACGTCGATAATGTTTCTCATTATGGGCTTCTGCAATGGAGCTTGTGCCGGATTCGCCATCCCTGTGGCGCAGGCTTTCGGTGCTAAAGACCTTCCGCTGATGCGGCAGTATGTGGGTAATGCGCTGAGGCTTTCGGCAGTTATTGCGCTGCTGATAACCGTTGCCACCTGTCTGCTGTGCACGCCGATTCTGCGTATGGTAAATACTCCGGATGAGATTTTCGGCGATGCCTACACCTTTCTGATATTGCAGTTTGCGGCAATACCGTTTACCTTTTCGTATAATCTGCTCTCCTGCTTCATGAGGGCGTTGGGCAATTCCAAGCAGCCGTTCTATTTCCTGATTTTCTCCTCGATAGTGAATATCCTTCTCGACTTCTTGTTCATTATCATCATGCGGCTCGGAGTGGAAGGGGTAGGAGTGGCAACGATGCTGTCGCAGGCTGTGTCGGCATGGCTGTGCTATAAATATATAAGGAGAAAGATGCAGATGCTTATCCCAAATGGTGAGGAATGCAGGTATGACAAGGGGAAAGCCATTACGCTGCTTAACAATGGTGTGCCTATGGGACTGCAGTTCTCCATTACGGCAATAGGCAGTATAATGCTGCAGAGTGCGAACAATGCCCTCGGCACGGTATATGTGGCAGCCTTTACAGCCTCCATGCGTGTCAAGTATCTGTTCACCTGTGTGTTTGAGAATATCGGAGTGGCGATGGCTACCTATTGCGGACAGAATATCGGAGCACACCGTCTTGACCGTATAACGCTTGGCATACGGTCGGCAATAAAGATAATGCTTGTTTATTTCCTGCTTACGATGCTTGTCATCATGCCGTTCTCGGAAGAGATGATGATGATGTTCGTTGATGCCGGCGAGAAGGCAATTATCGACAATGCCTCCTTGTTTATGCGTATAGCCTGCTGCTTCTATCCGGTGCTCGGTCTGCTGGTTATCCTGCGCTATAGCATACAGGGATTAGGATTCAGCAATCTCTCCATGCTGTCGGGCGTTATGGAGATGATAGCCCGCTGCGGTGTCAGCCTGTGGCTCGTTCCGGCACTTGGCTTCCTCGGCGTGTGCTATGGCGACCCTGTGGCATGGGTTGCTGCCGATGTGTTCCTTGTGCCGTGCATCATAGTACTTATGCGGCGCTTGCGAAGACGGGTTTCGGAGAGGTAAGAAGCCTTACCTCTTTATTATAGCTCTCATTACGAACCACGCATGGCGGAGATATGTGGTGGTAAGACCGTAGTATGTTGCCATAATGCGGAAGCGCTCCTTTAGCGAAGCCTTGTGGTTCTTTGTCGTGGTGCCTTCCTTGAGGTAGTTGACAAGAATGATGTGGGAGTCGATGAGCGGTAGTCTCCTGCTTTCCGCCTCTTTCATAATCCTTATACACCAGTCGAAGTCGGCGGAGAAGCGGTAGACGGTGTTGAAGGCAGTTTTCTTTGCAATGTCCGTTCTGGCATAGAAAGCCTGATGGCACACCAGCATGCCGTCGCGGAACGACATCCATGTAAGGTGTTCCGGCGGAGAGAGTCTGCGGTGGCATATGAAGTTTCCGTTGTCGTCTACAATGTCGGTATTGCCGTATAGCACCGCAGGCATTCTGTCTATCCCACCATCTTCTGTAATATAGCTGTCTACGCAGGTGTTTCTGACGAGAGAACCTATCGTATCGTTGTTGTGCAGGGAGTCTCCAGCATTCAGGAAGCAGATGTAGTCGCCGGTTGCCATAGATAAGCCTTTGTTCATGGCATCGTAGATGCCGTTGTCAGGCTCTACGAGAAGTCTCACCTCATGACCGTTGTCCGAGGCGAACGACTTTTCCATATAGTCTTTTGCCATGGCCACGGTATTGTCGGTCGATGCTCCATCGATGATGATATGTTCGATTGTCGGATATTCCTGTTTGAAGACACTGTCGAGAGTAGTCTTTAATACTTGCTCTGCGTTGTATGTGACGGTGATAAGAGATATTTTAATCATAGTTTATATCGTTTAAGAGCCATAGCCTGGTTGTAGGCTTCAATATATTTCATTGCCACGGCATACTGCGAGTAGCATTGGTTTACTTTTTTCATGGCCTCGTTGCTGAGGCTTTGGTGGTCGGCTTCAGAGAGAACCCAGCGTATGCCCTTTGCCAGGTCGTCGGAGCTTTTGTATTCTGCCACGTATCCGTTTTTCAGGTGGTCAATCATTTCCGGAATTCCTCCGGTATTGAATCCTACGCAAGGCACCCCGCAAGCCATGGCTTCCATAATGGTGTTGGGCAGGTTGTCTTCGAGCGACGGCAGAACGAAGAGATTGACGGAGTTATAGATGCTTGCAATCTTCTTTTCTTCGCTGACATAGCCGAGAGGGTATGATGGCAGAGGTAGTTTGTCGGCAAGTTCCTCTGCCTTTCCTCCAAGGATGGCAATACCGCAGTTGTCTTTCATTTCCGGGTGTTCTTCCACCATCTTGTTTATAGCGGTAATGAAGTAGTCCATGCCTTTTCGTTTGTCTGTTACTCGTTGTGAAACGAATAGAATCAGCTTTTTGTCTTCGGGCAGACCGGCATAGAGCCTTGCTTCTGCGCGGTTCTCTTTGGTGAAGACCCTTGAATCGATAGGGTTGGGGATGCTGATGATTTTTTGTCCGGACAGGAGTCCGCTTTTCTTTGCTTTATCAGCAAGCCATTTGCTGCATGTCACGAAGAGAATGCTGTTGCGTTCAAGTATTTTACTTTTCTTTTTCCAGATGCGTGCCGACAGGTCGTTGCAGGAACCGTTTCCTGGTAGCAGAGGGCAGTTGCCGCATTGCTTTTCGAAGTTATGGCAGTTGCGTGGATAGTGGCAGATGGATGATGCCGGCCACAGGTCGTGCATGGTCCATACTACGGGTTTGTGGCTTTCAAGGATTTTCCTTATACCTTTCAGCGACAGCATGCCTTGGTTTATCCAGCTGAGGTGTATAACGTCAGCCTCCTTGAATTCCCTTGTCTTTGTAATGTCGGTGCCGGCATTGGCGATATCTATGAGGAAGAGATTGTCGCGTTTGAAATGCAAACGCATATAGATGACGAAGCGTTCCCACAGGAAGTCCCATTTCTGGTGCCATGACTTATTCAGTTGCGCCACGGTAATGTCGTCGCTCTCTTTGTCTCTGACGAGCATCTTCGCCTTGATGCCATTGTTGTTCAATGCCTCCTTAAGGCGATTTGCAGCAACTGCGGCTCCTCCTGTATTCTCACTTGTGTTTACAATCAGCACTCTCATAGTAAAAATTTTCCTTATTAATGCAGTGCAAAAGTAGAAATTAATTAATTAACTGCAAACACTTATTATGATAAATTCTTTTTGGTGCACTTAATAAATGCAAAATATAACAACGTTGCCAATAAAAACAAAAGAGAGTCACCCTGTTTGAGTAACTCTCTTTATTGTGGTACCACCAGATGCATTTGGTATGAAACTGCAATCAAATCGTTGGTTGTGACGTGCTTCTTTCGATTAGCTTTGGCTTTTACGACATTTCCAGTCTCTTTTACGACATGAGAGTTTTCTTTTAAGGATAGTCCGTACCTTGGTAATCTCTTTTGAACATTTGGAATTCAGGAAAGCAACTATTTTGAAAGAACAATCCATTGCCCATTTTTATCACTTCCGCTACGTGTAATGTAGCCTTCCTTTCTTAACGAAGTAAGTTCTCTTTTTAACGTAGCAAGCGAAATACCCAGTTTGTTTGCCAAATCTTCTCTTATTATAGATGGATTTTGCTTCATGATAGACAGTATGGTTTGCTGCCGTTCATTTACAGGCTCATTTATTGGCTCGTTTTGAATATGCAGAGTCAATTTAACTTGCATGAGTTCTGGCTGTTCCTGTAAATCAGGCTTCTTTCGCTTGGCTATATTCATGAGGCTATAACCTTTGCTGAATCATGTGGCGGTGGCGGTTTGCCAGGCTCTGGTTGGGGACGTGATAAGGATGAGGATGATGAGCATTGGCGGCGCAGGTGCATCGCCGTGTCGGCTGCGATGATGCGACCTGCGAAGTATCGGATGCGACGTGGCAGATGATATAAACAAGTGACTCTTCCCATAAAATATCATTATAATTTATCGGAAGAATCACTTGTGAAGAACGACTTAAAACGACCGAAAATAGCCGAAAACGACCGTGAAGAACGACTTAAAACGACCGAAAATAGCCGAAAACGACCGTGAGGACGACTTAAAACGACCGAAAATAGCCAAACAGATTTATGCTCCAAGTTCAGATTCGCCCTTTTCGGTGATATTCCATTTTTTCCCCTTATCGGTTTTGCAAATCAAATTTTCTTTAGCCATGGTACCCAAAAGGCGACCAATCTTTCTCAATTTCTCGTCACGTGTTAGACTTGATGGGAAAACATGTTGGAGTCCTTCAAAAACATCGTGTCGTTTGAATCCCATACTACCTGCGTTATGTGCTAATTGAAGCAATAGCTTTTGAATGCTGTTTTCAGCAAGACCTGTTTCTTTTGTATAGTGTCCTATCTGCTTAGTCATTTTGGCAACTTTAAGCGATATTGTATAGTGGGGTGCACGGCCTTCAATCAATCCTTTTTCATAAAGATGCTTTGCAGCTTCCTTGGTAATGGGGTGGTGTTTCTGTACCGCATCTAACCAAAGGCACTCTTTCAGAGACAAAGAGCTATTTGTTTTCAAAAGATTGGTATATTTCTCGTCAATCATCTTGCCATAGATAGTGACTCCTACAGTACGATGCTCATTGTCAATATCGTAATCAGGCATGGGGAAGAAACGATTGCGTTGTTCAGTGTAAATCTTCTTGATGCCACGTCCCACTGTATCAATCATGTTGAAGTTGACCATGCCTCGGCATAAGCATTCGTTGCGATAGTGAAACTGAGGGCCTTTATGCTCCAAAGCATTCTCTATGGTGCCGGGAATAAAGCTACCGCCATTGCCATAGTATAAGGTGCTTGGACCTTCTACGAAAACAATGCGCTGTTGCAAGGTGTAATCTTGGTGTGCTATGGCATTATGTAGAGCCTCACGTATGGTATACTCATCATACTGCTTCATTGTATCAGGAAAGAGGGTTCCGCCTGGCAGTTCGCGCATGGTCTTGTTGCGTATCTTGCCCAACACCTTGTCTACAGTCAAGATGAAAGGAATGGAGAAGTGTTCATAATCTTGCACAATACCTTCTTCATCTTCCCAAGTCCAAGTGATTTGTGCTACAGCAGGATGAATCTTTTGGATAGAAAGCGGCTTGCCTAATAACAGTATTGCAGCACGAGTGATTTGGGCGTCTCGCATCATCATGCTATTAGCTAAGAACTCTTCTGTTGTCCATGAATCAATTTCTTCGGCAGGAATACTTGAAGAGTGTACTTTCTTGAACATGACTTTAGCTGTAGCCACAGCCAACTCATCTAAATCATTAATGGTCGCATTGGGTACGAGTTGGGCTGTCCAATCTGGTATTGGTGGTTGTTGGCGGATGGCATCTTGTTTGGCTTGGTTCAATGGTTTTAGACTTTCACCATCACGCCCATATGCTACACCTTTCCAGTGCATCACGATATTTCGTGGTGATGCTGGAACTTGGAACAACAAAACACGCTTGCCTTCAACCTCAATAGGTACAATATCCCTAAAGATGAGGTTGTCGGTGGTATGTTGAGACATATCTTGTTTCAGA
>OQVS01002516.1_pt1 | contig 11585 bp, 14 predicted proteins | sample 1691601 | NCBI WGS metagenome assembly OQVS01 (sample SAMN03418268, study PRJEB22391) | human gut metagenome | biome: human-gut; feature: organic feature; material: feces | host: Homo sapiens | place: Tanzania | collected 2013-01 | reverse complement strand
GTGCCGACGAACAGCAGGGACTGGCCGCTCTCGCTGAGCTGACGGACGAAGTTGTAGGCCTCCTCCAGCTTCTTGACGGGCTTTGCGGCACCCCTAAACAGGCCAATGAGGGTGGTGCCGGTGGAGATCATAAAGAACACAAAGAACAGGAGGATATCCACGATGAGGGCCCCGGTGCGGCCCAGCCAGCGCAGCGGGTACACACCAAACAGAATGGCGCATGCGCCGCCCCCGGTAAGGGCGGTGCCGCCGCGGTACAGAGCCTTGATGCTCTCGGCAAAGGTGCCCTCCGCGGCGCTGCCGCCGATGATATGGGTGATGCCGCACAGCAGCAGGACCATCAGCACCACGCTGGCGCTTTTGAGCCCCGGCGTGATGGCGGTACGGTCCATGGTCAGCAGCACGGCCACGATCATCATAAGCGGGCCCATAAGATAGCAGCACCAGCCCATCAGGCCGCGCAGCACATTATGTACGGTATTCCAGGCGTTATCGCCGGGGATGGCCGCCAGCAGAAGCAGCAGCACCCCCAGCGCAAAGAGGATGATCGCATTGAGCTCCCGCTTGGCCTGCAGCTGCGCCTTGGTGGGCTTTTTGGCTGCCGGTTTGCGTTTTTTTGCCGTTGATTTTTTGGTAGTAGCCATAGTAGGGGTGGTTCTCCTTTCCCTTGGTTCCCTGCACCAAAAAGCAGGGCGGCGGCTCACCCCCTGTCCGGAAACCGGACAAGGGAAAAGCCGCTTTCATATGTACTCTCTTTATTTGGATTTTTTCTTTTGGAGGCGGTTTTCGTACCGGTCCCCCAGCTGGAAGGTGAGCATCTCCCGGAAATCCGCCAGGTCCTCGGCGGAGAGGCAACGCTTGGGGATGAGCAGTGCGCTCTGCTTGCCCAGGAACATGAAGAAATACTCAGCGGTCTCGTACATATTCATGATGTTGTTCCAGGCGTGCAGCGCGGTGGTACCGGCCTGTTCATCCAGCACATTGATGCCGTTATCATTGAATACATAGCGCATGGTGTGGCCGATGAAGGTCTTATCATTCTTGATAAAGCGGCGGGCAGAAAGCTCCGGCAGGAGGAACGCACCCAGCACGGCGATAACCGCCACAATGGTGATAATGGTGGGCTTTTCGTTCACCTTAAAATCGGCATAGACGCCGACGATGGCGATGAGCAATAGCAGAATGTTCATCATCACGCTGTTTTTATTCTTTCCGCCTGTCATAAAGCGGGTAAGGGCCAGGTAATCTCTGCCCTCCATAACGGCTTCGGCTCTGATTTCAATATCCATGGTTTTTATTTGTCCTTTCACAAGATGTAGTATAGGGAAGGCGCAGTATATTTTAATGGATGAGGCCGGTAATGAACGCCCGAACGGCGTTACCGGTTATCTTTTCCACAATGCCCAGGATGACAACGACAGAACCCAGCACCAGCGTGTAGATGGCGAAGATGCGGAACTTATCGCTCTTGATGAGATAATTGACTAGGCGGATGGCCAAAAGGCCGAAGATGAGCGCTGCTGCCATGCCGATAAGGGCGGTGCCCCACTCGATGCCGATGCCGGCCGTGGCCGCGTCGTGCAGATCCAGGATGCCGGCCGCCAGCACTGCAGGCAGGCCCAGAATGAAGGAATAGGATACAGCGTAACTGCGTTCCAGCCCGCACAGCTGCCCCACCGAAATGGTGGAACCGGAGCGGGAGATGCCGGGCAGGGTGGCAAAGAGCTGCGCCACACCGATGGCCAAGGCGTGCTTGCCCTTCATGGTGGAGGCGTCCCGGTGACCACGGGGGGCGCGGTCCGCCAGGAAGAGCAGCGCCGAGGTGATGAGGAAGCAGATGCCCTCCACCAGGATGTCGTTATCGGCGCTGACCGAGGTGATAAGCTCCTGCAGCGGCAGCACCAGCAAAAGCGGCACACAGGAAAGGATCAGAAGATACAGCATGCGGCGGTAAGGGGTGGCCTTCTGCTTAAAGAGCCGGCCGCGGAACAGATCGGCAAACAGCAGGAAGAATTCCTTAAGAAGCTGCCACACGGTGGGCCAAAAGGCAATGATGACCGCCAGCAGCGTGCCCAGGTGCAGCATGACCGAAAAAGTAACGCTGCTTTCGGAGTTGATGCCGGTGAAGTACTGATACAGTGAAAGATGGCCGGAGGATGAGACCGGCAGGAACTCGGTGAGGCCCTGCAGGATCCCCTGTAAAATGGCGCTGAGAATGCTCATGATGTTGGTTTTCTCCTCTTGATGTGGCTATGTAAATGCCCCAAAAGGGCATTATTACGGTTGGTAGCTTTGGCCGGGCTGCAGCGACGGCTTGAGATAGGCAGCGGGATCGGTGGAACAAATACCCTGCACGGTACGAAGGCCATCCGCATCCGTCATCACCTGCACCCAGCCCTCCGGGCAGGGCAGCCACTCACTTTCGGGCAGCTCCTGCAGGGGCAGCAGCGCTTCCGGCGGCAATATGGTGTGGATCACTTTGCGGCCCCCTTTGCAGGCGGCTCCTTGTCGGGTTTTGCCTTGGGCGGGCGGCCGCGGCGGGGCTTTTTCCTGCCGTCCTCCTCATCAATGAGATCATAGAGCTTGCCCAGGGCATCCTGCAAGCCGCCCAGTTCATCGATGAGGCCCACCTGCACCGCGCCCTCGCCATCCAGCACCGTGCCGATATCCATGACCAGCTCGCCGTTATTCATCATCAGCTCCCGGAATTTTTCGGGCCGGATGCGGCTATTGGCGGTGACGAAGCCTGTGATGCGCTCCTGCATTTTATCGAAGTAGGAGAGGGTCTGCGGAACGCCCAGCATCACGCCGTTCATCCGCACGGGGTGGACGGTCATGGTGGCGGTGGGGGCGATGAAGCTGTACCGGGTGGAAACGGCCAACGGCACCCCGATGGAATGTCCCCCGCCCAGCACCAGCGAGACGGTGGGGGTCTTCATACCGCTCAGCAGCTCGGCAATGGCCAGGCCTGCCTCCACATCGCCGCCGACGGTATTGAGGATGACCAGCAGCCCCCGGATGCTCTGGTCCTCCTCGATGGCGACCAGCTGCGGGATGACATGCTCGTACTTGGTGGTCTTGTTCTGCGGGGGCAGGATATAGTGCCCCTCGATCTGGCCAATAATGGTCAAGCAATGGATCTTATGCCGGCCGCCCTCGGTGGTCACGCTGCCGGAGTGATAGATCGCCTCGCTGCGGCGCTCCTCCTCATTTGCTTCCGGCTGGTTCTGCTCCTCATTTTTGGGGGCAGTGGATGCTTTTTTCTGCGGCATGGTTTTGGCTCCTCCCTATGGGTTTTACCCATAGTGTGAACCATTCCCGGCCGCTTTATGCCGGTTTAGTAGCCCTTAGTGCCCTCGATGGAATCATCGTGGGCGACCCACTCCTCATCCACCTCAAAAGTGCGGTAGGTATCACGGGTATCCCGCACAATGACCCGCTCGATGCCGGCATTGATGATCATACGCTTGCAAAGGGAGCAGGGCGCCGCGGCCTCCACATAGCCGCCGGTGCGGTTTTCCAGCCCCACCAGGTACAGGGTGGCACCCAGCATCTCGCTGCGGCTGGCATTGATGATGGCGTTCTGCTCGGCATGGACGCTGCGGCAGAGCTCATAGCGCTCGCCGCGCGGCACCTGCAGCTTTTCACGGGTACAGTAATGCAGCTCATTGCAGTTGGCACGGCCGCGGGGGGCGCCCACATAGCCGGTGGAGATGATGGTATCATTCTTGACGATGACCGCGCCGAAATTACGGCGCAGGCAGGTGCCCCGCCCGGTAACAGCTTCTGCGATATCCAAATAGTAATTGATCTTATCCCGGCGCTCCATGGGGCCTCCTTTTGCCTAACACAGTACGATATGAAACGATTTGTATCATTATACACCATTCTGTTGATTTTGTCCATCAAGAGATGGGGAATTAAATGTAACTTAATGGAGACCGCCGAGAGCTGGTTCGGCCGCAGGCCCCGATGCGAAGCATCGGACGCGCCCCGTTGGGCGCGTGCCCGGGCAAAGCCCGGGCGGTCTGCGGCCGATGCTCTCCCCCTGCATTTATCAAAGCCATTTCCGCACCATTCCGCCCTGCTCGGCATAAGATGGCCACTGGGTTTTATTTTTCGCTTACTTGGCCCGCCCCTTGCATCAAGGGCCGAATTATGGTATTTTTTTATAGAGTGAACGCTTCATCTTCCACATGGGAGGTCTTTTTATGTGCAAACGCATTCGGGAGGACATTGCGGCGGTGCGCCAACGCGACCCCGCTGCCCGTTCCGGCTTTGAAATACTGCTGATGTACGCCGGCGTACACGCGCTGTTTTGGCACCGACCGGCGCACTGGCTGTACCGGCACCACTGCTTTTTCCTGGCGCGTCTTGTCAGCCAGCTCACCCGTTTTTTTACCGGTATCGAGATCCACCCCGGCGCCGTCATCGGGCACAATGTTTTTATTGATCATGGCTCCGGCATCGTCATCGGCGAAACGGCAGAGGTAGGCGATGGCTGCACGCTGTATCAAGGTGTTACATTGGGCGGCACCGGCAAGGACACCGGCAAGCGCCATCCCACACTGGGGCGCAATGTAATGGTGGGCTGCGGCGCCAAGGTGCTGGGCCCCGTGCGGGTAGGCGACAACTGCAAGATCGCCGCCAACGCCGTACTGCTGCACTCCATTGATGCCGACAGCACCGCTGTGGGTGTACCGGCGCGGGTAGTGCGGGTCAGCAATGTCCGGCTGGAAAATGAGCGGCTGGACCATGTACATATCCCCGACCCTATCCAGCAGGAGCTGAACCGGGCCCACCGGCAGATCGCCGCGCTGGAGCAGCGGCTGACAGTGCTGGAGGCCGAGCTGGAAAAGGAAAAGGAAGAATAGCCGATGTTTTATATCATTTTTGATTTTTGCATGGCGGCAATTATGCTTTTATTCGGCATATGGTTTTATAAATCCGGCGGGAAAGCAGCCGACTACTTGTCCGGTTACAATATGAGATCCGCGGATGAGCGCCGAAAATATGACGAAGACGCCATGTGTAAAGCATATGGAAAAAGAATGATGTACATGTCGATCCCTTTTCTCATTGGGATTTCCATAGATTGCCGGTATCCGGGAATTGGCTGTCTCATCGCATGGGGAATGTGGCTTGTTCTGTTTATTCTGCTGCTTATTGAACGGCACAAAAGAGAACAATAAACTTCACCTTCCCGCACTGTCCTACAGCGCTGCCACCAGCCGACGCAGGGCGCTGAGCCAATCGGATTTTCGCTCATCCTCGGCCGCCAGCAGAAATCGTTCCCCGAAGAACACTGCTGTGGCTGTCTGTCCGGCAAATTTGGCCTCTACACGACCCATTGGGCAGCCATCCATTGGGTGTAGGGTGCCCATCTGCGCACCACCCGCTTTCATGGTTTCTTCCAGAGTGCCCGCGCCCTCCCGGATTATCGCGCCATGGGCGATGGGGCGGCCCTCCGTAGTAAATTCCAGTCCTGTCATGGTGATGATCTGTTCCGTCATGGTGGTTCCTCCTTGCGATCTTTTTTGTTCTGTCCTTATCATAGCAGGCTATCAGTCCCATAATCCGTACTTTGATGGACAGGCCGGGGCAGATGTGCTATATTTATGAGGAAATTGCGGCCAATAGACCTGTGGGAGGAACCAAAATGGAGCAAAATAAAGCCCTGCTGGAGCGCATCCGGCTGTTTGTGCTGGATCTGGATGGCACCATATACCTGGGCGACCGGCTGCTGCCCGGCGCCGCCGAGTTTATCACCACGGCAAAAGAAAAGGGCCGGCGGGTGCTGTTTTTCACCAATAACACCAGCCGCAGCCCCATGGAATATGTGGAGCGTCTTTCCCTCATGGGGATTCCTGTCACCCGGGAGGATATTCTCACGGCCGGAGATGTGACCATTCACTACCTGCAGACGCACTGCGCGGGACAAAGCGTCTATCTGCTGGGGGTACCTGCCCTGCGGCAAAGCTTTGCGGAAGCCGGGATTTCCCTTACCGAAGAACAGCCTGATCTTGTTGTGGTGGGCTTCGATAAGACACTGACCTACGAACGGCTGGAAAAGGCCTGCATCTACCTGCGCCGGGGCGCCCATTTCCTCGCCACCCACCCCGATATCAACTGCCCCACTGAGGCGGAGCCGATCCCCGATTGCGGCGCTATCTGCCAGGCCATCACCACCAGTACCGGGTTTATGCCCCATTCCCTGGGCAAGCCCGCCGCCGAAACAGTGGAGTTGGTGGAAGCGGTGAGCGGCCTGCCGCGGGAGGCCATCGCCTTTGTGGGGGACCGCCTGTATACCGATGTGGCCTGCGGCACCCAAAACGGCGCCTGCGGCATCCTGGTAATGACCGGCGAAACCACCCCCGAAATGCTGGCAGAAAGCAGCTTTTTCCCCGATGCGGTGTTCCCCTCTCTCGGGGCCATGGCACCGCTGCTGTAAATCTCACAATAAAAAGCCCGCCCCCTGTACCAACACCGTACAGAGGGCGGATTCTTATTTGATTACAGGTTTATTTCCAGTGTTTTAGCTGCGAAAGATAGGCGTCATACTGTGCCCGGCGCTCCGCTTCGCCGATATTTTCAGGGTTCGGCATATGCGCCAGCAAAAAATCCAGCAGCGCATCCTTGCTTTGGTAAGCGAAGGCCCCCTCCGCGTAGCACCACTTGCAGTAATCCTCATTATAGCTGCCGTCTGGCTCCCGGCTGGTGATGCCGTCCTCCAGCGGCATGCCGCAGCACTGGCAGATGAGCTGCCGCGGCGTACCCAGCAGCGTATTGATGGATACATCGAACAGTGCCGAAAGCAGCTTCAAGGTTTCGGTATTCGGCACCGTTTCACCGGTTTCCCAGCGGGAGACCGCCTGCCGGGTCACAAAAACCTTTTCCGCCAGTTCTTCCTGCGAAAGACCCTTGCCGGTTCTCAGTTCATAGATCACATCTTTTGTTTCCATGCGCTTTCTCCTCCCTTTGGGAATAGTATAACGCCATACCACCTCTATGAAAAGCAACCCGCTGTTGCTTTTGCTGCCGCGTCACTCGGTCTGGCCAAAGAACCACACCGTTTCGGATTCATAGGTTTCGCCCTGCCGCAGCAGGATGGAGGGAAACTGCGGGTGATGGGGGCTATCGGGGCAATGCTGTGTTTCCAGGCAGATTCCGCTGTGCTTCTGGTAGGCAATGCCGCCTTTGCCCCGCTCTCCACACAGAAAATTACCGGAATAGAGCTGCAAGGCCGGTTCTGTGGTGAAGACGGTGAGCCGCCGTCCTCTTACGGGGTCACTGAGTTCCGCCGCCGGGTGCAGCGGATTTAGGCTCTCGGCATCATAGTCCAACAGGAAATTGTGGTCGTACCCACCGGCATTTTTTAGCTGTGGGCAGTCTGCCCCGATGCGTTCCCCGATGGTATGCGGCGTGGTAAAATCCAGCGGCGTTCCCGCCACCGGCAGCATCTCCCCGGTGGGGATCAGTTCCGCATTAACCGGGGTATATCGACTGGCTGCCAGCTCCAGCCGGTGGCCAAGGATATCCCCCTTGCCCTGCCCCGCCAGATTAAAATAGGTGTGGTTGGTCAGATTCAGCAGGGTGTCCCCCTCCTCCGCTGTGGCGGTATAGTGGATAATGAGGGCATCCTCCTGGGTCAGGCAGTAGCGCACCTCCACATGCAGTTTGCCGGGATAACCCTCCTCACCTGCTTCTGCCGTACGGGAGAACACCACCACATTATCAATGTCCTCGGTGCTCCATTGCCACAGGCAGCGGTCAAAGCCTCGCTTGCCGCCGTGCAGGTGGTTGCCGCCGTCATTGGCCGCCAGCTGATACTCCTTGCCGTTTAGGGTGAATTTTGCCCCGGCAATACGGTTGGCCACCCGGCCTATTGTTCCGCCAAAGTGCGGGGCCTCAATGTAATCTGCAATGGTATCACACCCCAAGGTGATATCCTCCACCATGCCCTCTTTATCCGGCACACAGATGCTATGCACAGCCGCCCCGTAATTGAGAAGGTTTACCTCCATGGTGTTGTGGTTAAACAGGGTAAAGCGTGTTACCGCCTGCCCTTCCGGCGTCCTGCCAAAAAAGTGCTTATAGACCATTGGTTACTCCTCACTTTTCGTTTGTTTCTGCCTATTATTGTACCGCATCAACGGCCAACTGCCAAGGGGGAAGTTTTAACTCTCGCCAGGTCGTCTGGGCGAATTTCTGCTGAGGGATGGCACCGGGCCGCAGGCTGTTTCGGCACAGCCGAAACCGACGGGCACAGCCCGTCGAGACCGTCCAAAGGACGGTTTAGCCTGCGGCCCGCCCTGCCCCCTGCATAAATTCCACACATGGGAAAAGGGACGCCCCCGTTAGAGGACGCCCCTTTCCCAAGAGAGAAAACATTAGAAGATGGCGAGTTTAGACTGGACGGTGGTGGAAGCCACTACGCGTCCGCGCTTGATGACATAGCGACGCTCCGGAGTCAGACGAATGGCGTCGCGTGCATCACGGCAAGCGGTGATGACGATATCGGCATTGCAGCCGACCTTCAAGCCGTAATCCTTCAGACGGAGGATCTTGGCGGCGTCATCGGTGATCATATCGAAGGTCTTTTCAATCTCATCGGGCAGGCTGAGCTGGGCAGCGTGGCCGGTAATCAGGGCCACCTGCAGCATATCGCCGGCGCCGTAGGGATAGAAGGTATCATTGACGCAGTCCTGGCCAAAGCTCATGGTCACACCGGCAGCCAGCAGTTCCTTTACGCGGGTAATACCGCGGCGGATGGGCTGTTTATCCAAGCGGCCCTGGAGCATCAGGTTGGTAACAGGGTTGGTGATGACATTGATGCCGGCCTTCTTTACCTTTTCGATAACATAGGCCGCATAGTGGTCATCATAGGCCGCCATGGCGCAGGTGTGGCCGGCGGTTACACGGCCCTGCCAGCCGCGGGCGATGGTCTCATCGGCTACCATCTCCAGGGTGCGGTAGAAGGGGTCGTCGCTTTCGTCCACATGCATATCCACATCGGCATCGTACTTCTCAGCAATATCAAAGCACAGCTTGACATGCGCACGGCTGTCGTCAGGGCAGTTTTCGTTAGCGGGCATACCGCCTACTACATCGCAGCCCATCTCCATGGCCTGCCACATCAGCTTATCGGCGCCGGGATCCTTCATAATGCCTTCCTGCGGGAAAGCAACGGTCTGCATATCCACTACGCCCTTATACTTGTCTTTCAGGGCCAGTACGCCCTCGGTGGCCTTCAGGCCGGTGATGGTATCCACATCAATGTGGGTACGAATATTCAGTACACCGTTCTTGATCTCACGCTCCACTACATCGCCGCCGCGGGCCAGAATGTCCTCATTGACATAGTTGCGCTTTTTATCCCACAGCATCTCAATGGCTTCCTTCAGGGTGCCGCTCTGGTTCTTGGGCAGAACATCCAGTACATTGACCTTATCCAGGTGGATATGGGGATCGATGTAGGAAGCGGTGGTCAGGTTGCCCTCGGCGTCAATAACGGTCTCGGCCTCAGCGGTCAGTCCCACGCCGATATCAACGATCTTGCCGCCATCGATGAGGATATTGACCAGCTCTTCCCGGTCACGGAGCTTCGAGGATATTTTCCGCCACATGCGCAACGACAATTCCTGCCTCGGCCTGATGGCCATAGAAAACACCATCGCCGGCAGCCTGCTCCACAACTACGAGCTGTTGCGCGAAAGCGGGATGACCATTGTCGGGGAACACAAACTCCATATCGAACATTCCATCATGTGTCTCCCCGATGATGAATGGACCGACCTGGCGGAGGTCAACTCCCATCCTGTGGCCCTGATGCAGTGTCGCGGTTTCCTTTCCCATCATCCGGAACTGAAGGTGGTTGAAGCAGCAGACACCGCAGGTGCAGCAGAGAGGATCAGTCGCGAGCAACTCCATGGGCATGCTGCCATCTGTCACGCAGGTGCGGCACCGCTCTACGGATTGAAAGTGCTCGAGCAAGGCATTGAGGACAACAAACATAATTTCACCCGTTTCCTCCTCCTTTCCGCCCCATGGAACGCCGATTCGCTGCGAAACCTCCATCACACGGACAAAAGCAGCATGGTGTTCTCACTGGCCCATGAGGAAGGTTCTCTCTCGCAGGTGCTGAGCATCTTCTCCTTCTACAAGATAAACCTCACAAAAATCCAGTCGCTCCCCATCATCGGGCGCGAATGGGAATATCTCTTCTACGTCGATGTGGCCTACGACGACTATGTGCGCTACCGTCAGAGTATTGACGCTGTGCGCCCCCTAACACGAGAACTAAAAATACTTGGTGAATATGCAGGAAAATGAAACTCCAAAGATTCGGCCAGCTGACCGACTGAGCAGTGTCAGCGAATACTATTTTTCACGCAAGGGTAAGGAAGTGGCCCGCATGAATGCCGAAGGGAAAAACGTGATTTCCCTGGCTATCGGTAGCCCCGACATGCCTCCTTCGCCCGAAACCATCGAGACTCTCTGCGCGGAAGCGCAACGCCCCGATGCCCATGGCTATCAGCCCACGGCGGGTATACCGCAATTGCGCGAAGCCATGGCTGCCTTCTACAAGCGTTGGTTTGACGTTGAGCTTAATCCTGAAACCGAAATCCAGCCGCTTATCGGATCAAAGGAAGGCATTCTCCACACGACGCTGGCTTTCGTCAATCCCGGTGAGAAGGTGCTGGTTCCCAATCCCGGATACCCCACCTACACTTCCCTTTCGAAAATCCTGGGTTGCACGGTGGTCAACTATAACCTCTGTCCCGAACATGGTTGGCAACCGGATTTCGACGAACTCGAACGGATGGACCTCACCGATGTGCGCCTCCTTTGGTGCAACTATCCCCATATGCCCACCGGAGCCCCAGCCTTGCGAGCTACCTATGAGCGCCTCGTTGACTTTGCCCGTCGCCATGGCATTGTGGTGGTCAACGACAATCCCTATAGCTTCATTCTCGGCCATGAACACCTCAGCATCCTGCAAGTGCCTGGCGCAAAGGAATGTTGCATAGAGTTCAATTCCATGAGCAAGAGCCACAATATGCCAGGTTGGCGAGTGGGAATGCTTTCCTCCAATGCCACTTTTGTCAAGTGGATACTCACCGTGAAGAGCAATATTGACTCTGGCACCTTCCGTCCCTTGCAGTTGGCCGCTGCGAAGGCCTATGCCAATTCAGACGAATGGCACGAACAGGCCAATGTCGAGGTTTATGCCCGTCGACGGAATTTGGCCGGCGAAATCATGGATGCTTTGGGCTGTAGCTATGATCCTTCCCAAGTGGGCATGTTCCTTTGGGGACGTATCCCCGATGCCTATGGAGAAGCCGAATCCCTCACCGAGCGTGTCCTGCAGGAAGCCCATGTGTTCATCACGCCAGGATTTATCTTCGGCACGAACGGAAAGCGTTATGTGCGCATTTCCCTTTGTGCGAAGGAAGAAAAACTTCAGGAAGCCCTTGATCGCATCCGCAAGGTGTTCTGCTGACAGGCTGTCAGCACTGATTGACGGATGTCCCTTACCATCCGTTTTGAATTTCAAGTCCTTGGATGGACACCCTATGATAATA
>OQVS01002515.1_pt1 | contig 11589 bp, 7 predicted proteins | sample 1691601 | NCBI WGS metagenome assembly OQVS01 (sample SAMN03418268, study PRJEB22391) | human gut metagenome | biome: human-gut; feature: organic feature; material: feces | host: Homo sapiens | place: Tanzania | collected 2013-01 | reverse complement strand
GAGAATGCCTTTTTAAAAGAACTGAGGAGACTGCGTTTAGAGGACGAAGCAAAAACGAGAGAACGGCGCGGATCATCAACAGTCTCCGAAGACGATTCAAACTAAAAGACCTTCTCTCCTATACAGGTATGCCTAAAGCAACATATATGTATTGGCAAAAAAGATTTGACCGTGAAGATCCGGACAGGGAAATAGAAGCAAAGCTTCTTGAAATCCGAAAAAGCAATAAGGATTATGGCTATCGTCGAATGCTTGGGGAACTTCATAATCAGGGCTATGTTATCAACAAAAAGAAAGTTCAGCGGATAATGCAAAAACTGGGATTACAGGTAACATCGTTTACGCATAGAAGCAGAAAATATAGTTCTTACAAAGGAAAAGTGGGAACGGTTGCACCTAATAGAATCCACAGACGTTTCCATACACATATATTGCATCAGAAAATAACGACTGACACAACAGAGTTTAAATACTATGAAGTTGATGCGAAAGGACATATGACCATGCAAAAGCTTTATCTGGATCCATTTATGGATATGTGCAATGGAGAAATACTGAGCTATAGCATAGACAAACGTCCGACAGCCCAAAACATAATGAATGCGTTGGAACAGACAATAAAAATAACTTCTGATTGTCCTTATCGTAGAACATTTCATTCTGATCAGGGCTGGGCCTATCAGATGAAAGCGTATACACATCGTTTAAAGGAAGAAAGGATATTTCAAAGCATGTCCAGAAAAGGAAATTGCCATGATAATTCAGTGATGGAAAATTTTTTTGGACTGCTCAAACAAGAAATCTACTATGGAGTGATTTACTATAGCTATGAGGAATTGAAAACCGAAATAGAACGATACATAAAGTATTATAATGAGCAACGAATTAAAGAAAGATTAGGATGGATGAGCCCGGTTCAATATAGGCACATCGTTCTGGCTGCATAAAAATAGCGTAGCAGCCATTAAACTGCTACGCTTAAAAAGTCTAACTTTTTGGGGTCACATCAGAGGGCGGTTGCTTTTTTGATGTTTATGTTTCCGTGCAGTCTGTACGATACTGATAAGCGTTACGATGATACTGATGATCGTAACAACAATACCGACAATGCCTACCACTGTTTCCAGCATCTTATGTACCTTTCAATAGATTTCCCATCTGTATCACCTCCAATAATACTGGAAGCTCTCAAAATGTCATCATTTTGGCGAAAGGTGAACCGCTTACCGTTTTGGTAACACTCCATTTTTATTATAAGCGATAGTTTAGTAAAAGTATAAGTTTTGTTTTACGTGTGGAAAGTCTCGAACACACCGATTTTTATAGCTTTTTCAGTATAACAGTATTTTTGTAAAAGTCAAGATGATGTCATCTTGTGACGATAGACGTCATTTCGTGCCGGAGGTATTGCGGGGAGGGGATGGTGTCATATATATTCATACTATAGACTTGGGGAAACTGAAATGAGTACATGACAGGAGAAGGTATGAGAGCACTGATCTACACAAACAACGAGCAGGAGTATCAGTTTTTGCGGAAGATTACGGAGGAAGAGATCGACGGTATCATTGTCAGCCAGGTCCACATGGACGGACATTTCCATGTGGAGGAGGACAGTGATATCGCTGTTATTGCGCTGAACGGCGCCATGGGCATGGAGATCATGCAGACCTACCAGAGCAGATATCCCACCTATATGATCCATGTTGACCAGGATCCCGCGGCTGACTAACAGAAAGCGTTCGTCTTCCGTAAGCGGCTTTGTAAAGACGGAAAATGCGGAGTAAACGGTATATTCTCTGCCGGAAGTGCACTGCACCACCGTGGAATGCCCACAGGAGGATAAACAGGCGATTTCGCTGTAGAAGAGCCGGATGTCCAGCCCATTGGAGGAGAAGGACAGGTAATCCTCGGGCTTTGGGAGAAGTGCCAGGGAATCTGTAAGACAGGTGAAAAATTTATTTCTATCCAGTGGTTTTTCCATGTAATCGAAGGCATGGACGGAAAATGCCTGCCCCATATGCTCACCGCTGGAGGTGAGGAAGATCAACAGGGAACGGCTGTCGGATTCCCGCATTTTCCTGGCGGTGTCGATGCCGCTCATGCCGCCCATGTAAATATCCATAAACACAATGTCATAGGTATAGGGAACAAATGCGGAGAGAAATGCCTCTCCGCTGTCGAACATATCTACCTCAAATTCCGTATGCATTTCCTCGGCAAAGGATGAGAACAGTCTGCCGGCTGTCTCTCTCTCCGCCGCCGCATCATCCACCAGTGCAAATCGCATCAGATTCAACGCTCCTCTTCTGTGTGGGAACCTCATTCCCGGTTTATGGATAGTATAGCACAAATCCTTCTCAATGTCATTCGTGCGTAAAACTGTCGTTTCGTGCAAGCCGCCTTGCGCAGGGAAGACGAATCCGTATAGAATAGAAAACAATATCAGTACAAATATTTGTAACCGAGATAGTAAAGGAAAGCGGGCAGAAAGAGTATGAAGAAGCAGACCAGAAGGTGGAAAAGAATCATGGCAGTAGCGCTGGCGGTGCTCATCGCCAGTAGTACGGTGGAACCGTCGGCGCTGAAAGTGGCAGCGGCGGGACAGAAGCAGGCAGCGGTGACGACGGCATCTGACGAGCCGGATGCAGCAATGACAAAGACAGCGGTGGGGAGCGCTACCGTGAGTGGGAATTCCGGGACAGTCGCAGATAAGGCATCCGGCGGGCAATACGGAATTGCAACGCTGTCGGGGGAGAGCGGTTCTGCAGATGATGTGGTCAGTCTGACCGTAGGTGAGACCACCACATACTATACATGTCTGTCGGAGGCAGTGGCGGCACTGCCAACAGGTTCTGACGCAACACTGACGCTGCTAAATGATTGTCCGGTAGATATGAAGGATTGGACGATTGGAAGTAATCAATCAGACACGATAACACTGGATCTGGCGGGGCATGCTCTGGTGCTGCCGGAAGGTTATTCTGTGGTGTTAAAAAGTAATACGTTTATTGTGATGTCTTCAAAAGATGGCGGGGAACTGCGGTGCGGTGTCTTTGTTTACCGGGGAAAAACAGCGACGTTCAAGGAAAACGTCAAGATTACAGGAATGGTCAACATGAATCAGAGAGATGCAACTGTATGCGTAGAAGGAGCAAGTATTGCTAAACTGAACTTTTTTGAGGGCAGCTGCAGGGTTTCTTCGGGAAGCGTGGAGGAAATAGAATGGAGCAATGTAGGCCTTGCCATTACCGGCGGTACCATCGGCAAACTGAACTGCGAGTCTTATCTGAAGCGCAGTTCAGCCTTCCCGGCTGGCTATGAGGTGAAAAACCCGGATACCGGAATACGCTATACCAGAGCGGAACTGGATGCGGAGGGCTTTTCAGGCAAAATAGAGGCATATTCGTGTAAGGAACATGTATATGAGAAAGGGTACTGTAAGTACTGCAATGCACTGATCGCAGATTGCAAACATGCCGACCTGGATCAGACCACCGGGGTCTGTAGGAACTGTGGCTTACAGGTGCTGGCAGCTGTCCGGTCGGAGGAGGGAAACGTATACTGTACGTCGTGGGAAACCCTGTGCAGCGAGACGGAAAAGCTGGTTGACGGCAAGGAATATACCGTATATTTTTACACGGATGTGACTGCGACTGGAGAGCAGTGCGCCAAATTGCAAAATGGTACGGTCACGCTGGATCTGGGCGGACACAATATCAAAAATGGGATGTCGGGAACTCTCTTTAAGATTGCCGGCGGTGCAGTAACGATAGAAAACGGAACATTGACAGGCTATGATAAAAGTAACGTTTTGGATGTCACGGATGGCAGCCTGAGACTGGAGAAGAACTTAAAGATTTTATGGGAGAATACATTGTATGGTCTTAATCTGGCGACATCTGGCGGCGAGACGACCATTGATGGGACATCCATGCAATCGTGCATGTATGTGAATGACGGAACAGTCACGATCCTTGACGGCAGCTTTGAGGGAGTGTCCCATAAGTCGGGAACATTAAGACTGAAGGGCGGCAGCTACCATATGTCGATACATGCGGAGCCGTTCGATGGCATGAGTGTGCAAGTGGGTTCTGGAACTTTGCGGGATCTGCTTTCCGAGGGCTATGGTTTTAGATATATGGAAGACGATGGTTCTGCCGGTGACTGGATTCTGGATGAGACGGTGTTAAATGGAAACAAGTTTGCCTATGCCGTGAAAGTGGAGCAGCTTCCGGAGCTTTCGATTACACAGCAGCCGGAGAATAAGACGGCATGGGCAGGACGGCAGGAGACACTTACCGTGACTGCTGCGTCGGAAAAGGAGCTGACCTATCAGTGGTATCTCACAGACGCGGAGGGCAGCACCGGTACGGCGGTAGACGGTGCAACGTCAGCCACACTGACCCTTCAGGGACAGAGTGCGGGAACGAGCCAGACCTATTACTGTGTGATCACCTGTGACGGTTATCCGTTCCGCAGCAATGCGGCGACGGTGACATGGAAGAAGATTATGCCGGTCGTGTCTGCAGAGCCTAAATTAAGCGGTATTTACGGCACGAAGGCTAAGGAATTTACGATTTCCGGCGGAACAGTCATCAACCCGGAGGATCCGGCGGGCAGTGCCCTGGAGGGTACCTGGAGCATCACGGACAGCAATGCGGAGGAGTATCCCGTTCCAGGCACAACCGCAGAGTATGAGCTGACCTTTACACCTGCAGACAGCACCTTTGACAGTGTGACCGTAAAGGTAACGCCGCAGGTGGAAAAGAAAACCATTCAGGCAGGTGTCAATGCAAATCTGGAGAGAACCTATGGGCAGGAGAACCCGAAGCTTGAACTAAACGATGTAACGGTTGACTGGGATCAGCTGGTGCCAGGGGATACCAGAGTGGAATTCATGGCCAGCCTCACACTGGAGACAGATGCGACGGCAGCCTCGGATGTCGGTGATTATAGATTTAAGGTAGTTTCCGGAAATGAAAAGTATAGAATATCCGTGAACTACAAGGATGCGGCAGGTGATTATGCCGAACACGGTACGCTGACCGTGAAAAGGGCGGATGCAGTGCTTACCGGAGTGGACAGCGTTACCAAAACCTATGGGGATGGTTCATTCAGACTCGATGCGACGGCAAACCATACAGAGTCGGCAATACAGTACGAGCTGACGGATGGAGAAGGTGTGGTAACCGTTGCGGAAGACGGCACCGTGACAATTCTGAAAGCGGGAACGGCAAAGGTCAGAGCGTATCTGCCGGAGAGTCAGAATTACAATGCGGCGGAGAAGACCATCACGATAAACGTCGGGAGAAAGTTTCTGTCGGATTTCACAACGAGCAAAAACTTTTATTACGACTGTGACCAGGATGCGGAGCTTGATATACGGGCATTTCTGCCAGAGGACTGCGGCAGGGTAGAAATTGAAGGAGTGTATGATCATCATGAGAAGGTGGTGATCGACAAGGCAGCCTATGATGATGCGACCGGCATATTGCCCTACCGGGTTTTGAAAAATGACATGGATGCGAGCGCAACAGTCAAATTAAAGGTATTCGTTGAAAACTATTTGACAGTTGATATTAGTCTTACTGTCACATGGAGCCCCAAGCTGGATGTGTATGTCGGGGAAGGGCAGAAGATTGCACTGAAAAACAGCGTCATGACCTACGGCGACAGCCTTTCCACGCTGGAGTTTGAGCCGGTAGAGTTTGTGGATGCAGACGGAAATGTTCTGGAAGGTACTTTGGCATGGGAAGATGAAACGAAGGTGCCGAGTCATTACGACAAGACAGCAACATGGGTTTTTACACCGAAGGACGACAGCTATGCCGTATTGACGGATTTTGTAAGAATTACAGTGAATCAGGCGAAGCCTAACGTGGATTCAAAGCCGAGACCGGTAAAGAGTAATATTGTCTATGATCCGGCACAGACGCTGGCGGATTTAAGCCTCTGGGGGGCAAGCCTGTCATGGACAGTTGGCGGTGAGAATAAAAAATTGTATGGTGGTAAATGGTCGTGGGCAAATCCCACCGAGGTTCCTGCGGCAGGGATAAACAGCTATGAAGTGCATTATGAGCCGAGCGACGGTAATTATATGCCCTTTAACGTGATGATCGATGTGACGGTGGCGAAGGCAAAGCCTTATCTTGAGACGATTCCCACGGCGGCAGAGATTACCTATGGAGACAGTCTCGGGGAGTCCGGACTGAACGGCGGAAAAGCTGTGTATGGCGACGGTAAGGGAAATGCGTCTTCGTTGACCGGAGGGGATGCGGAGGTGACAGGTACTTTCACATGGAATACACCGGATGTCAAGCCTGCTGTGTCCGACAGTGATACGACAGAGTATGAGGTAATATTTACGCCGACAGATATCGTCAATTATGAAACGGTAACGATGCAGATGAAGCTGACGGTGAACAAGGCGGAAAATGCGCCTGATATGCCCGGCGATACCATGAATGTGGCGTTTGATTGTAAGAAGGTGTCGGATGTGGCACTGGACAGAGAGAACTGGGTATGGCAGGACAGCGATCTTGGTACTGCACTGAGTGTTGGTGTGGAGACGACAGCGACAGCAGTTTACACCGGGGCGGATAAGGGCAATTATAAGAATGAAACGGTTGCCGTGAAGATCACAAGATCCGTGTGCAGTCATCCACAGACGATAGTAGAAAATGCAGCAGAAGCGACCTGTACTCAGGAGGGCTATACCGGAGACACCTACTGCACAGAGTGTAATCAGATTACAGTGAGCGGTACAGTAATTCCTGCCAAGGGACATAAGGGAGGTACGGCAAGCTGTACAAAGAAGGCAGTCTGTGAGGTATGTCAGGAAGAGTACGGCGAGGTAGATGCAGCAAATCACCCTGCAACCGAGATCCGAAACGAGAAGGAGGCAGGCTGTACGGAGGCAGGCTATACCGGAGATATTTGTTGTACGGCGTGCAGCAAGGTACTGACAAGCGGTACAGTAATTCCTGCCAAGGGACACAGCTATACGTCAGTAATTACAAAACAGCCGACGACTGCGGAGGAAGGTATCCGAACCTACACCTGCGGAGGCTGCGGACACAGCTATACAGAGCCGATAGCAAAGCTTAGCGACGGCGGTTCCGGAAGCACGGATACGGGAAATACAGATACGGGAAATACAGATACCGGAAGCGCAGATACCGGAAACGAAAATACTGGAAATACAGACACCGGAAGTGAAGATACCGGAAATACAGATACCGGAAACGCAGATACCGGAAGCACGGATACCGGAAGCAAAAATACAGGCAGTACAGGAAACGATAATCCCGGAATGACAGACAGTAACGACACCGGCACAGAAGATGTCGGCCGGAACACAATGCCTTTCCTTAAGGGAGAGAACGGCAAGGAAGGCTGGGATGTCATCCGTGAGGAGGCGAAGCAGGCCCCGGCGGGAGAAGAAATTACGGTGGATATGAATGGCACCACGGAGGTGCCCGGCAGCCTGTTTGATCTGATCCGCGGTGAAGATGTTACCGTTGTGTTTGCTATGGATAACGGCATTACCTGGAGTGTGAACGGCCGGGATGTGACAGTGGAAGGAGTGCGGGACATTGACTTCGGCGTGAAGTACGGTGAGCAGGCAGAGGGCAACATTCCCGTTTCGGTAATAAACAATGTTACGGGTGAGAAGTTCCATACCGGTTTAAGCCTGGCCTACGATGGCGAGTTTGGTTTCCAGGCGGTGCTTACCCTGAATATGGACCAGAAGAATGCCGGATTGTATGCAAGTCTGTATTACTATAATGAACAGACGGGTGAGATGGAATTTATCTGCGAGGAGGAGATCGCAGAGGATGGCAGCGTAGCGCTCACCTTTACCCATGCATCCGAGTATATCCTCGTGGTGGATGCAAAGACGGCGGAACAGGAGCCTGCGGATACGGAGGCCGGAAATGTGCAGCCGGCAGACACCGGTATCGTTGCCGCACCCGCACAGGAAGAAAACCACACAGCATGGTGGATTTTCCTTATTGGCGCAGCGGCGGCAGCAGTCGGCGCGCTTGCGGTGATCCTTGTAAACAGAAAAAGAAGATAAGAGAGAAAGTAAGACATGCAAAAGGGACACTTCAAAGGAGGTGCCCCTTTTCATTATTATCAATATTATTATTAATATTATTCAATGACCACATCGATCACAAAGGTATTCTCTGTATTGGAAAACTGTGCGATCCCCCGGTGCCGTTCGGCAATCGTTGCAATGGAAGAAAGTCCGATGCCGGAACCGTTCTTGCGGGTGGAGAGATACACTCCGTTTTCCTTTTTTATCCGCCCGTCAAAACGGTTGGAGGACACGATATAAAGGCTCGTTTCGTGTTTCACACAGACTGTCAGCTCATGGTAGCGGTTCTGTGGCGATACACTCTGGCATCCCTGCCATACATTTTCCAGAATATTCCCCAGAAGGGAACAAAGTTCCATATCCGTAATTGAAAAAGTCATCTCCGACGGAAGGGTGATTTTCCAGTTCCGCCGGATCTGCGCATCATCCATAAGAGAAGCATAGTAGGAAAACAGTGCGTTTAACGGAAGATTGGAACAATAATGCACAGGCTGTCTGGGAAGTTCCTCCACGCAGCCCAGAAGATGCTCTGTCAACTGCTCATAATTTCCGGCCACCGCCATCTCCGCCAGACTGTGAAGCTGCTGTCGGAAGTCGTGGCGAAGTCTTGCAGACTCAGCAATGTACTGCTGCTGTGCATGATACTGGCTTTCCTGCATCTCCAGAAAGCGGATCCGCTCTGTATTCTCCGCATTGCGGATCAGATTCAATGCCACCTGATAAAAGATAATATAGATAGTAAGAATCAGGATCAGCGCCAGGAAATGATAGCCGATATAAAAGGAGAAGACCCGGTTTACATGCATGGTCTCATAGTACTTGGGCTGGATAATCACATTCATACAGGTAAAGATCAGGGGGATCGGAAGGGTGGCCAGCCATACGTTGGGCGAGGAGATATTGTCTACCAGAAACCCCAGAATATGCCGGAAAAACCAGGAAAACAGCAACAGGAACAAAAAGCTGATTGCTAACTGCCACCCGTTTGCCACGATACAGGAATCCGCCAGGTATGCTGTGGGATGCACCCGGGAATCAATGGCTACTGCAATATTTGCGGGAAAAGACATCAATGCAATGTCAAACAGATAGATGGGCAGATCCACGCTTACAGGCACCGTAGACACCTTGTGGTAGCACAGATACAGTACCGCCATTACCGGAAAAAGTATATAGTTTACGGGAATTCCCGTTATTGTCACGATCCATCCGCAGAAAGGGATCAGGAATCCCAGCGCCAGAGCCATCAGCCCCGCAATTTTCACAACAGAAAACCGCAGCTTGTTTTTCAAAGGAAGAAGGGCGAGAATGGCGGCAGGGATCAGTACCGCAAACTGTAAAATTTCAGAGAGAAAAGTCATGGACGCAGGCTCCTTTCCGCAGCCTCCTGATGGAGTTTGGCAAAGTCATAATTTCGCCAGATCTGGACCAGCTGCTTTTGATTCCGGAGGGTGATGGGAACCCGCATGCCGTTTTGCAGCAGACATTCCTGCGCAGTAAACCCGCTCACATGATCGAGATTGACCAGAATGCCCCGGCTCACCAGGAGAAAATTGTCCCGGTCCGTAAACGGAGCGGTAAAGGAGATAAAGGATTTCGATACCGGATATTCCAGTCCGGCCTTACTCACAATGATGGTGGAGTGCCCCTGGGAACGCAGTACACAAATATCACGGCAGAGAAGATGTACCTGTACGCCGCCGGAAAGAAAGGAAAAAGAATCTTCCTGCTTTGGCAATCGCTTCAAAATATCGTTGAGACATTTTACGAAATCATCCTGCAGGATGGGCTTTAACAGATAGTCAAAAGCGTGGGTGGAAAAGGCGTCCCCCATGTGTTCCGGGCTGGTGGTGAGAAATACCAGAAAGGAATGGGAGTCCTGTGTGCGCATCTGTCTTGCAGCCTCGATTCCCGTCATTCCGTCCATATAAATGTCCATGAACACCACATCGTAATTCATAGGAACAAAGGAGGCAAGAAACTCCTCCCCACTGGTAAACATGTCCGTTGTAAAAGAAATCATTCGTTCACGGCAGAATTCGGAGAGCATGTCGTCGATGCGCTTCCGTTCCTCCGCCTGATCTTCGATCAGTGCAAATCGCATTCTTATCCACTCCTGTCTTGTCCATTATAACATAGAACAAAAGCTGAGTATACTGTCAGCCCCAGCAATTCCATACATTTTCGGAGCATTAAAAATATGCGGGCAAAATAACCAACAGTTGCATTTTAACAGTAAAAATGCGAAAATATAGGATAGTGCATTGATTGCAAGGAAGTAAGGAGAAAGCTATGTATATTATCGCAGGGCTGGGAAATCCCGGAAAAGAATATGAAAATACGAGACATAATATCGGTTTTGATGTCATAGACAGATTAGCAGAGGAAGAAAATATCGCCGTCATGGAGAGTAAGCATAAGGCGCTGATCGGCAAGGGTTACGTGGCGGGACAGAAGGTGATCCTGGCGAAGCCACAGACCTTCATGAACCTGAGCGGCGAGAGCATCCGGGAGATCGTGGACTATTATAAGGTGGATGATACTGCGGAACTGATCGTGATCTCCGACGACATCAGCCTGGATGTGGGACAGCTCCGCATCCGCAAAAAGGGCAGCGCCGGCGGACACAACGGTCTCAAGAATATCATCAAAATGTTAGGGCATGATACTTTTATCCGTGTGCGCATGGGTGTGGGAGAGAAGCCGAAGAACTTCGATCTGGCAGACTATGTGCTGGGACATTTTCCTGCGGAGGAACGTAAGGTTATGGATGAAGCGGCTAAGACGGCGGCAGAAGCTATCCGTATGATCATCACCGAGAATGCGGACGCAGCTATGAACCATTTTAACAGTAAGAAAGCGTAACGGTTGTATAGTAAGAGGAAACGAAAATGCAGGCACTACTTGCGCCACTGAAAGAACTGGCGGAATATGACGAGATCCGCAAAGCCGTAAGACAGGGAAAAGGAACGGTTGCCCTGTCCGGCTGTGTGGATTCGCAGAAACTTCATATGATCTATGGACTCAGCGATGGCGTGAAATACAAGGTCATCGTTACTTATAATGACTTAAAAGCCAAAGAGATATACGAGGAATACCGTTTTTATGACAGGAATGTCATGCTGTATCCGGCGAAGGATCTGATCTTTTTCCAGGCGGATATCCACGGTAACCAGCTGGTGCAGGAGCGGATCAGGACCTTGCGCAGAGTCGTGGAGGGGAAGCCTGTCACTATCGTCACTACCTACGCAGCGCTGATGACACCGCAGGTGCTGTGGGAAGAAAAAGACATCATCCGCACCGAGCGTGGTGGCAGTCTGGATGAGAGTAAACTGGCATCCCGGCTGGTGGCCATGGGATATGAGAAGGCTTATCAGGTGGAGAGCCCGGGACAGTTCTCCATCCGCGGCGGCATCGTGGATATTTTTGACCTGACGGAGGAGAACCCCTACCGTATCGAACTGTGGGGAGATGAGGTGGAG
>OQVS01002511.1_pt1 | contig 11602 bp, 10 predicted proteins | sample 1691601 | NCBI WGS metagenome assembly OQVS01 (sample SAMN03418268, study PRJEB22391) | human gut metagenome | biome: human-gut; feature: organic feature; material: feces | host: Homo sapiens | place: Tanzania | collected 2013-01 | reverse complement strand
ACCTTAATTTAACCCCTCCGACTTCGGCGCAATCCGCCGAAGCCACCTCCCCTGCATGGGAGGCAAGTTAGGTGTCTGTCTCAAAAGCAATATTTGTCAAACTTTCTCGGTGCGAAAAGAAAAAGTTCCGTTTTTTTGATTTAAGCATTGATTTTTGTGTCGATTTGTGGTAACTTTGTTTTATACAATTTATAAACTTTGTCAGGAGGGTTTGAAATGAAAAAGTTTATGAAAAAATCAGTTACAATAATACTTGCCTGTATCATGGCTTTCAGCGCAGTGACGTGTTTCGCCGCTGACGGAAAACAGTATTATGATTATGGTACATACGTCCTTTTGGGCGACAGCGTTGCCAGCGGACACAATGATCTTGTTTACGTTGATTCGGAATTTAAGCGTGTCGAGGATTCCTACGGCGCATATGTTGCCGATGAGCTTGGGGTAGAGTACATTCCCATGGCTTGTCCGGGCACAAGAACGATTGATATGCGTTATATGCTTGAGGACGATTATCCGGCGGACGATTATCTTTTCCATGACGCTCACGATGTTGAGGTTATGAAAGCAAGAATCCCCGAATATCGTAAGGCGATTTCAGAAGCGGGACTTATCACTCTCGGCGTAGGCGGCAACGATTTCGGCACTTTTCTTACGTGGGTTATTGCCGATGAGCTTGAAAAATATGACTCGTGCGCAGAATATGTTAAAGCCTTGAGAGATCTCATGGAGCAGGGCGGAGCCGATGACGATGTGCTTGCCAAACTTGATAAAGCAATTGAGCTTGCAAAGGTTATGGGAGCACTGCCCGAGCTTATGCGTGTTCTGCCGAAGGCAATAAAATACGGCATAGAGAATTTTTCTAAAAACTGGAATATAGTTATTGAGGATATTCTTGCTCTCAATCCGGATGTTAAGCTTCTTGTTATCGGCATGTTTGATAACGGCATTAAAAACGAAGAGGACGCCGCCGCAAGCATGGCAGGTACAACGGTTCCGAGTATCGGTCAGATTGTTGTTGACGCAGCGAACACTCCGATGAAGGAGGGTGCAAGGAAATACGGCTACACCTTCGTTGACACAACGGGTACGGTTTGTGATACTTACCATCCGAAAAAGGAAGGATACAGGCATATTGCCGACAGAATTCTTGAGGCACTTCCAGACGCAAGATTCCCGTACACAGATGTTGCGAAGGATTCGGAATACTACAGCGATGTGGAGTTTATGTATACTCACGGCTATATGAACGGACTTACCGATACGGAATTCGGCCCTGATGAAGCTTTCACAAAGGCTGCACTTGCACAGGCACTTTATAATATCGCAGGAACACCTGAGGTTGACACCGGGAATGTAGCCTTCTCGGATATTGACAGCTTCGACCCGACATTCAATGCGGCAGCTTGGGCAACGAGTAACGGAGTGCTGAGCGCGAAGAACGGCAAATTCGCTCCCGACAGCGGGATAACTGTATTTAATTTTGTATTGAGCCTCGTCAGGCTTTCGTATGCAGGTAATTTTGTACTTGCCAAGGTAATAAAAACAATGGTTTTGGCATTCAATATTATCAAGGATTTCGGTTTTGCAAGCTTCAATACAACGCTCACCAGAGCGCAGGCGGCACATCTGCTTGTCGATTATTGCGGAATATAATTGAATAATTATAAAAAGCTGTGACAGTTTTTGTCGCAGCTTTTTAAATGGGTAACATAAAAACCGCTGTTCGGGATATTTCCTAAACAGCGGTTTGTTATTGTTAAATTATCTTTTAACCCTGTGCGTAAGCGCCGACCTGCATCATGAAGTCGCCGATCTGTGCGCCGAACTCGGGAGCACCGTCCATGATGAGCTTGCCGTGCTTTGTGGATTCAAGCATATCGTCCGTTGAAAGGAGGATACCGAATGCACTCTCAAGGCAATCAAATCTCATGGTGAAGAAAGGCATAGCTCTCTTGTATGTGCCGCGGCCTGCTCTGGTCTTGCCGGCCTTAACACGAAGGAAAGCGTTGACCTCGGGATGTCCGTCAACCGCCCATGCATAAACACGGTCGGGGCTCTTCTTTGCCCAATCATGAACAGCTTCGTGTCCGTTCTTGTTGAGCTGGCTGATGCCCGATGAAAGGAGATAGAAGAAGCACTTGCAGGCGAGAACCTGTGTTGCCTCGTCCTCCGGGCAAGCTTTAATGTTAAGAAGCGATGACATCTTGAGAAGAACAGCCATAAACGCTGCAAACTCAACGGGCTTTTTAAGAACACCCTTCATCTTCGGGAGGGTTGCCGGAGCAATCTTGCCCTTGAAGAAAGCATTCATAGCTTCCATTGACTTGAACTCAAGCTCAATATGAGCGTTTGTAGCAACTTTATCCGCACAAACTTTCCATTCGCCGTTGTTGACTGTAAAGTGCGTTGCATACTTGCCGCAGGGGGCATCGGGATCCAAACAACTGACCTGATAGATGCAGTGAATATGCTCGAATTTTTTAGCGAGCTTCGGATCGTCGTTAGCAATGACTTTGAGCAACGGCAATGCAGAGTTAAGGAAGATTTTATTGGTTAACAATACATCATTTGCCATTATCAATCATTCCTTTCGGTATTATACATCGTCGTCCCAGTTGTCGTCTTCCTCGAAGTCCTTATTCATAGCCTCACGAACAGCGGCAATGATACCGTTGCAGTCGATGCCGAGCATTGACATGATGTCCTCATGGAGACCGATGGGAGCGAACTTATCCTGGAGACCGAGACGGGTGAATGCACAGCCCTTGCCGGCTTCAGCCATAACCTCGGCAACAGCGCCGCCGAGACCGCCGAGAACAGTGTGATCCTCAACAGTGATGATACGGCGAGTATCCATAACTGCCTTGAGAACTGCTTCCTTATCAATGGGCTTGATTGTGTGCATATCAAGAACACGAACCTTGAGTCCGTCAGCTTCCTCGAGGAACTTAGCTGCCTGGTAAGCCTGGAATACACAGGAACCGCAAGCGATAACCGTGATATCTGTACCTGGGTTAACCTCGATAGCCTTGCCTACCTCAAACTTATACTCACGGGGATAATCCTTGCCGTAAAGAGTACGGTCGAAACCGCGGTTGATACGGATATAATAAGGACCGAAGTTCTCGTAAGCTGCCTTAACTGCTTCTGCTGTCTCGATACCGTCAGCGGGGCAGATAAGAGTGATGTTCGGCATTGAACGGATAACCGCCATATCGCAGATAGCGTGGTGAGTTGAACCTGCCTGACCGAATGATGTACCCGAATGGGTAGCAATGATCTTTGCGTTAACGTTCTGATAGCAGATATCTGTATGAATCTGATCTGCAGAACGAAGAGATGCGAATGTTGAGAAAGTTGAAACGAAGGGAACAAGTCCGGCCTTAGCCATACCTGCTGCCATACCGAACATATTCTGCTCGGCAATACCTACGTTGAAGAAACGATCCGGAAACTCTTTACCAAATACACCGATCTTTGTAGAACCTGCAAGGTCAGCTGAAAGACCGACGATTTCCTTATGCTCACGACCGAGGTCAACAAGTGTCTGGCCGTAGATTTCCGCTGTTGAAAGCTCTGTGGATTCAAGAGCTGTATATGAAAGTCCGCCTGCCATTATTTTGCCTCCTTTTCTACACGAGCAATACGCTTCTCATAGTGCCTCTTAAGGCTTTCCTTAGCCTCTTTATACTTAGCCTCGTCAACTGCGCCGTAATGCCAGTGATAATCGTCCTCCATGAAGTCGATACCTTCACCCTTGATGGTGTTGGCAATAATCATAACGGGAGCGTCCGGCTCGCCGAGAGCGTAGTCGATTGCATCTGAAAGCTCCATCATATTGTGACCGTCAATGTCAAATACATGGAAGCCGAATGCACGCCACTTGTCTGCGAAAGGCTCAAGGGGCATAACATCCTCTGTGCGGCCGTCGATCATGCACTTGTTACGGTCAACGAACGAAATAACGTTTGTTGCATGGAATGCATTGATTGACATAGCTGCTTCCCAGTTTGAACCCTCGTCGCACTCGCCGTCGCCGAGGATACAGTATGTCTTGTAATCCTTGCCGAGAACACGGGCTGCAAGTCCTGTACCGAGAGCGATTGAAAGTCCGTGACCGAGAGAACCTGTTGAAGCGTCAACGCCTACAACCTTGTTGGAGTCAAGATGGATACCCATCTTTGAGTTTGTGAGGTTGAAGGTCTTGAGCTGCTCGGGATCGTTGTAACCGAAGTCACAAAGAACGGGAGCGTAAGCAATTCCCGAATGACCCTTTGAAAGGATGAAACGGTCTCTGTCCTCCCAGTTGGGATCGTCCTTCTTGATGTTGAGGTACTTGTGGTAGAGAATGGTCAACATATCCATAACGCTCATACCGCCGCCGATGTGGCCGCTGCCTGCCCAGTATGTAGTATCAAGGCAGAGGTTACGAAGCTCAAAAGCTTTCTTCTCAAGAGCCAACCATTCCTGTTTGGTCAATGCCATAAGAGTTTTCCTCCCTATTTTTATTCTTTTTTACACGGGCGGCAAGCTCTGCCGCCCGTGATTGATTATCTTATCTGAAACTTAAAAAGCTTCAGGATGATCCTTCTTAACAACCTTGAATGCTTCGTCGGCTACCTCGATCGTATGCTTGATATCGGCATCGGAAAGAGCGTAGTTGATGAAGTGGTTGTGGTGACCTGCGAAGAAAATGCCTCTCTTGACGCACTCTGCGATCCATGCCTGATGGAGCATCATTGTGTCGTCGTTGGCAATTCTGAGGTAGAAGAGTGACGGCTCACCGGAAACAACAAGGTCAAATCCGTTGTTCTTTCCTGCTTCCTTAAGACCGTCAGTAAGCTTCTTGCCCTTTTCCATAAGGATTGACGGGAGGTTGAGCTCTCTCATCTTGGTGATATTTGCGATACCTGCCGCGAAGGGGATAGCGCTCATCCAGTAAGAACCTGTGTAGGACATTCCTGAAACAGCGTCCTTGAGGAAATCCTTACCGCAAAGGCAGGATACGTTCCAGCCGTTGGCGATAGCCTTACAGAAGCAGATCATATCAGCCTCAAAGCCGTAGTAGTGGTCGGAACCTGCAAGGTCAAGACGGAAGCCTGCACGAACGTCGTCGACGATAAGTACGATGCCCTTCTCTGTGCAAAGGTTACGAACCTTCTGCCAGTAGCCGTCTGCCGGAAGCTGGTTGTCAAAATAGTTACCGTGGAGGTAAGGTGTTGAGATGAATGCGGCAATTTCGCCGTCATGCTCATTAACGAGCTTCTCAAGAGCGTCAAAGTCGTTCCAGTCAACATAGAGGTTGTTGGCAACGTCCTCGGGGAGAATGCCCGGATAGTCGATCTTCTGAACGACTGCGGAAACACCGTGATAGAAGCCGTTAACGAAGATGATCTTCTTTCTGTGGGTTGCGTTACGGGCAGCCATGATAGCAAGGGTCGTAACGTCGTTACCGTTCTTTGCAAAGAAAGCCCAGTCGGCTGTGTTGACTGTGTCAACCATAAGCTCGGCAAGCTCAACCATCTTGTAGGACGGAGAAGTTACACAGTTGCCGATCTTAGCCTGCTCAAGAGCAGCCTTGTCAACGTCGGGATCGCCGTAACCGAGAATATTCGGGCCGTATGCGCACATATAGTCGATGAACTTGTTGCCGTCAACATCCCAGAAGTATGTACCCTTAGCCTTCTCGGAGAAGAAGGGCCATGCGCTGACGGGAATGAAGTTACCTTCAGCCGGGCCGAGATGACCGTAAACACCTGAAGGGATTACTTTTATAGCACGATCGAACCACTCATGGCTCTTCTCGTACTGATTTATTTTAAAATTAGCCATTTTTCGTATCCCCCTTATGCAAGATAGAGACCGACTCTGTCAAGAATTCGGTTCATATTATCGAGCATGTTAATCATGCCGTTCATTGTGATGGTACCCTCGCCGATCTTAGCCATGGCGCTTACCTTACCGTTGAAGAGGTCGTTTGCAAGCTGCATTGAACCGAACTCCATGACGGCACGCGGATCATCGCAAGCCTTCTTGATTGTAACAAGGTGACCGTTCTTGGCGTGGATAGTAGCCTTCGGGCCGCCCTTAATTGACATCATGATGTCGCCGTCAACGATATGCTCAGCGGAGAACTTGCCGATCTCGTCGTGGTTACCGATCTGAGAAATTGCAACGGTGATGGTGTAGAACATAAGGGTTGTGCTCATTCTGAAGAATTCCTCATCCTTGAGGTCCTCCTCGCTTGCACGCATGTAGTTCGAAAGCATGTCGGTGAGCTTCGTAAATGTGTTCAAAAGGAACTTTATGTGAAGGAAACCTTTTGAGGGAATAGGTGTAACAGTTCCGTCGATGAGACCGTTAAACTTCTCACATGATGAGAACGGAAGCTTAACATCGCAGTCTGTGCAGCCCTGTTCCATACGGCATCTGCCGTTTTTGAATGTAAGTGTTGCAGACGGGCCGTCCTTAACTTCAAAACCGATGGAAATCGGCTTAATGTCAGCTACAAGGGCGCTTGCCTTCGGGTCAAGCTCGCACAGGTTTTCAAGTGTGCCGAGCACGGCATACATATTGATGTATGCAAGTGTTTTTGCATCTGTCAAGGTGCATTCCTCCTTATCGCTTTTATTCAAAGCATATTTTCCATTACATTGTAACAAATAAAGTTATTAAAGTCAAATGAAATTGACCAAAAAACAACAATTTTTTGTTAATTTATTATGTCTTTTTATTGTTTTTGTTCAATTATTTCCTATAAAAGAATTACAAAAATGTTTTCGCAAGCTGATTTTGGCGTTAAAATAAACAAATATTATCAACAATAAATTATTCCTGAGATTCATCCTGCTTATTTTCTTCGGTTTCTTGCTCCTCGGCGGTGATTTCGGCATTATCCTCGGCAGCGGGCTGCTCCTCGGCGGAAACAACGGTATTTTCCTCCTCGGCCGACGTTTTTTCTTCCTCGGCAACGGTCGGTTCCCCATCAAACTCAGACGGAGCATCGCCGAGAACGATAATGCCGTTTGTCTTTTCTCTGCCGCAGGGCAGAATCACGGGCGAAGCGAGAGAATAAACGTCCGTGCACATATCCTCAAGCGAGAAAACATGGAGACCGTAATCGTCAAGCCTGTCAAAGTCGGAAGCCTTGGTGACAATGGGCTTGGAAGCCTTATCCTTGGCCTCTCTGAGAATTTCCTTACCCTTGTCGTTCATCGCAAGAACATGAATATACGGCGGTTCTCCCTTGTAGTCGTCGGCAACGAAGCCCATGAAAGCGTGAAAGACAATTCGTCTGATTCTTGCGTGTGAATAACGTTTCGTTTTTGCAAGCTGATAAAGCTCTTCGAGAGAGCTTGCCTTGAGGGCAGCGTCATGAATTCTGTATTCGATTCCCTCGCTGACGTCTGGTGAAAGTCCTATATCCTCGGCGCTGAGCTGGCGCATACAGCAAAGAATACCGAATTCGAGCTTTGAATTGGGGCAGGGGGCGAGGTTGTTTTCCTCTTCACGGTGATAGATATCGGCAACGGATTGAGGAACATACATTTCCCACTCATTACTTCCCGAGAGCATCATCTGACGTATATCCGACGCGCTGGCAAAGTTGTCGCTTCTCATAAGCGAATCGTGAGCGGCGCCTATACGCTTTATCGTCATCGGAATCATGTTTGAACCGAGCTTGTCCATTGCCTGAAGATATTCAATGCCGAGGGTGTTGTTCGGCTCCTCGAGAATGTCAAAAAAACGGTTGCCGCAGACTGCCTTAAGAGCCTCCGAACGTGCCGAGGCAAAGCTCAGACCGTATTCAAGATTTTCTTTCAGACGTTCGGCTACTGCTTCGCTGTTGATTGCGTTCTTACACTCTATAAGCTCGTCAATGTTGCCGCATTCGCTGCCGAAGCTGAGCATATCCACGCAGCCGAGGCTGTTGAGCAGTGAGACTCCGCCGTAGGCAAAGCGCTGAGCAAAGGATGTGCTCCAAAGCGTCGGCAGTTCTATAACGAGATCGACGCCGTTTTTGACTGCCATTTCCGCTCTCGCCCATTTTGAGATGAGAGCCGTTTCACCTCGCTGAACATAGTTCGAGCTCATAACGGCGACGACGTGTGTCCATTCGCCGAGCTCCTTGCTTTTTTCAATTTGATAAGCATGACCGTTGTGGAAGGGGTTGTATTCCGCAACAATTCCTCCGATTTTCATAAAATTCCTCCATAAAAACATATATTGTTTAAAAAATGCGAAAAAACTCAATCTTTGTCTTGAAAAAACAAAGTTACAGTAATATAATATAACAGAAATCTTTTTGATACAATATCTTGGAGGGAAAAATTTTGAAGATTCTCGTTGTTAATGCAGGAAGCTCATCACTCAAGTATCAGCTTATTGATATGGAAAACGAGTCCGTTCTTGCAAAAGGAAACTGCGAACAGATTGGAACCGAAAGCACATTTACGCATAAGGTGCCGTCAGACGAAACCAAAAACATCAAGGCTTTGCCGATGGAGATGCAGGATCATGCCGCAGCTCTTAAGATTGTTCTTGACACTCTTGTTGACGCCGAGCACGGCGTTATCGGCTCGGTTAAAGAGATTGATGCGGTAGGTCACCGTGTTCTTCACGGCGGCGAAAAGTTCAGTGGCTCGGTTCTCGTAGACGATAAGGTTGAGGAGGCTATCAAGGAGTGCTTCGACCTCGGACCGCTTCATAACCCGGCAAACCTTACGGGTATCAAGGCATGTCAGAAAATCATGCCCGGCGTTCCTCAGGTAGCCGTGTTCGATACAGGCTTCCATCAGACAATGCCCGACTATGCATATATGTATGCTCTTCCGTATGAGTACTATGAGAAGTACGGTATCCGCCGTTACGGCTTCCACGGCACATCTCACCGCTTCGTAAGCAAAAAGTGCATTGATCTTCTCGGCAACCCCGAGCACAGCAAGATCGTAACCTGCCACCTTGGCAACGGTTCTTCAATTTCCGCAGTTGTTGACGGCAAGTGCTTCGATACAACAATGGGCGTTACTCCTCTTGAGGGTATCATGATGGGCACACGCTGCGGCTCTATCGACCCGGCTATTGTTCCGATTATAATGAAAAAAGAAGGTCTTACTCCCGACGAGATGGACACCGTGATGAACAAAAAGTCCGGTATGCTCGGTCTTTGCGGCACAAGCGACAACAGAACTATTGAGTCGAGAGCGAAAGAGGGGGACAAGAGAGCAAAGCTCATCGAGTCCATGCTCTGTCACCAGCTCACCAAGTACATAGGCGGCTATGCTGCGGCAATGGGAGGCCTTGATGCTATCGTATTCACAGGCGGTATCGGCGAGAACAACCCGCAGTACAGAGACCGTGTATGTGACAAGCTCAAGTTCATGGGTGTTGAGATCAACTATGAAATCAACGACAAGCTCAAGAGAGGTCCCGAGGGCGAGATCTCAACTCCGAACTCCAAGGTTAAGGTATATGTTATCTGTACCAATGAGGAGCTTATGATCGCAAGAGACACCAAGGAGATCGTCGAAGCTCTTTAATATGAAAATATTGATAGATGCGGACGGCTGTCCCGTTGTTGATCTGACGGTGAGGCTTGCTGAAAAATACGGCATTGAGTGCACAATTCTATGCGACACATCGCACGAATTCAACCGTGAGGGAGCGAAAACCGTCGTAGTCGAAAAGGGTGCGGACAGCGTTGATTTCAGAATAGTCAATCTTGTCGGCGAGGGCGATATAGTCGTTACTCAGGATTACGGACTTGCCGCCATGTGCCTTGCAAGGAAGGCGATACCCGTCAGCCAGAACGGAATGGTATATACGGATAAAAATATCGATCAGCTTTTGTTCACACGCTATGTTTCCAAGAAGATAAGAAAAGCCGGCGGCAGAATGAAAGGTCCGTCCAAGCGCACTCCCGAACAGGACAAAGCATTTGCAGCGGCTCTCGAAAAGCTCATTCAAGCATAAAATAAAACCTGCCTCAGCGATGGGGCAGGTTGATTTTTTTCGGTCATTCTTTTTTAGGCTTTTTTCTGCTTTTTATAAATCCGATTGCAAGGCTGATAACGAGCATCACCAAACTGACGCTGACCCAGCAGAAGCCCATTGAATAAAGAGGAAGCTTTTGACAGAGAGAGGTAATTAAGCCGAGTGAAAGTCCGGCTTCGTCGCAGGCATAAATAACGCTGATAACACCTGTGCCGCCGATAACGAGCGGATAAACATAACGGTTCTTCTTCCAAAGCCTGTCGCTGAGTCCGAGGATAATGAGCACGATAGCCATTGGGTAGATCGCATTAAGAATCGGAATCGAAATGCTGAGAATTGCCGTCAGGCCGAGGTTGCAGACCAAGAAAGAAAAAGCGATGATGATGCAAACCCATTTGCGATAGCTTATCTTTTTGAAAATTACCGAGAAAAACTGCGAAATGGAATTGATGAGGCCGACGCAGGTTGTAAGGCACGCAAGTGTAAAAATAGCGGCGAGGAGAATCGCACCCGGTGCGTCGAAAAGCTGATATACGATACAGCGAAGCGTCCATGCGCCGTTCTCCTGAATAGGATAAACGCCTGAGCTTGCCGCGCCCATGTAGGAGAGCATTATGTAAACAGCGGCAAGAATCGAGCCTGCGATTATACCTGCGAAAACAGTATGGCGAACAAGGTTCTTTTTCTCTTTAAGTCCGAATGTGCCGAGCGTGGTGGCGATTACAAGGCCGAAGTTGAGGGCGGCGATGGTGTCCATTGTCTGATATCCCTCGGAAAAGCCTTTGAAAAATGCACCTTTTTGATACGCTTCCTGAGCCGGAGCGACATTGACCTCGCCCTTGAATAAAAAGCTTATAAAAAGGAAAACGATAAGAATGAGCAGGCTCGGCGTCAGCACATTGCCGATTCTGTTGACAAGCTTGCCGGGTGTCATGCAAAGCCAAAGAGCAATCAGGAAAAACACAAGCGAATAAACAGCCATCCACAGCTTTACGGACTGTCCCTCGGGGAGGTATGGAGCAACAGCCATTTCAAACGGAACAGATGCCGCCCTCGGTATTCCGAGTCCGGGTCCGATCGAGAGATAAATCAAAACGGTAAAGATAAGTGAAAAATGCTTACCCACATTTTGAGCCAAGCGGTCAAGTCCGTCAAATTCGGCAACTACGATAACACCCAATACCGGGAGAATAACCGCCGTTGCGAGAAATCCGACCATTGCGGCGATTGAATGATCACCTGCGTTCTGACCGAGGAACGGAGGAAAAATAAGGTTACCTGCGCCGAAAAAGAGCGAAAACAGCATGAAGCTTATCAATGTCATTTTTCTTTTTGTCAGTTTCATTTGATCCTATCCTTTAACATTATAATTTATGCAGAAATGTTGTCTCGGGGCATAAAAAATCCGTCCCAAAAATCTTTGAGACGAATATAAACTGCACAAAATACCCGTAAAATGCCCTTCAGTCAGTGATTATATCATTTTAATATGGGAGTGTCAATAGAATCAGAATGTTAATAAAGAAATTAAGAAAAAACAAATGAATGAGTTGCGTATCAGCCGAAAAGAAAGATGGGCAATGATTTGGGGCGCATACAAAGCATATAT
>OQVS01002510.1_pt1 | contig 11602 bp, 10 predicted proteins | sample 1691601 | NCBI WGS metagenome assembly OQVS01 (sample SAMN03418268, study PRJEB22391) | human gut metagenome | biome: human-gut; feature: organic feature; material: feces | host: Homo sapiens | place: Tanzania | collected 2013-01 | reverse complement strand
CTCATAAATAGTAAGCACTGTTATTCTGTTGGAGTACAGAAGGCGTATCGCCCTTATCCCACCATAAACTGCGAGGGCAGTGATTACAGCCACTCCAATGCCACCGGCAATAAAGCTTGCCAATGTTACGGCAAACGCAATTGGACCAAGAATCAGCAATGCACACGTAGCTTTGAAAGCCGTCCACCCTAACCCTAATACTGTGTTTATTATGGGACTGATTTTCACACTGGCTCCATACAAGCCTAACAGACTATATAGATTGCCGCGCCCCCTCATCATAGCCTTCTTGCCGGTTTCCTCCAGAACTGCTATCATAAACAGTCCATAATTGTTGTATTTGCTCATACTATTTTTGTTTTTACATTTCTATTATCGTTATCCATTAATGCCGGGCAGTGGGATAAGGTAACCCACCGGAGAAGAAAAAACTAAAAAAAAATCTTCCGAGAGATTTGCTTGTAGAAAACACTCTTATTATTTAACATCGGTTTGCAATTACAACGGTCAAATTTAACACGTGTAGAGAAAAAGTATTTACAAAATTAAATACTGTTATTGTCTGTTGTCGACCATTGCACGGTTTCCAGACGCTTCCGACAACAGACAGACTGAGAAATCTTGGCGTTTTTCTTTACAAAAACTACTGAAAACGCCTTCAGGAGCATACCGCACCCTATGTTTTTCATCACAAACTCTTCAGTCGTTCTTATTGAACGGTTAAAGCGTTCGATAGGAATGACTGAAAAATTTGATGCTTTTCAAAAACTGAATCTGCGTATTTCATTGAAGAACAAGATTTTACAAAAATCTCAGAATTTTGCGATTTTTGCGGACAAAATTTCTGACGAACGAAAATAATCGATTCTCAGAGCGTTGGAATCTCCGCATTTTAACATTTAACTGTTACGATACGTTAAATCCGAAAACTCTACACGTTGCGGTTCTTCCTCCTACATTCGTCGCATTCGCCTTTCACAACGAACGAGAGGGAATGGGCATAGAAGCCCAGCGGAAGCTCGATATCGTGGATATGCACGTGCTCAAGACAGAACGAACGCTGGCACGACTCGCAATAGAAATGCACATGGCTGTCCTTCATGTTGCACACGCCCTCGCTCATGCACAGTTCGTAGTTGAGCACGCCACGCCCGTCTTCGAAGGAATGCACCACGTCGTGCTCGAGAAACAGAGTGAGCACGCGGAAGATGCTCGACTTGTCTATCGACACGCCCTGCCGCTCTAGGTCGGCAAGGCTTGCCGGACGGCTCATCCCGGCAAGCATCTTGTATACAAGGATGCGGTTGGCTGTGGGCTTTACGCCCTTGAGTTCGAGCCGCCGTGAAATATCCTCGCTGTTCATCCCTCCTAATCCTCCATCACTTCAACGCTCATGCTCACGTCGTCCTTCGGACGGTCGCCGCGCATGGTCTCGCAGTTCTGTATCTTCTCCACCACGTCGAGCCCCTGCACCACTTCGCCGAACACAGTGTACTGGTTGTCGAGGAACGGTGTTCCCCCCACGGTGGTGTATGCCTCGCGCTGCTCGTCGGTGAACACCGGCCTGCCCTGTTCCAGGCTTATTGCCTTTGTCTCGGCGATTAGCTCGTCCTGCAGTTCCTGCAGCCCGGCGCGGTCGCGGTTGCGGCGCAGCTCCATTATCCTGTCGTGGTTTTCCTTAGCCAGGCGGTTGAAGATTGCCTGCTCCTGCTGCATCTCCATCTGCTTTTCCATCTGCTTCAGCTCTGCCGGCTTGTAGGTCTTTCCCCATACGATATAGAACTGGCTTCCGCTGCTCTCGCGCTCCGGGTTCACCTCGTCGCCGAGGCGTGCCGCGCTCAGTGCGCCGCGCTTGTGGAAGAGCTGCGGATAGACGAATTCGGCAGGAATGGTGTAGTCGGGGCCTCCCGTGCCGAGCATTTTGCCCTGGGGGGCGCCCTTGCTGTCTGGGTCGCCGCCCTGTATCATGAAGTCTTTTATCACGCGATGGAACAGGGTTCCGTTGAAGTATCCCTCGCGGGCAAGCTTCAGGAAGTTGTCGCGGTGTTTCGGTGTCTCGTCGTACAGGCGCACGATGATGTCGCCCAATGTGGTTGTAATCTTGATATCCGACATAATTATTGTTCTTTTTGTTTTTCTGTTTTTTCTTTTAATATCCTGGTCATTTCGGCTGCAGCGTTCTCTGCCGCCCGCTTCTCGCCGAGTATGGCGGTTATCTCGTCGTAGCCGCGAAGCATGGCTGTGCGCGCCGTACCGTCGGCGGCAACGGCGGCAAGCTCGTCGGCGATGTTGTCGTCGCTGAACGTGTCTGCCACGAGTTCCTTCACCACGGTGCGGTTGGCGATAAGGTTCACGAGCGAGATATATCTCACCTTGAGCAGATGGCGGCGCAGGAAGGCTATCAGCTTGGGCAGGGGAGTCTTGTAGCACACCACCTGCGGCACACGGAAGAGAGCTGTCTCGAGGGTTGCCGTGCCGCTCGTCACTGCCGCCGCCCTCGAATGCGAGAGCAGCGGATAGGTCTCGCCGAAGAGTATCGCCACGTCGCTGCCGTCGATGAAGCGGCTGTAGTATCCGCGGTCTATGCCCGGTGCCCCTGCCACCACCATCTGCCACTTGCCCCCGGCCACGCGCCGCGCCGCCCTTATCATGTGCGGCAGGTTGTCCTTTATCTCCTGCCTGCGGCTCCCGGCGAGCAGGGCTATGATAGGTTTCCGGGGGAGATTGTTCCGGCGGCAGAAGTCTTCGGCTGTCTCGCTGTATGAGGCTCTGAATTCCGCCACTTCGTCGGCCGTGGGGTTGCCCACATAGTGTATGGGGTAGTTGTGTTTCTTCTCGAAGAAGTCCACCTCGAAGGGCAGGATGGAGAAGAGTTCGTCCACATCGCGCTTGATGTTCTTTATACGGTATTCCTTCCACGCCCATATCTTCGGCGAGATGTAGTAGAACACGGGAATGCCGGTATTGGCATGCACGTATTTCGCTATGCTCAGGTTGAAGCCCGGATAGTCCACGAGTATCACGGCGTCGGGGGCATACTCCACTATGTCTTTCTTGCACAGTGCCATGTTGCGGAATATGGTTCTGAGGTGCAGCAGCACCGGGATGAAGCCCATATAGGCGAGTTCACGGTAGTGTTTCACTCTCGTGCCTCCCTCTGCCGCCATCAGGTCGCCGCCGAAGAAGCGGAACCGGGCGTCGGCATCCGCCTGCTTCAGGGCATGCATCAGGTGCGAAGCATGCAGATCGCCGCTCGCTTCGCCTGCCAGGATATAGTATTTCATAGTTGACTCTCTCTCTGGTTTATTGTTCTTTTCCTTTCTCCCTATCTCTGTCTCTCTCCTACAGTCCCCACTCTTTCATCCGCTCCATCATGGCGTATGCCGTAATGTCGATGGTAGTGGGCGTTATCGCCACGTAGCCGTTGGCAAGAGCCCACTCATCGGTGTCCTGCGCCTCGGGCTCGGTGTCGCGGAAGCTGCCCACCATCCAGTAGTAGTCGTAGCCGCGCGGATGAAGCTCCTTCACGAGCTCGTTCTCCCATATCCCGTTGCACATGCGGCACACGCGTACTCCCTTGTAATCAGCGCCTTTCGGGAAGTTCACGTTCAGACACACGTTCTTCGGCAGTCCCTCTTCGAGCACCCTGCCCGTGATTATCTTCACCATCCGCTCCATCGGGACGAAATCGGCGTCGGCAGAATAGTCGCACAGCGAGAATGCCACCGACGGCACTCCCTTCATACAGCCCTCGCGCGCCACTCCCATCGTGCCGCTGTAGTGGCTGTTCACCGATGCGTTATCGCCGTGGTTTATGCCGCTCAGCACTATGTCTGGCATGCGGTCGCAAAGCTCACTAACGGCAATCTTGAGGCAGTCTACGGGCGTTCCGTTGCACGCCCACACCTGCAGGTGCTCCTCGCTGTGCTTCAGCGTGAGGCGCAGCGGAAGCTCCGACGAGAAGGCGCACGAATATCCGGAACGCGCCGACTCGGGCGCACACACTATCACATCGCCGAAGCCGCGCACAAACTCCACCAGACTGTTTATGCCCTTTGCGGCATATCCGTCATCGTTGGAAATCAGGATTAATGGTCTCTTATTTTTCATAAATTTATCTTCTTTAAAATGCAAAAGTACGAAAAAAAGCTTTAAAAACACAGATTATCGCATAATAATATGTATCTTTGCATCCATAATTTTACTGTAATGAGGCGTTAGGTTGACTCTCATTACGGCTTGCACTAATAGGAAACAGCAAAAATGGGAAAGATTATAGCATTGGCAAACCAGAAAGGCGGTGTGGGCAAAACCACCACCACCATCAATCTTGCCGCATCTCTGGCAACTCTGGAGAAGAAAGTACTCGTTATCGACGCCGACCCACAGGCCAACGCATCAAGTGGACTCGGAGTAAACGCAAAGGACGTGGACTGCTCTCTCTACGAGTGCATCATCGACCATGCCGACGTGAGAGACGCCGTTTACACCACCGACATCGACGGGCTCGACATCATACCAAGCCACATCGACCTGGTGGGAGCCGAAATCGAAATGCTCAACCTCGACCACCGCGAACAGGTGATAAAAAGACTGCTCCAGCCTATACGCGATGACTACGACTATATACTGATAGACTGCTCGCCGTCGCTCGGACTGATAACGGTGAACGCCCTGACTGCCGCCGACTCGGTGGTAATACCCGTGCAGTGCGAATATTTCGCCCTGGAAGGAATCAGCAAGCTACTGAACACAATCAAAATCATCAAAAGCAAACTGAACCCGCAACTCGAAATAGAGGGATTCCTGCTCACGATGTACGACAGCCGACTGCGCCTCGCAAACCAGATCTACTACGAGGTGAAGAGACACTTCCAGGAACTCGTGTTCAAGACCGTAATACAGCGAAACGTGAAACTGAGCGAATCGCCAAGCCACGGACTGCCGGTCATACTCTACGACGCAGACTCAACAGGAAGCAAGAACCACCTTGCACTGGCCAAGGAAATCATTAACAAGAACGAACAATCAAGCAGAAAATAAATGGGAGTACACAAGAGATACAGCGCACTTGGACGCGGACTCGACGCACTCATCTCAACCGACGACGTGCGCCCGCAGGGAAGTTCCACCATCAACGAAATCGACATAAACCAAATTGAGCCTAACCCAAACCAGCCGAGAAGGGAATTCGACGAGGAGGCACTGCAGGAACTCGCAAACAGCATAAGGGAAATAGGAATCATCCAGCCCATCACACTGCGGCAGGTGGACGGGGAGAAATACCAGATAATTGCCGGAGAACGCAGATGGAGAGCATCGCAGATTGCAGGGCTCAACGCCATACCGGCATACATACGCACAATCAAGGACGAGAACGTCATGGAAATGGCTCTCGTGGAAAACATACAGCGCGAAGACCTCAACGCCATCGAGATAGCACTCGCATACGAACACCTGCTCTCGAACACGGGAATGACACAGGAAAAGGTGTCGGAACGAGTGGGCAAAAGCCGCACGGCAATAACAAACTACCTGAGACTGCTGAAACTGCCGGCACAGGTGCAGATGGCACTGCAGAAAAAGGAAATCGACATGGGACACGCAAGAGCACTGCTGTCAATCGATTCGCCGTCGCTGCAAATCAAGGTGTTCAAGGAAATACAGAAGAACGGATACTCCGTGAGAAAAGTGGAGGAAATAGCAAAGCAGCTCAACAGCGGCGAGGACGTGATGAGCGGCAAGAAGCTCATCGCCTCAAAAGTGCAGCTGCCGGAGGAATTCAACGTGCTGAAGGAAAAACTCTCAACGTTCTTCTCCACAAAGGTGCAGATGACATGCTCGCCGAAGGGAAAGGGAAAGATAAGCATACCGTTCGCAAACGCTGAAGAACTGGAGCACATCATGTCGGTGCTCGACAATATGAAAAGGAAGGACGACTAAATCCGGCGAAAAAGTGTACAACAGTATTCGAAAAATATCAGCCGCCATTGCGGCAATGGCATTGGCAGTCGGGGCAAACGCCGGGACAGCAGAAGTGACGGAGTCTGACGAAGGCTTCGGGACAGAGCCTTATATATATAATTATAATAAGGTAGACGAAACCTCTGCCGTACAAGCCGACACCATCACTGCCGCCAACACATACTCTGCCGCAGCAGCGCTGAATGCCGCCGGAATAACGGCAGCCGACTCCATTGCCGCAGGGAAGCAGAAGCGCAACTGGGCAACGTGGGCTCCCGACCCGAAGCGCGCCATGTGGCTCGCCATTGTGCTGCCGGGCGCAGGACAGGTGTACAACAGGAAATACTGGAAGCTGCCCATCGTATACGGAGGATTCCTGGGCTGCATCTACGCCTGGAGATGGAACAACCAGATGTTCCGCGACTACTCGCAGGCATATATGGACATTATGGACGATGACCCGTCGACGCAGAGCTACAACCAGTTTCTGCATCTGGGAACTACCGTCACCGACGAGAACAGGTCGAGATACGAAAACCTGTTCAAACGAAGAAAAGACTACTACCGCAAATACCGCGACCTGAGCATCTTCTGCCTCATCGGCGTGTATGTACTGTCGGTCATCGACGCATACGTAGATGCTTCGCTCTCGCAGTTCGACATATCAAAAGACCTGAGCCTGAGAGTGGAACCGACGGTGATAAACAACCGCTCGTCAGCAAACCCGATGAAAACATCATCGCTCGGGCTGCAATGCTCGCTGAACTTTTAACAGACAATTATGAAACTGAATATAAACAGAAAAATCGTTACGCTCACGGCAACACTCCTTCTGGGAGGATGGGGAGCCGCTAACGCGCAGAACAACAACGACAACGAAATCAAAGTAACTGACAAGGACGGACACGAGGAAATCATCGACGTGCCCGCATCTATGGACACCGAGTTCGACGACCTGCTGGAGGAGTATTACGCCAAGAAATACCTGAAGGCTGACGACGACTGCAACTACCGCGACGAAAACCGCACATACGAAAAAGAGGTGTATATAGACCGACTGAAACGACTGCCGAACATAATGGAGATGCCGTATAACGAAATCGTGCAGAAATTCATCGACAGATATACCGGAAGACTGCGCCGCTCCGTAAGCTATATGCTCGGGGCATCGAACTTCTACATCCCAATCTTCGAGGATGCACTCGAAGCATACGGTGTGCCGCTCGAACTGAAATACCTGCCGGTAATCGAGTCGGCGCTCAACCCGAAAGCTGTGTCGAGGGTTGGCGCTGCCGGACTGTGGCAGTTTATGCCGTCAACCGGAAAACAGTACGGCCTGGAGATAAACTCCCTCATCGACGAGCGCAGAGACCCCGTGAAATCATCGTATGCAGCAGCGAAATACCTGCGCGACCTGTATAGAATATACGGCGACTGGAATCTCGTGATTGCGGCATACAACTGCGGTCCGGAGAATGTGCGCAAGGCTATACAGCGCGCCAACGGCGAGACCGACTATTGGAACATCTACCCCTATCTGCCACGCGAGACGAAAGGATACGTGCCGGCATTCATCGCGGCAAACTATGTGATGAACTACTACTGCGAGCACAACATCTGTCCAATGCGCACCACGCTGCCGGCAAAAACCGACACGGTGATGGTGAGCCGCGAAGTGCATCTGAAGCAGATTGCCGACGTGTGCGGAGTGGACATCGACGCGCTCAGGGCCCTGAACCCGCAATACCGCCGCGACATCGTGAACGGAAACTCGAAACCTATGGCGATACGGCTGCCGATATCAGTGGTGAACGCGTTCATCACCAACGAGGACTCCATATACAACTACCAGTCGGACCAGCTACTCACAAGGCGCTCGCTCGTGGAAGTGGCAGAGGAAACGCAGCCGCGATACAGCTACTCGAAGAAATCATCGTCGAGGAGAGGCAAGAGCAGCGCATCGAGAAAGTCAAGAAACAGAAGAAGGAAATCAGGCGGAAAGAACGTTACCATAAAGAACGGCGACACCCTGTCGGAAATAGCAGCAAGAAACCACACCACAGTGAAAAAGCTGCGCAGGCTGAACGGCATAAAGGGCAATAACATACGCGCCGGAAAGAAGATAAAGGTGAGATAAATCTTCCAACCGCAAATTCATAACATCCTAAAAAACAGAAGACTATGGATGAGCAGAAACTTTCAGACATAGAGCGCGAGGCAGCCGACACCAAAATGGTGGACGATGCCTTCAAGCAGCTTCTCGACAGCTACCTTGCATCAAGACACAGGAAGAAGGTCGATATCATAACGAAAGCGTTCAACTTTGCCCGACAGGCACACAAGGGAGTAAGACGACTGTCGGGCGAACCGTATATCATGCATCCCATCGCCGTGGCACAGATAGCATGCTCGGAGATGGGACTGGGCTCGACGAGCATCAGCGCGGCACTGCTGCACGACGTGGTGGAGGACACCGACTATACGGTGGAGGACATCAAGAATATGTTCGGACCGAAGATTGCGCAGATCGTTGACGGACTGACAAAGATTTCGGGCGGAATATTCGGCGACCAGGCTTCGGCACAGGCTGAGAACATAAAGAAGCTGCTGCTGATGATGAGCGATGACATCCGCGTTATACTCATCAAGATATGCGACCGCCTGCACAATATGCGCACCCTCGACGGACAACCGCCAAACAAACGATACAAGATTGCCGGGGAAACGCTCTATATCTATGCTCCGCTCGCCAACCGTCTCGGACTGAACAACATCAAGACGGAACTCGAAAACCTGAGCTTCAAGTTCGAACACCCCGAACAGTATGAGGAAATACAACAGAAGCTCGCAAGCACACAGGCTTCGCGCGACACGCTCTTCGACAACTTCACGGCACCGATACGACAGAGGCTCGACAAAATGGGCGTGGACTACAAGATAAAGGCACGCATAAAGAGTCCCTACTCCATTTGGAACAAGATGCAGCAGAAGCACGTGGCGTTCGACCAGATATACGATATCCTCGCCGTGAGAATAATCTTCAAGCCGAAGCAGAAGGACATGGAGGCAAACGAATGCTTCAACATATATGTGGCGATAAGCCAGATATACAAGTCGCACCCCGACCGGCTGCGCGACTGGGTGAACCACCCCAAGGCTAACGGCTACCAGGCACTGCACGTGACGCTCATGAGCAAGATGGGAAAATGGATAGAGGTGCAGATAAGGTCGGAGCGAATGGACGAAATGGCGGAACAGGGATTTGCCGCACACTGGAAATACAAGGACGGTGTGGAGAAAAGCAACGAGATTTCGGAGGACGACGGCGAGCTGAACAACTGGCTGCGCACCATCAAGGAGATTCTCGACGACCCTCAGCCCGATGCCATGGACTTCCTCGACACCATAAAGCTGAACCTGTTCGCATCCGAAATATTCGTGTTCACACCGAAGGGCGAAATCAAGACAATGCCTGCCGGATGCACGGCTCTCGACTTCGCATTCCAAATACACACCTTCCTCGGAAGCCACTGTATCGGAGCAAAGGTGAACCACAAGCTCGTGCCGCTGAGCCACAAACTGAGCAGCGGCGACCAGGTGGAAATCCTCACGTCAAACTCGCAGCACGTGCAGCCATCGTGGATAAACTTCGTGTCGACGGCAAAGGCAAAGACCAAGATACAGGCGATACTGCGCCGCGAAGGCAGGGAGATACAGAAGCGCGGCGAAGAGATTCTATCGGAATTTCTGAAGCGCCACTCGCTCGAAGTGACCTTCTCTGTGCTCGACAAACTGTGCTCGCTCCACGATATGGACAAGCACGAAAAGCTGCTGCAGGCTATAGGCAACAAGGAAATCATCCTCGGCGAACAGGACATCGACGAACTGCACGGCAAAAACAAGAAGAGCGAGGAAGGAAAGGGATGGAGAAAGTTCGTGCCTTTCTTCGGCAAAAAGAAAGCCGGGAAGCAGAAGGACCAGCTAAGCGACTACATCACCCTGCCAGAGGGCTTCAACCGCAAGAAACCTATCTACGTGAACGAAGAAAACATACACCAGTACGTGTTCAAGCCCTGCTGCCACCCCATACCGGGCGACGACGCGCTCGGCTTCATCGACAGCGACAACCACATAGAAATCCACAAGCGCTCCTGCCCCGTGGCATCGAAGCTGAAGTCGAGCTACGGCAACCGCATTCTCGACGCCAAGTGGGACATGCACCGCAAGCTGGTGTTCGATGCCACAATCTCCTTAACCGGCATCGACCGCAAGGGAATGCTGAGCGACGTGACAAGGGTCATCTCCGAGCAGTTAGACATCAACATACACAAAGTGACCATCTCCTGCGACGAAGGCATCTTCACAGGCGTTGTGGAGCTGTTCGTACACGACCGTTCCGACATTGAGACCGTCATCAAAGGGCTCAAGACCGTGACCGGAGTGCAGGAAGTGAACCAAACCGTATAACAAACATAAAATGAAAAAAACTCTATCTACACTACTGCTCGCCATTGCCGTAATAACCACGGCAATGGCGGCAAACAAGTATGACAACCCGGACACAATCTTCGTGGCGCGCGACGGCACCGCCGAATTCCGCAACATTGATGATGCAATCGAGGTGTGCAGGGCATTCATGGAATACCACAAGGTGATTTTCGTGAAGAAGGGTCTCTACAAGGAGAAGCTCGTGGTTCCGTCGTGGCTCACCAACATCGAGATTTGCGGCGAGGACGCCGAAAATACCATCATCACATACGATGACCACGCAAATGTATTCATCCCCGGCACCAACCGCAAGATGGGAACCTTCCGCACCTACACCGTTAGAGTGGACGGCAACTGCATCACATTCAAGAACATCACCATCGAGAACAACGCCGCACGCCTAGGCCAGGCCGTGGCTCTCCACACACAGGGCGACCGCCTCGCGTTCGTCAACTGCCGCATCCTCGGCAACCAGGACACCGTGTATACCGGCGGCATAAACACCAGACTATACTTCAAGAACTGTCTGATTGAAGGCACCACCGACTTTATCTTCGGTCCCTCCACGGCGTGGTTCGAAGGCTGCATCATCAAGAGCCGCACCAACTCCTACGTCACGGCGGCATCAACCCCCGATGGCGTGAAGTACGGCTACGTGTTCAACAACTGCCGACTTACCGCCTGCGAGGGTGTGGACAAGGTTTATCTCGGCAGACCGTGGCGCCCCTACGCCCACACGCTGTTCATGAACTGCGAGCTGGGCAAGCACATCCTCCCCGTGGGGTGGCACAACTGGAGCAACCCTGCCAACGAGAAGACAGCCCGCTATTGCGAATACAACAACCGGGGCGAGGGAGCTTCGCCGAAGACACGCGCCGCATGGAGCCGCCAGCTCTCCAAGAATGAAGCGGCACAGGTAACCGTAGCCAACGTCTTCAAGCAGGACTACAGCTGGATTCCTGCCGAATAACAACCCCCAGAAGCCACTGCAGCCAAACGCGGCAGCATCGAGAACAAATAAAGACCTATCAGATCGAGTAGGAGGTAAACACTAATCACAGGTGTTTATCTCCTATTTTCAGTATGCTCGTGCCGAGCAATCGAGTAGGAGGAAAACGAAGCAGTTTTCTTCCTACTTTCGTTTTCCGAC
>OQVS01002509.1_pt1 | contig 11610 bp, 9 predicted proteins | sample 1691601 | NCBI WGS metagenome assembly OQVS01 (sample SAMN03418268, study PRJEB22391) | human gut metagenome | biome: human-gut; feature: organic feature; material: feces | host: Homo sapiens | place: Tanzania | collected 2013-01 | reverse complement strand
ATTGATTAGTTAATTTCCGATTTGATATTTTCCCCTCACCGCCTTTGGCAGGTTGCTGACGACCAACTCGTATGATTCTTTTATCAATGCCCCTACAAGGTCGGGACTGAGCTGTTCGAAATATATATCGCTCCAATGTTTCTTGTTCCAGTGGAAGGCTGGTGTGACGGCACCGTAGCGTTCGTGCAGAGCCTCATTTCTTTCCGGCGGCAGCTTGCATGCAAACCTGTGTCTTGCGTCAACAGTCAGGGTATTCATATCTTCGCCCAACCATAGACACAGGAATATCTTGCCCTCAATGCGGAATACTATGTTATCGTCGCCGAAAGGCTGGTCTTCGGTCACGCCATACAGCGATAGCGTATATTCCCGCACCTGCTCTATGTTCATTGCTCTTGGGGTGTTGTTTCCGTTTGTCATATTTCGTGTTTTATCGTTGAAATACACATAGTCGCCATATATGCTACTTATGTTTGGAAAACTGATAGGCAAGTCGTTCCGCTCCTGACCAACAGCGTATTACGCCGCAATACTTGAAGTCTTCCTTCATTATCAGATGCCGCATCACCTTGTTGTCCTCATGTGTATCGATGCGTATGTTGTCGTGCCTTTGCTTGGCAAACTGCATCACGGTGTGCATAATACCTTTCGCTTCGCCAGAAGTGGCTATGCGGTGGATGGTGGCATACGGTTCGCTGTTTAGCCATTCGCCGTTGTATATTATGTCGTAGGTGGGGTCGTCACCCTCTCTGAGTACGAAGGTCGCAACCACCTTGTCGTCTTTCTCTACAACGTAGCTGTCGCCTTTGCCGATATCCTCCATAATTACTTCCTCGCTCGGATATCCGTCGACCCACTGTTTGGGATTGCCTGTTTTAGCCATAAAGCCCCTTGCCGCATCGAAGATTTCCATCAGTCGGGGAAGGTCTGACGTTTTGGAATGTCGTATAGTCATATTCTTTTCCATCCTCATTCTTTTACTGTCTTTTTCCCGGCATTTGTCCATCCGTTGTAGCCGCTGTCGAGTTCAACAACTCTGTATCCGTTCTTCACCAAGATAGCAGCCGCCGTCTTACTCCGCTTACCGCTCCTGCAGTTCACGGCGATGGTTTTATTCTTCGGCAGCGTGGCTGTAGCCTTTTTCTCGAAGTCGCTCTTCAGCACGTCGATATTCATAGCCCCTTCGATATGCCCTTCGGCAAACTCCTTGGCTGTGCGCACATCCAGCCTTACAACATTCTTCTTCCCTATAGCCTTCTCGTATTCCTGTACGGAAAGGCTTTTGAAACCTTCGCCGTTGCTTCGGTTCTGTGTTTGGCACGACAAGAGCACGCATATCGCCATACATATCAGCAGCACAATATGGCTTGCTCCTTTTGTCTTTCCCGTAGTGCGTCTTAGACTAATGGGATGTCTTTTTGTTCTGAATTTCATAGTTCCTTATGGTTTATTTAGCTTGGCAGTATCTGTTTATGTCTGCTTCGCAGAGTAATAATATGCAAAATTACTAAAGTCTATCGACATATTATTATAAAGCACGATAAATTGCGCCTGTTTTTTATGCTTACAGTATTATCGGATAAATTATTTCTGCTATTTAGATTGTTTCTTCACACCTCTCACAGCCGTTGCTTGAAGCGGATTCTCGGGCCATGAGTGCTTGGGGTAGCGGCGGCGAAGCTCTTTACGCACTTCGAAATACGCGTTCTGCCAAAAGCTTGCAATGTCTTGAGTCAGCTGTACGGGTTTGAAACCGGGCGAGAGCAGTTCCATTAGCAGGGGCTGTTTGCCGTCGTCAACGCACGGTGTCTGCTGCATTCCGAAACATTCCTGCAACCGGACACTGACCACTGGCGCTGCGGCTCCCTCACGGTAGTCGATACGTATGCGGCTACCCGTTGGAACCTGAATATGGGTAGGGGCAATCCTGTCAACCAGCTCCTGAAGATTGTATGGCAGAATGTTCCACAAAGACTGGCGGAGATCTATGCGACGCAGTTCATCAGCAGAGGAAAGCAGGTGTCCGTCAGCAGTGCGGAGCCAGAATGGCAACCACTCGTGTGCGGTCTGCATAAGATGGGCTGTAGAAAGGTCGGGCAAATCCAGTTCCGGATGCCACTTGCCTACCACTGCTACGCGACGCTGCAGTTGCTGCACATCGTCATCGCTGAATCGGAGGATGGAAAGGCCGTCTTTACACACGGCATCGCATATTATATTCACAATCTGTTCCGCCGGGGCATCATGGATGGGACGGCTCTCTATAACAAGTTTGCCAACGCGTTTCTCTCGTGCGCACACGACACAGCCTTGACGGAAATCCCATGCCACATTGTCTATTGTCCTGATTGCCGACGACGGAATGTCCTCAGGATGGAGTGGGGCGGCAAGGGACACGCGTCCGTCGCTGCCGGAAGAAGCATTTTGTGCAGCAATGGCAATCCAGTTGTGGGCAGATATGGAATCGGCGATATTTACGCTTGCCCTGCCACCGGACGCAATATTGAATCCGCCGATGTCGTTGCAACAGACAGCAATACGCCCAGGATAGGCTGCAGCAACGAGAGAACCGACGGCATATGGTTCGGGGGCGGAATTATTTTCCTTGGCACAATTTGTAATCCTTCGGTATTCAGATGCAATCCTGGATATACGCTGCCAGATAGCGGTGGCTGTACCGGCTTTGCGATGGCGGCGCAAGGCAATGATGCGCAGTGTAAGGTCGGTGTCGACGGAAGCGGACATAGGGTCTTTCTCTTCAAGCAGAGCCGCAATGTCGCAGGCAAGAGCCTTGTCATCCATTGTCTTGCACCCTAAAATCATACGTGCAATACGTGGATGGCACGGCATTTCTGCCATACGTTTGCCTAAGGGTGTGACAGTCTTGTCATTGACGTTGATGGCACCGAGAACCACAAGCAGCTCCTGAGCCTTCAGTATGCTGTTGTGTGCCGGCGGCGTTATCCACGGCAAGGCAAGAATATCACTTTCGCCAAATGCCGCCACACTCAGTGCCAAAGGGGCAAGGTCGGCATCCGTTATTTCCGGCTGTCGCTGCACTGGCATCAGATGCTCCTTTTGCTTCGCCCAAAGACGGATGCACGTTCCGCTGCTGACACGCCCGGCGCGTCCGGCACGTTGCGCTGCAATGTCAAGGCTTTCGGGCAGGGTCTCGAGACGGCTCAGTTCTGTGCGTGGGTCAAAGACAAGTTTACGGCACAGACCGCTGTCCACCACCACGCGCACTCCTTCTATGGTGAGCGATGTCTCGGCAATGCTTGTGGCGAGCACCACCTTACGTTCACCTGGTCTGGAGGGGGCAATGGCATCGCGTTGGAGTTTTGGGGAGAGGTTTCCGTAAAGGGGCAACACACGGGTCGGAGCAAGATGAGGTTCAAGCAATTCAAGTACCTGCTCAATCTCTGCCTGTCCGGGCAGGAACACAAGAATGTCGCCGTCAAACTGGCGATGAGCTTTCTCGACAATCGAAGAGACTGACGAAGCAAGTGGCAAACGGCTGTCTGCCCCTGCATACTCTATTGCCACAGGGAACATCTTGCCTTCGCATCCGATGTGGGGTGCGTGAAGAATGTTGCATAAGCTTTCAGCATCAATGGTGGCAGACATAAGGACAACGCGGAGGTCGGGGCGGAGCATCTGCTGCACTTTACGCACAAGGGCAAATGCAAGATCGGAATTAAGACTGCGCTCATGAAACTCATCGAATATCACAGCCCCAACCCCATCAAGCGTAGGGTCGTCGCATAGCATACGCACAAGAATTCCTTCTGTGATGACTTCAATGCGTGTATGTGTGGAAATCCGGCTCTCAAAGCGCACACGGTAACCTACGGTTTCGCCCACTTTCTCGTCCGAGACGTCTGCCATTCGCTCGGCAATCTGGCGTGCGGCAAGCCGACGTGGCTCAAGCAATAGGAGCTTGCCCTGAACAGCGTTCCCCGCATACATCGTGAGAGGCAGGAGTGTGGATTTTCCTGCTCCAGGAGGTGCGGTAACGACTACAGTGTCATTTGCGGCAAGGCTCTCATTTAGCGTGACGGCTATGCTGGCTGCTGGAAGTTCGTTGCAGCGATGCAGAATCTCTTCGATGGTCATGTCTTGATTATATACTGCAGTGTGGCTTCTGACGCATTTCGCCAGATGTGACGAAATTCGAATTCTCTTTGCTGAACTGCATGTTTATCTCGGCAAGTTCCTTTCTGCCATAAATATAGTCGTCATACATATCTTCCATATCCACTCCCTCGCATTCGCCGTCACCGAAATCGAGCGACTGGCGCACTATGTCGATACGTTCCGAAATCGTTGTGTCCTTGATAAGTAAACTTTTCATCTTCTGATTTTATTATATGTTTCTATTTATTTTTTTCTTTTCCTGAACAGCTCGCGCCAGTTGCCGAAGTCGCGCTTCAGGATAATGCCCAGCCCCTGAGTGTTCAGTGATGACTTAGTGAAGTATCGATCGTTCGTCTGGTTGTATACCTTTATGGCAATATTGCCGTTGGGCGTTAGCAGATACTTTACATCAAAGTCGCCGATGAACGATGTTGTGGTATTCGGGTTGTCGCGATAGCCGAACTGTCCGTTCAGTAGCAGACGGTTACTGAATAGGCTTCCAGAGAGCAGACCTTCGTATTCGGCGTTGTTGAACCCTTCGGTGCCGGTGCTTATATTGGTGCCGAAGTTCCAATTGTTGTTCTTTATCACAGAGCCGAGAATATTGTTCACCTGCTGACTTATCGTGCCGCTGAGCAGACTCTGCATCGCCAGACTTGTCTGACTCTGCTGCTGCGCTTCCTGTGTGGAGTTGTTCTTCTCGTCAATGTAGAATCTGCCGATGGCAAGCAGATATACCACTTGCTGATTCATTTCCTCCTCGCTGTTGATGAGCGAGCGCACCATCTGTTTGGCATCGTTGTTTACGGTAGGCATATCAAAGTCGAAATCAACACTGATATTCTCTGGAGTTCCGCCAATATTCATGATACAATCCACGCGTACGTTGTTTCCTGTGAAGCTGTTGCCTATCTTAAGGTCGGCAAGCGACACGCCGTTTACGGGGTACACTGCCTTCAAGTCGAGCAGGGCATTGAATGGAGAACCGCCGAACACAATACTGCTGCCCTGTTGGAACTGGAACTTCTTCTCTATGATGTTCTGTATGGTGAGATTGTATGTACCATGGTCAATGAGATAAGTGCCGTACATATCAAATGTTCCTTTGTTAAAATACGTTGCCTTCAGTGCTCCCGTGCCATTGAGTGATATACGGTCGCCGCTTGTGGGGTCCATAAGCACACGCAGTGTAAAGTCGGGTGTGGTGTTCATACTCACGTTTATGTGTATGTCCGACGATTCGTTAAGGTCGGCCACAGCCTTGTCTCCTGCAGCAATTGGCGTACTGTCCGTTGCGTTACGGTTCACCCAGCTGATGAAATTCTGGTTCGTTATGGCGTCAGGACTTGCCGCATTGTATTCGATGAACGAATCCTTTTCCGGTGTTACGTCGACATTGAAGGTTATGCTGTGTGGGCGTCCGGTTATGGAGCAGTTGCCTGTGCCGTATACTGTTCCGAAGAATGTATTGTTGTCGTACGACGGGAAGTCGTAGCACAGGAAGTTGCGCGTTGCTATATCCAGGTCAAATGTGAGGCGTGTCAGATTCTTGTGGTGCAGTGCGCCGTTCACAATGGCATGGTTACCGTTGCGGTCGGTCACGACGGCATTGTTGAAGATAATCTCGTTCGGCTCCATCCTCACGGTGTCGTTCTGAAGATTGTATACAGTGTTCAGCGTGCGTACCCGCAGGGAGCCGTCAGCAACGAGTAGTCCGCGCAGGTTTATTGCACTCAAGTCTCCGTACACCTGTGCAAATCCGTTTGCACGTGCGTTCACTCTGTCCATAAAGCTCCCACAGAAGCTTTGCAGGAACTCGATGTTGGTGTCATGTGCAGTAATGCCAAGGTCTATATAGTTGTGTGCCGGCGACACGTAACCCTTAATGATTGTCTGTGCCCCCGTCTCTTCGTCGGCATGCGCATCAATGTCTATCTGCTTTTCAGTTTTGTTCCAATCCACGGCAGCATAGAGCGTACCCATCCTTCCGTCTTCGAAATGGAAATTGTCCACGCGCAGACGGGCGTAGGCGTCAGGGGTATTGAGGACAGATTTCAGATACGCCTGTCCTGTGGCATAACCGCTGAACTCCACGGAATGGAAATTCACAAGATTTAGGATATAGTTTACGTCTACACCGCGTAAATCTACACAGATGGAGTCGGAAGCCGACTTTGTGGCAAGTCCATCTATTCGAATATGCTGACTGCCATGCTCTATGGCAAAATGCTCTATCTGTATGCTTGAGCCATTGTATATAACGCTTGAAGGATGCACGGTCCATGTTGTATCTTTTACCATCAGACGAGACGGTTTAAAGTCGAGACGCATAGCATTAGCTCCCGCTTCGTTGCGGAAGAACTGCATTTCCGAGCAGAGAGTGCCGTGGATACGAGCCCCGGTGCGGTAGTTCACGGAGAGCGTACTGCTGAATCTGTTGTCGGCTGCTTTGCCGTCAATGCCAAGCACGAGACCGCCACCGTCACCTTGTTCCTTGTTCACGGCAGCTGCCACAAAAAGAGTGTCGCCTTGTGTGTCAAGATGTAGAAAACCGTCTTTGAAGCTATTTCCTGAGTAGTTGAAGTCTGGCGCAAGAATCTCAGCGTTTATAGAGCGTTTCAGGTCGTCAATGTCGGCACGCAACTGAATTGGGCGTTCGGAACGGAATGGTATTCCAAGCAGAATTTCAAGCCAGCGTGTGTCGGTGATATTGGCATCCAGACGGAAAGAGTTGTCACTCGAATAGAGACGCTTGTCAAGTCCGGGCAGGGTAGGAAGCTTCTTCTTCACAATGGCAGCAAGACTCTCGTGGAGAGTGGCTATGTTGTATTTTCCATTAAGGTCGATGTTGCCGAAATCAGACTTTACGCTTATTGCATTCGGCTGCACTGAGGCATCCACGCTGTTGATAGAGTAGTCGTATGACGATGAAAGCAGATGGAAATCGCGCAGGTTGATGTTGCCATGCATTGTGGCAGGCTTTATGCCTGTGGTATGTGCATTCAAAGTCATACTGAATGTTGCGTTTCCCCATTTATTGCTTAATCCAAGCTTCTGTGGATTGAATGCAGCCACCTTTGCTGCAAGATGGGCAATAGGTGTCCGGCTGATTGCATCGACACTTCCTTCAAGAATAGCAGAACAGTTCGGATCAGCAATGCTAAGGCTGCCCTGTATTCGGTCGGCACGATAGCTGCCGTCTATGTCGATATTGCGGTAGGTATAACCGCTTACGTTCAAATGGCTTACAGCCCCCTTCACTGTAGCTGCAGATATGCCGTTTTTGGCAACAAGAGCAGTGGAGTTCAATGCGAACGCCGCCGTGCCGAATCTTTTGTCAGACAAGAGGAAACCAAAATCAAGACGTTCAGAAACAAGGTTAGCCTTTATGCTGTTGCCTCTTTTCACTGCACTCGCCGTGAGATTGCCTATGGCGGTACGCAATACGACGTTTCCGTTTACTGAACCTTTGTTCCCGGAGGCATTGCCGCGCAATGATATGTTACCGATGGATTTCAGTTGCTTTGGCAATTGGATGTGCATTGCGGCAAGAGCACGTGAAACTGTAGTAATAGTAGGCTCTCCGACAAAGAAATCATCCACGGCAACATTCCACCGGCTGAAACCACTGAATGGATATACCGTTCCCTTTGCTGACAGACGTATGCTGCGGTCAGCAGAGCGAAGATTAAGTGATTTCACGCTCAACTGTCCGTTGCTGCAAGCAAAAGATATTGTAAGATTGAGCGGAACAGCGGCTGTGTGCAACTGCGGAACAAAGGGGGATAGGTCTGAAAGCATTATGCTACTGCCAGATATGTTGCCACGTGCATTGAGCGAAGTTGGGATAAATTTCCCGTCGGCAGAGATGCTGTAAGTGGCAGAAATCGAAGGAATCTGCAAATGGGAACCGGGAAGTAGCAGGCTGAAATTCTTTAGTTGCGCCCTACTTTTGTCTGCTGTAAGCGCAAACGACAAACCGGTAAGTTTAAAACCAGACTTCTCATTGAAGCTGAGTTTCTTGACTGCAATGTCGAGCGATTTTTCGGTTATGCGTCGCACGGTGATATTCGTGCTGAACTTACTGATACTAATGTGGCTGGGATTAAAACGCGACGGGGTAGGGGCTACGAAATGACGATTGTAGCTCAATGAACCATTCCTGACGATAAAAGAATTTATGCGGAGGTCGAGTCTCGAACTGGAGCCATTGCCATTTGACAGCGAATCTACTACAAACTGATAGTTGGGCTTCGTAGATGCTGTTTCCTGATAGAGCCGTGCATCCAGTCCGAATACCTGTGCTGCTGATATAACGATTTTTCCCTCTGCCAAATACAGAGGGTTCACGTTTACGGATAGGCGAGAAGCCTTCATCATAGGTTTACCTTTCTGGTCGAGCATACTAAAATCATCGATTATGATGCGGTTCAGAAAGCCCAGGTTCACACGCCCCACACTTACTTCTGTGCCGAAGGTATCATGCAGTAGCCGGGCTGTAAATGCTCCTGTATGACGCTGTACTGCCGGAATATGCAGCAATAGCGAAATGAGCAGGTATGAGCCAAAAAGCAACCAGATAAATATGTTCAGAATATGGCGTAATCTCTTCATATTATGCTTATGCATTCTACGAAAACGAGCAGTCAAGAAAATGTCCTCGTCCCTTGCCTGCTCGTCTCTTTTTATCTGCAAAATTCTTATAATGCCTCGTCTTCGGGGCGTTCAATGCCGTCTTTGGGCTTAGCGGCGGTATGGCGTTTGCCTGCCAGCCATTTCGCCTTGCGCACTTCATAATCGCGCATCCGCCGTTCGAGAAAATTGTCAGCCATCAGCTTTACAATGATTATTTCTTTTCGAACTTACTGTAAGTAACAAACAGCTTCACGGCTATTTTCTCCTTGTCGCCTGCAGGAACTGAGCCATCACCCATCACGAGTTTTGTCTCTGTGAGCCCCATATCGTTTTCCACCTTCACGAGTTTCTTCTGCTGGCTTACCGTGGCGTATGTAGTGCTCACGGGCACAATAAGAACCTTGTTCCAATTCGGGTGTTTGCTTTCCCACTGTGCATCAGTCTTTATGCCATTGTCGCGTGTGGTGCGCATATAATCCACAAGGCTTGCAATGTTGTGGAAAGTGTATGAGTTTTCCTTTGCAAACGTCTCATAGCTGTCATTTGTAGAGTGCACCGCGAGATACGACTGGCGGTTGTCCGTAAGCTTCCCGTTCTCAAAGAACTCCTTCAAGCTGTCTGCCGGTACCATTAGCAAAGTCTTCGGTTTGTCGAAACAGTATTTCCCTAACTTCTCGTTGTTGATTCGCACAAGCGATACGCGTGCAGAGTTAAGCGTGTCGTTCTCATGTCCGCGCAAAATGTCATCAACGGGGATAGTCAGTTCCGTATATATACCAGCCGGGGATTTAGCTATGGTGTATCCCTTACTTTTCCCTTCGGCAATCATATCATCTATCGCCGTTCCCTTGTTCTCAATCTTTGTTGCCTGGATCACTTCTTCTGTTCCAGCAAAGGTGGTCACCACACTTACTGTAGTATCCTTCTTCGTTCCATCGGTGTTGGTCTTCTCATACGTGTACTTATAATATATGAGCATCTGGCTCATATTTATGTACGCCATGGCACCCAAGCCGTCAGTTGTCTTGAAGTAGAAACCGGGACACACCTTATTAATAAACTTGTACGCATTGCTAAAATCCTTAGGATTCTCGTAATAGCGTCGCATGAGATAAGTTCCATAATTATAGTATGGCTTGCTCTCGCCTCCGTCCAGATCCGGATTACTGCGGTATGCAGGCTCACCCTTAATGTTGCTATTTTCATCAAGCAACGAGTTTGGTAGCTTTACCTTAATCTTGTTCTGCACAGTATCGGCTGTGAGATCGAAGAGCGAATATGTCTTATTCACGCTTGCTGTTGACGCTCCCTTACGGCACAATGTCTCGGGATTGAAATCGGAGTAGTATTTTTCGCTTTCCTTCATAGGCTGGGCCAGCTCCATTGCCTTGAGTTTCATTGTGGCAAGCGAGTCGCCGAAATAGTTATCATAGTAGAGATAGAGCACACACGAATCAGCCATCACCTTGCCGTCGCCTAATCGTGTGGCAATGCTCTTCTCTTCGGGCAACTGCGTACCTTCGAGGGTAAAGAACTGTGTCGTAAAATTCCCTTCCACCGTACCTCCTGTCTCGGGATCTTTCACTTTACCCAGATAGCCAGTTGTACTGCGCGAATATACATGCCCGGCAGAAACAGATTTTGTTGCTATCGAGAAGGTGTCGCAATCCACTTTTATGTTGTCGAGGTTGTCGACGATGGAGCCTCCCAAATCGCCGGTGTTGTCGTCACACGAACACACCATCGCCGCGACAGCGACAATGCCGGATATGAGTTTTCTTATATTCATGAGATTTCTTTAAATCTTTTATTTATGGTGCGCCATGAAAAACAATCTTCCACGCGCGCCTTGCGTGTTTATGTTTGTCCTGTCTTACTCTTCCTCTCCGAACACTTCGTCGTAGAACTGGCTGTATGCATCTGCATTAATTTCCGTCTCGGCAGTCTGCGACAGGAACTTCTTCCCTTTCGCTTTTGTATATTCCACAAGTTCCGGGTTTACTCCAGGTCCAGCCTCTACAACACCGTCGGAATAGTCGATTGCAAATTTCTGGAACTCTGTAAAGTCGAACTTTTCATTATAGTTGTCAATCACGTCGCCCGTTGCCGATTTATAGTCGAGACACTGCCGGAACGAAGGCTCAATGTCCTTCTTCAGTCCGTTGCCGAAAAGCGATGTCACAATCTTTGCGTCAGCAAATGAAGGCTCGTCCTTATACGCTGTCTTCACATAATACGGAATGATTGAAGCCATCCACCCCTGGCAATGGATTACATCGGGGGTCCAATGCAGCTTCTTTATCGTCTCGAGCACACCGCGGGCAAAGAATATGGCACGTTCGCCATTGTCTTCATATTCCTCTCCGTTCTCGTCGGCAGCCATCTGCCGCTTTGTGAAATAGTCGTCATTATCTATGAAATAGACCTGAATTCTTGTTGACGGAATCGAAGCCACTTTGATAATCAGCGGATGGTCAGTCTCGTCGAAGATAATCATCATCCTCGACAGGCGTATTACTTCGTGCAGTTGTCCCCGTCTCTCATTGATGTTTCCCCATTTCGGCATAAAGGTCCTGATTTCATATCCCTTTTCTATTATGGACTGGGGTAACTGGCGACCGATGAGCGACAGTTCGCTGTCAGCAACATACGGTTTTATTTCTTGATTGATAAATAGAATTTTTTTTGCCTTCATCATTTTTAGCTTTATTCCCTGCAAAGGTACGAAAAAAAACTCACAAAATGTATGGCATTGCCAAAAACACTGAAAAACAAACGATTTATTGGCATTTTTTTATACATATTCTTTCTTGTTTAAGAAAAATGTTGTTATTTTGC
>OQVS01002506.1_pt1 | contig 11618 bp, 12 predicted proteins | sample 1691601 | NCBI WGS metagenome assembly OQVS01 (sample SAMN03418268, study PRJEB22391) | human gut metagenome | biome: human-gut; feature: organic feature; material: feces | host: Homo sapiens | place: Tanzania | collected 2013-01 | reverse complement strand
TCGGTAATTTGGCATCTATCACAGCGACGCTGCTGTGGATGGATGATGATGAGCTGACCAACGGCAAGAATTTCTTCTTCAAACTCGGCACCAAGACGATCCCCGGATTCGTCTCAGAGATCGAATATGCGATTGATGTGAACACCGGAGAACAGAAGAAAGTCGATACACTCAGTAAGAATGAGATCGCCGTCTGCAGGATCTCACTGGCAGACAAGATCGTTGTGGATGAGTTTAAAAAGCATAAGACACTCGGAGAGTTTATCCTGATTGACCGTGTCACGAATATGACATCCGCATGTGGAGTCGTTGAGCAGGTACACACCGAGGAGAGCGGATTGTATGAAGGCCGCGTAGACCGCAAGGTACGCGCAGCGATCAAAGGTCAGACCGCAGTCACTGTCGAATTTATCGATGGAGATGAGGGCGTGAACCGTGCCTTTGTGGAGGATGTGGAGAAAGCACTGAATCTGGACGGCAGACACACGTATCTGTATGCACCGCAGACAGGAGAGGACATCTCAAATGTACTCAAGCATCTGCACCGCGCAGGTATCGTCGTACTCTTATATGTAGATAAAAAGCAGGCAGAGACGGTCACAGACAAGAATGAGTTCTATATCAGTGACTGGAAGGAAAATGGTACGGAGGTCGATGAGGTCGCAGCACTGATCCGCAGACGCTCCGCATATCAGGAACTGTTAGCACACAGCGGAGATTATATTTAAAAACGGAGGACGCAGATGAGATTCAACACAGCACTATTGCATAGTGGAAAAATGGGTGATGAGCATACCGGTGCGACATTGACCCCGGTCTGTCAGTCCAGTGCCTTTTACCAGTCCTCAGCCGAACAGCATGAAAAGCTGTTTCACAATAAGGCAAACGGATTCTCATATACGAGAATCAACAATCCGACGATCGTGGCATTCGAGGAGCGGATGACTGCTTTAGAGGGTGGTCTCGCATCGATCGCCTGTTCCTCCGGAATGGCAGCGATTACAAATGCACTGCTCAATATCGTGAATGCAGGACAGGAGATCATAGCGGGCACGAGTCTGTACGGCGGATCGATCGATGTCTTTCACGATTTTGAAGCATTTGGCATCAAAACAGTATTTGTGGATGTGAGTGACGAACAGGCAGTCGAGGCGGCGGTCACGGATCGCACGCGGGTGATCTTTGCGGAGACGGTTGGCAATCCGAAGCTGGATGTCGTTGATATCAAAAAACTCGCTGATATTGCACACCGGCACGGTCTGCCGCTCGTCATGGACAATACGGTAGCGACTGCTTATTTGGTGCAGCCACTCGCACTCGGAGCCGACATTGTTGTCAATTCGACTTCTAAATATATTAACGGCAGCAGCAATTCGATCAGCGGTGTACTCACGGACAGCGGCCGGTTCAAATGGGACAGGGAGCGTTACCCGGGAATGGCAGAGTATGCAAAGTTCGGAAAATTTGCATATACGGCAAAACTTCGGAACGGATTGTTCCGCAACACCGGAGCATGTATGGCACCGCAGACGGCATTTTACAATCTGATCGGTATGGAGACGCTGGGTATCCGCATGGAGCGGATCTGTGAGAATGCAATGGCACTCGCGCGGTTTCTGGAACAGGCACCGGGAATCACGGTCAATTATCCGGGACTGGAGAGCAGCAGATGGCATGGGATTGCCACACAGCAGCTCACACGTGGATTTGGCGGTATCCTGACGATCCGCGTCGGCAGCAAGGAACGCGCATTTGCATTGATGAATGCACTGAGCATTCCAAAGATCGTATCGAATATTGGCGATACCAAGACGCTCATCATACATCCGGAGTCGACGCTCAATGCGCATAGTACCGAAGAAGAAAAAACAGATGCGGGTGTCTATGATGATCTGATCCGTATCAGTGTCGGCATTGAGGATATCGAGGATCTGATGGAAGACTTTACACATGCGTTACAGGCATTGGATTCAGAATAGGGAGGAACAGTTATGGCAGTAGATTATGCAGCTTTGAAAAAAGGCGGCTTTATGCGTCAGAAACAAAAAAATCACTTTTCGCTCCGTCTGGCAGTCGTAGGAGGCAACCTGACAGTGAAAAATCTGCGTAAGATCGCAGATGTAGCGGAAAAATACGGTGACGGACATGTACACCTGACATCGAGACAGAGTGTGGAGATCCCGTTTATCAAGCTCGATCAGGTAGATGAAGTGAAGGAAGAAATCGCAAAGGGTGAATGTAAGCCGGGTGTGTGCGGACCGCGTGTGCGCACGATCACAGCCTGCCAGGGCAACCAGATCTGTCCGAGTGGCAATATTGACAGTTATGATATTGCCCAAAAACTCGATGAGCGTTATTTTGCGAGAGAGCTGCCGCACAAGTTCAAGTTCGGTGTGACCGGCTGTCAGAACAACTGTCTGAAGGCAGAGGAGAACGATGTCGGTATCAAGGGTGCTTCCAAGGTCAACTGGAAGGCAGATGCATGTATCATGTGTGGTGTATGTGCGAAGGCATGCCGCACGGATGCGATCACGATCGCAGACGGGAAGATTGAGCTGACGGAGGATAAATGTAATTACTGTGGCAGATGTGCGAAGGCATGTCCGACGGATGCGTGGGAGACACAGACCGGATATCTGGTATCGTTTGGTGGATTGTTCGGAAACCGCATCCACAAAGGCGAGGAACTGCTGCCGGTGATCACTTCTGAGGAGACATTATTCCGTGTGACAGATGCTGCGATCCAGTTCTTTGATGACAATGCAAAACCGAGCGAGCGTTTCTGTTATACGATCGAGCGGGTAGGAATCGATAAATTTAAAGAAGCAATTAAGGAGGCGTACAATGGCTGAGTTAGATTTTAACATTGATGAGCGGGTAGATATTACTGATGTGGTATGCCCGATGACGTTTGTAAAGGCAAAGGTAGCAATGGAGGAACTCGAGATCGGACAGGTACTCGCTGTCACGATGAACGACGGTGAGCCGGTACAGAATGTACCGCGCAGCTTTAAGGAAGAAGGACAGCAGATCTTAAAGCTGATCGATAACGAGAACGGAACCTATGACCTGATCGTTAAAAAGGTCGAAGAGTAACAGATCACACATGACAGGAGGACAGGCCGATGGCAAAGAGAGTGAGTGAAGCGGATTTTCAGGCAGAGGTATTAGACGGGGCATTACCGGTACTGGTAGAATTCTACTCTGACAGTTGTATTCCGTGCAAACAGTTATCACCGATCTTAGGAGGTCTGGAGGATGACTATGAGGATCAGATCAAAATCGTTAAGGTCAATGTGAATTTTGATGCGGAACTGGCAGCAAAATATGAGGTCGCTGCCTCACCTACGATTCTTATTTTTAAGAATGGCGAAGAGGTGCGGCGTGTCCGCGGGCTGGTGAAACGGCCGGTACTGGAAACAATCGTAAAGGAAATCTTAGGATAAGAAGCAGGATAAATAAAGACAAAACAAGGAGGAAATGAATATGTTAGTAACAGTCGCAGGTGAAAAAAAAGAGATCGCAGAAGGAACAACGATCGCACAGCTGATCGTAGATGAGAAGGTAGAGAATCCCGATTATGTTACCGTCACTGTCAATGATGATTTTGTGGAGAGCGATGATTTCGCATCCACACAGATCAAGGAAAATGACAGTATTGAATTTCTTTACTTCATGGGAGGAGGTGCGTTTTAATGGCATTTACAAATGAACAGATGGAACGCTACTCCCGCCATATCATTCTGCAGGAGGTCGGCGTAAAAGGACAGAAAAAACTGCTGAATGGAAAAGTGCTCATCATCGGTGCCGGTGGACTCGGCGCACCGGCTGCGATGTATCTGGCAGCAGCAGGTGTCGGTACGATCGGTATCGTAGATGCAGATGAGGTAGATCTGTCCAATCTGCAGAGACAGATCATCCATGGAACGGCAGATGTCGGCAAGGCCAAGGTCAAATCAGCAAAAGAGACGATGAATGCGATGAACCCGGATGTCACAGTCAATACCTACCGTGAGTTTGTAACATCTGAAAACATTATGGATCTGATCGCAGATTATGATTTTATCATTGATGGAACTGACAATTTCCCGGCAAAATTCCTGATCAATGATGCATGTGTCATGGCGAAAAAGCCGTTTTCACATGCAGGTATCATCCGCTTCAAGGGACAGCTCATGACGTATGTGCCCGGAGAAGGCCCCTGCTATCGCTGTGTATTCAAAAATCCGCCGCCGAAGGACGCTGTACCGACCTGCAAGCAGGCAGGTGTCATCGGGGCAATGGGCGGTGTGATCGGAAGCCTCCAGGCAATGGAAGCAGTGAAATACCTGATCGGTGTCGGTGATCTGCTCACAGGCAAGCTGTTGACATTTGATGCGCTCAAGATGGAATTCCACACGATCAAGCTGCCGAAGCATACGGATGGCTGTGCAGTCTGCGGCTCACATCCGACGATTACGGAGCTGATCGATTATGAACAGGTTGAGTGTGACGGAAAGTAGGAAAATATGTTATATTTATCACAGGAAGATTATCAGAAGATATTGACACATTGCAGACAGGGACTCCCGAATGAATCCTGCGGTCTGATCGGAGGTACGAAGGACGGCGATAAAAAGGAGATCAAAAAGGTCTATCTGCTCACCAATCTCGATCAGAGCAACGAGCATTTTTCAATGGATCCGAAGGAGCAGTTAGCAGCAGTCAAGGATATGCGTGCAAACGGATATGTGCTGCTCGGCAACTTCCATTCCCATCCGGAGTCTCCGTCGAGACCTTCAGAGGAGGACAAGCGGCTTGCTTATGATTCCAAGGTGAACTATCTGATCCTTTCTCTGATGGATCAGGAACATCCGGTCCTGAATGCATTTGTGATCGATGAAGAGAAAAATGTGACCAAGGAAGAACTGATCATCGGCGATTGAGTGCCAAAGTTCCTTCCTTGTGTGCATACACCGGAATGAAACCGGGGAACCTAATAATTATAAGCAATATAGCTACAGGGAGGGAACTATGGAAGACAAGAGGAAGGATCTGATCATTATCGGCAGCGGCCCGGCGGGATTGTCCGCGGCAGTGTATGCGCAGCGCGCGATGCTCGACCAGGTAGTGATCGAAAAAGGATTCAGTGGCGGACAGATCGTGACGACCGAACAGGTAGATAATTATCTGGGCTTATTTGGAGAGAATGGTTATGATCTGGCGATGCGTTTTAAGGATCATGCGGATCAGCTCGGTGTGCCGTTTTTAGAGGCAGAGGTGACGCAGATTGCAGATGCGGGTGATCACAAGGAGGTACATCTCGAGAGTGGCGAAGTACTCACGGCAAAGGCGGTGATTCTGGCAACCGGAGCGAACCATAAGCTGCTTGGTGTGCCGGGAGAGGCAGATCTGACCGGAGCAGGTGTCTCTTATTGTGCGACGTGCGATGGAGCATTTTTCCGTAACAAAATTGTCGCAGTCGTCGGTGGCGGTGATGTGGCGCTCGAGGATGCGCTGTATCTGTCAAAGCTGTGTGAGAAAGTCTATCTGATCCACCGCAGGGATGAACTGCGTGGGGCAAAGGTGCTGCAGCAGCGTGTATTTGATACGGAGAATATTGAATTTTTAGGCAGCAGCCAGATCACCCGGATCACAGGTACGAATATGGTCGAGCAGATCACGGTAGAGGATAAAAAGAGCAGTGATACGAGAAACATCGCGTTATCCGGTGTGTTTATCGCAGTCGGCATGGAGCCACAGAACGCACTGGTGCAGGGTCTGGCAGCACTTGATGATGCCGGTTATATCATTGCGGGCGAGGATTGCAGGACGAGTGTGCCCGGCATCTACGCGGTCGGAGACATCCGGACCAAGCAGCTGCGTCAGGTAGTGACTGCAGTTGCCGATGGGGCAGTAGCAGTATCTTCTTTGGAACAGGATTTTTTGAAGCAGAATTAGAATACGGCAATTGAGACAGGAAAGGAGACCTATTTATCATGCGTATTACAAAAAAGGGTCAGTATGCTCTATTTTTTATGATCGACCTGGCACTTCATGAGGGCGAGACTATAACGGTAAAGCAGGTCGCCAAAACCTATGATTTGTCAGAAAAATATCTGGAACAGGTTGCCGCAAAGCTGCGTCAGGCAGGAGCTGTGAAGGTCATCCGGGGCAGCCACGGCGGGTATTATCTGGCAAAGGATGCGAAAAGTTATACAGTCGGTGAGATACTGGATATGATTGAAGGCCAGAAAAATGTCGTGGATATCGACATGGATCAGACGAGCGAGAACAATAAGGCGATGAACGTCATCATTCAGGATCTCGGACAGGCGGTTGACAGTGCAATCGACCATGTGTTGGATGGTATGACGTTGACTGATATGGTTCGTGTGTATAACGAACAGGAGACATTTTCGTATATTATATAATGAGCGAAAGTGAGAAAAATGCAAATTTATTTGCATTTGACGAACGGCGATATTATTGAGTGATGAAATCACGATAAAATATAAATAATTATAAACGTACGGAGGTATCCAAAAATGATACAAAAACAAAAAGTAAAATTTGTGCATTCGATGATGTTTCGGCTGCTTGCGTTGTTTGTGGCAGGCATTCTGCTCACGGCAGCGGTGCTGCTCGGTGTCTCTATTAGCCAGACACAGAAACAGATTCGGACATTGGTACAGAATTACATGTTGTCATCGGCAGAGGATACAGGTACGATCATGGATACGATGCTGGAGAAAGAAGGCGATGCCATGCTGGCAGATGCGGATGAACTCAGCCGGATTCTGTCAGGTGTAAATGTAGATGGCATGACGAGCAGTTATGCATATCTGGTATCGCCGGACGGAACTATGTTGTACCATCCGACAGCGGATAAGATCGGTTCACCGGTAGAGAATGAGGTTGTGACCGGACTGGTAGCAGATCTGAAAAATGGCAAGATCGCAGAACCGGCATGCGTCCGGTATGAATTCAAGGGTGCGGTCAAATACGCCGCTTATCATATTAACCAGAATGGTTCCTTTATCCTCGTAGTCGGTGCGGATGAAGCGGATGCATTCCATGCTGTGACACAGACGAGAAATACGTTAGCCGGTATAGTGCTTGCCATTCTTATTATATTTACAGCGGCAGGAGCGGCGTTGATTGGACATCTGATCCGGCCGTTACATACATTGACCGGTGTGGTAGAACGTGTAGCCAGACTGGATCTGACCCAGAATGAGGAGGAACAGTTATTAGCACACCGCAAGGATGAGGTCGGTCTGATTGCAAAGGCAGTCAACAATCTGAATGATGAGCTGCGAGAGATCGTCAGCGTGATTCAGAGTCAGGGGACAAAGCTGTCGCAGAGTAATGTGCAGTTTGCGCAGGGATTTTCAGAGATCGCAGAGACTGTCAGCAACGTCAATGTTGCGGTTGAGGAGATCGCGACAGGCAGCACATCGCAGGCGCAGGAGACGACGACTGCAGGTGAACATATCCAGAACATCGGCAGTGCGATCGAATCAAATACATCAAATGTGAACATACTGGAGACATCGATTGAGCGCATGGGTGATCTGGCGGCTGAGTCATCCAGAATGCTCGATGAACTGGAAAAGATCAACACATCGACTGCGCAGACCATTGATATTGTTACAGATCAGACAGACCGGACGAACCAGTCTGCTGAGAAGATCAACGAAGCGGTAGTAGCGATTCAGGATATTGCATCGCAGACCAACCTGTTATCGCTCAATGCTTCCATCGAGGCGGCGCGTGCGGGAGAGAGTGGACGTGGCTTCGCGGTCGTCGCAGAGCAGATCCGCAAGCTGGCAGAAGATTCGGCAGAGAGTGCAGAACAGATCGAGGCGATTGTGCGTGAATTGATCAGTAACTCAGAAGACGGTGTAGCGAAGATGCATGACCTGAGTGAGAACTCACAGGTACAGGCAGATCGTCTGGACAAGACCAAGACCTCTTTTGATGAACTCAAGCATGAGATCGAGTCAGTATCTACGGCTTCGCGTGAGATCTTCGATCAGACAAATTCGATTAATGATTTGAAAAATGGTGTGAGCGGTGTTATTGAGCAGCTCGCAGCGATTGCAGAGGAGAATGCGGCATCTACGCAGGAGACCAGTGCCAGCATGAATACACTGACAGAAAATATCGACCGTTGCAAGGATGAGACAGCGATTCTGTCGACTCTGAGCACAGAACTGAACGAACAGACAAGCAAATTCAAATTATAACAGGTATGATATGACAGACATCATGTTATTCATGGAAATACTGGGCACCATAGCATTTTCTATCTCTGGTGCGATCGAGGCGATGAAAAAGAAGATGGATCTGCTTGGTGTGTTAGTGCTGGGTCTGGTCACGGCAGTGGGCGGCGGGATAGTCCGGGATATGATCATCGGGCATCTGCCGCCTGCGTCATTTCGTGATCCGACGTATGCGCTGTTAGCATTGGCGACAGCGTTTATTGCATTCGTGGCAGGTATGATCCTATCAATGAAACATGAGAGTCCGCGTAGTGCATTGTGGAACCGGATACTATTGCTCTCTGATGCATTTGGTCTGGGTGCATTTACGGTACTCGGTATACAGGGAGTGCAGACGCAGATGGACAAACCCGGTGTCGCGCTGTTATTGTTTGTCGGCGTGATCACGGGTGTAGGGGGAGGATTGCTGCGCGATATCTTTGCGGGGAATGTGCCGTATATTTTCCGCAAGCATGTCTATGCGACGGCTTCAATTGCTGGGGCGTGTGCCTATCTGCTGCTGCAACAGACCGGCTATCGTGGGTTTGCAGCGATCGCGAGCCTGCTGCTCGTTGTGGCTCTGCGTGTCCTCGCTGCGCATTTCCAGTGGAATCTGCCGCGTGTAGAGCTGCCGGAATGAGTAAAAAAGTAGTTCTGACCATATGGTCAGAACTACTTTTTTGTGGGTGAGGGGGTGGCCTTTTAGCCCATTACTACTTCTACGTGATAGTTCGCCTTTCCTTTTTCATAAGGGATCACGCAGCCAGCTACCTGTTTGCCGTCAACGGTGATGCTCTTGATACCTTTTTCCACGTGCTCCGGATTTGTCACATGGATCTCGTAATCGCCTTCGCGGAAAGTTCTGGTGAGTGTAAAATCACCAAAATCTTTCGGTACACACGGATCAATCGACAGACCCTTATGTGTCGGGTACAGACCAAGAATGTACTGAGAGACATTGACAAATGTCCATGCAGCGGTTCCGGTCAGCCAACTGTTTTTCGCTTCGCCGTGGAACTTGGCATCAGCACCTGCTACCATCTGGGAATATACATACGGCTCGGTGCGGTGGATCTCAGAGATCTCCTCCACATATGCTGGACAGGTCTTGCGATAGATCTCGAATGCACGGTCGCCGCGGCCGATCACGGTCTCGGCGCAGGATACCCAGGGGTTATTGTGACAGAAAATACCTGCATTTTCCTTGTATCCGGGCGGATAAGATGATACTTCGCCAAGTTCAAGGTGATATCTGGTATATGCAGGCTGGAGAATCATGACACCGTATTTGGTATCCAGTTTTTCCTTGACGGAATCCAGTGCTTTTTTTGCCAGCCCTTCCTTGACGCCGATACCTGCCAGTACACAGAAGCCCTGCGGTTCGATGTAGATCTGACCTTCCTCGCATTCCTTGGAACCGATTTTCTTGCTGTATGCGTCATAGGCACGGACGAACCAGTCTCCGTCCCAGCCATCTTTTAGGATCGCATCATACATCTTCTGCACTTCTGCGCGTGCACGTGCTGCCTCCGAATCATCGCCCTGCAATTCACACAGTTGTGCGTATTCTTCACCATATTTTACAAACATGCCGGCGATAAATACAGATTCTGCGACAGGACCTTCGCTCGGGCCGAATGTCTGGAACGATTCACCCGGATGCTCGGAAAAACAGTTTAAGTTCAGGCAGTCATTCCAGTCTGCACGGCCGATCAGCGGCAGGTCATGCGGACCTTTGTGGTTGACAATATAATCAAAGGAGCGTTTCAGGTGTTCCATCAACGGCTGTGCGACAGACAGGTCGTTGTCAAACGGAACCTGCTCCGTCAGAATCGTTGTATCTCCGGTCTCGCGGACATAAGCGCTTGTTCCGGCGATCAGCCACAGCGGATCATCATTGAAGCCGCTTCCAATATCAGAATTTCCCTTCTTGGTCAGGGGCTGGTACTGGTGATAAGCGCTGCCATCCTGGAACTGCGTCGAAGCAATGTCGATAATACGTTCGCGTGCGCGGTCGGGGATCAGATGTACAAAACCGAGCAGATCCTGGCAGGAATCACGGAATCCCATACCACGACCGATACCGGATTCAAAGTAAGATGCGGAACGGCTCATGTTAAAGGTAACCATACACTGATACTGGTGCCAGATGTTGACCATACGGTCTAATTTCTCTTCGCTGGAAGAAACAGTAAAATGAGAAAGCAGCTCATTCCAGTAATCTTTTAATTTTGCAAGTGCTGCGTCTGCTTTTTCAGCGGTATCAAAACGGGAGAGAAGCTCGTCGGCACGTTTGCGGTTGATGACACCGTCCTCAGCACGTCCAATCCATTTTTCCTCTACCGGGTTTTCTACATAACCAAGTACGAAAACGTAGGTTTTTGTCTCACCCGGAGCAAGAGAAACTTCAAGGTGGTGGGAACCGATCGGAGCCCAGCCGCTTGCAACAGAGTTCTTTGAAGTTCCGTTTACAACAACTTCCGGAGCAGAGTTTTCACCGTAAGCGCCTAAGAAGGAATCGCGGTCTGTATCAAAACCGGCGATCGGAGCGTTGACAGCGTAAACAGCGTAATGATTTCTACGCTCTCTGTATTCTGTCTTATGATAAAGAGCGGAACCGTGGATCTCAACCTCACCGGTGGAGAAGTTACGCTGGAAGTTGGTCATATCGTCCATTGCATTCCACAGACAAAATTCTACATAAGAGAATACGGAAAAATTACGGGTTTCATTGCTCTCGTTGGTAAGAGAAAGTTTGCCGACTTCGCAGGTTTCGCCAACCGGAACAAAAGAGGTAAGTTCTGCGGTCAGTTTGTTTTTGGTTCCTTTAAATACGGAATAACCCATACCGTGACGGCAGCTGTATGCATCCAGTTCTGTTTTGGTAGGCATCCAGCCTGGATTCCAGATCGTATCACCATCTTTAATATAGTAGTAATGTCCGTTGGAATCGAGCGGTACATTATTATAACGATATCTGGTCAGGCGAAGTAACTTTGCATCCTTATAGAAACTGTAGCCGCCGCAGGTGTTGGAAATCAGTGTGAAGAAATCCTGGGAGCCAAGATAGTTGATCCATGGCAGCGGGGTATCTGGTGTAGTAATGACATATTCTTTCTTAATGTCATCAAAATGTCCGAAATTCATAGTGGACCTCCTTAAAATTAAATGTATTATTTTTAGTCATGTGGAATTGTGAGATAATTAACACACGAAAACGAATAAGTAAAGGCAATAAGAAATATCGGTAAAGAATAATGGTATATATTTGCCCTTAGTATAATAGAAAGACTGTTTAAAAGCAATCAAAAAACAGTCCGATATACAAATTTGCCATATATTACAAAGCAAAAACTAAAATTACGAAAATTT
>OQVS01002504.1_pt1 | contig 11634 bp, 4 predicted proteins | sample 1691601 | NCBI WGS metagenome assembly OQVS01 (sample SAMN03418268, study PRJEB22391) | human gut metagenome | biome: human-gut; feature: organic feature; material: feces | host: Homo sapiens | place: Tanzania | collected 2013-01 | reverse complement strand
ATTCCAACGCCTGCAACGGCAAGGCCAGCGGTACGCACCTGTTCTGTTACAGCGGCGACCGGAACAGTGCCGGGTACAAGGCGTGTCAGGCTGTAATGGACGTACTTGGCCCGATTACGCCGGGTGCGCCGGACGTGATCCGAGCCTATCCCGCACTGTACGAGGTGAAGCATCCTGCCGCCACGACGGTGTACATCGAGACGGACTTCCACGATGTCCCCCGCATCGCGCAGTGGATCATCGACAACACCACCCTGATCGGCGAGACCATTGCCAAGGGCCTGTGCGCGGCGCTGGGCGTATCCTTTGTGGAGAGCGAAAACGCGCAGGCACCGGCGCCGGCGGAGAAGGACACGATGCTGCCCATGCAGGTGCGGATGCTGCGCCGCGGCATGGCGGGTGCGGACGTGAAGACCCTGCAAGCGGCGCTGATCGCCTACGGGTTCTCCTGCGGTGCGGCCGGTGCGGATGGCGACTTCGGCAGCGGCACGGAAGTGGCGCTGAAGAAGTTCCAGACCAAGTACGGCCTCGGCGCTGACGGTATCGCCGGGAAGGGGACTTGGGGCAAGCTGCTGGGGGTATGAAAAACATGGGGCGCCCCCGCAAAACGCGGGAGCGCCCTGATTGCATGAAAGAGAGGTAAGAATATGCCGAATCCGTATATTACGAAAAATAGCAAGATCCCCATTTCCGGGCCGAAGGCCTATATCGACGGCGGGGAGAGGGGGTATGGAAAATCAGTGCTGCCACCGTCACCTGCATTGCAGATTACGCCGAACAACTACCAGCTCGGACGCCTGCAAGGGGTGAGATCTAATGGAAGCTCCTATGGCACTGCGCCTACGCCGCCGTCTGTGCGGGAAGAAATCAAACAGCGCGTGGATACAGCCGCACAGAACACACAGAGCAGCCCCGGCGGATACACCTACGGCGGGTATGCACCCGGTGGATACACCGAAAAAGAGTCCTACTCGACGGAGATACCAGAGACCATGAGCTACGAGGACTATTTCAAAAAGGTGGGCGGAGACGTGTATGAGAGCGATGTAAGGAAAGCCATTGATGCCCGGGTACAGCAGGCGGTGAATGCATACGAACGGCAGAAGCAGCAGGCAGAGACGTCCTATAAGAACGCGGCGCGGCAAACATATGTCAATAACATGATGTCACAGCGAAATATGGAACAGCAACTGGCGGCCTCCGGCGTCTACGGCGGTATGGCAGACAGCCAGCGCATTGCCATGGACGCGAACTATCAGAATGAAGTGGCAGATTTGGAGCAACAGTATATCGATACGCTGGCAGATCTGGAGCAGGCCATTACGGACGCACGCCTTGCAGGGGATACGCAGGCGGCGGAACAGATGGCGGGGTACAAGGCCAACGTACAGAGCCAGTATGCCAGCTACCTGATGCAGAAGGACCAGCAGGCGGCCAGCATTGCCCAGTGGCAGCGGGAGCGGTCGGCGGCCGGGAGAACGAGTTCCGGCGGCGGTGGGTATTACGGTGGCTACGACAACGGCAGCCTGTCACCGGAGCAGGTGGCGGAGATGCAGGGCGCGCTGGGCGTCACGGCAGATGGTAAGTGGGGAAGCGGATCCAGCACAGCGGCAAACGGTATGTCGGCAGACGAGGCGTGGCAGGCGTATCAGGCCGCGAAGAGCAAGACCGGCGGATACGGCGGCGGAGGCGGCGTAAACACGATGATGACCAAATAACGGAGCGGGAGGTGCAGCATGAGATTTTTGGAGTGGGACAAGAAGGATGCACAGAAAAAGCAGGCATCCATGCCTGCCGCGCAGAAAATGCCGCTGCAGCCGCCGCTGCTGCTGACAAAAAGCGGCGTAGTCATGGCAGACGGCAAGGGCGGCGGGCGGATCATCACGCCGCATGCGGGACACAATACCGCATCCGCGGCGCCTGTTGTATCTGCCGTGCCTACGGTGCCTATCGTGCCTGCATTGCCCGCCAAGAGCGCCGTACAGACGGCAGGAAGCGCGGGGAGAACAGCCACCCCGCAGAAAAGCGAGGCGCAGCGCCGGGTGGACAACCTGCCGAACATTCATGCCTTCGGCGCGGGGGACTATACCGGCGCTGCGGGGTTGATGGAAAAGGCGTGGCAGACCGGGAAAGCGGGTGTTCTGGCAGTCAGGGGCGCCTTCAAGGAGATCAAAGGACAGGCCACGCCGGTGAACAGGGAGCAGCATTTGGGCACATTCTCCGGCTTCGGAGATCTTGGCAGGGCCGTGTCAGAGAGCCGACGGACGGGAGAGAGCATCGACGCCATCACCGACCGGCTGGAGACAGAGCGCCTCCAGCGGCGGGAAAAGCAGCGGCAGGCCACGTTTGATAGGGCTTCCAACCTGTTTGAAAAAAGCGCACAGGCGCAGGAGCAGGCAAAGGAGGGGCTTGGCACCGTGGGCAGGTTCATGGTGGATATGGGCGTCACTGGCATTCAGATGGCCGGTGACGCGCTGGTCAATCTGGCGCTGCCCGGCGGCGGCCTGTACATGATGGGCCTGCGCTCCTACGGGCAGGCGGCCAACGAGGCGCGGCGCGAGGGGAAGTCCGAGGAGCAGCAGTTTGTGGCGGGGCTAAAATCAGCGGGCATCGAGACATTGACGGAGAAAATGTTCGGTGCATTCGGCAAGCTCTACGGTAAGGCGGGGGCGGACGAGCTGGTGGAAAAGCTGGTGACGAAGCTAACCGGCAACAGGACGGGACAAGCCCTCCTGACGTGGATCATCAACGGCGTAGGCGAGGGCGTGGAGGAGGTGACCTCCGATCTGCTGAATCCGCTGGCAGACAGGATCTTGAAGCTGGACGACGGCAGCGGGCCTATGTTCACGACGGATGACGCGGCCCAGATGGGCTATGACTTCCTGCTGGGTGCTGCCATGGGCCTTGTGGGCGGCACGGGACAGCTCAACAGGGGCGTCAAGCAGGGGAAGGCACAGACGGCGGAGAACGCTTACTATGAGAATCTTCAGAAGAACGGACTGTTCGGCGGCAACAGCGGGGAGCTGGCACAAAGGACCATTGATGCTATGGGCCGCGCCATGCCCGGTGAATATGCCAAGCTGCCCCGGCTTGTGGATGCTCAGGGGACAACGTATGAACAGCAACAGGCGGCGTATCGCGGGGATGTGCCGCGTCTGAAAAATGAAAACGGCCTTCTTTCTCTGACCGAGCAGGAAAAAGTGAATCTTTCCAGCGGCGCGAAAAACAAGGTCGTTTCGACATTTCAGGATGCTGTTCAATTTGTAAGGAACGCACTGGCAAATAAGGCAAGTGTAGAGCGTGCATACATGGGCAAGGTGCCGGAGAGCACAGCCCGGCGGGTCATGCAGGAGACGGGCATCAATATAGACGGCATGGGCGTTATGATGAATGGTGTGGACGTTCGGCACATCATCAAGAGCCATGGCGACCCGACGCTGGAAACGGCACGGGGGCAGGTAATGGTCACCGCGGAAGCGATTGCACGCATTCCGGAGATCATTGCGCAGCCGGACGCGGTCTATCTGTCCGAAACGAACGATGCAAAGGGCCGTAAGGCCATTGTGTTTGAGAAACGATTCGGGGATACGTATATTACGGTGCAAGGCGTTTCCAACGGAAAAAACCTGCTGCAAACGGACACACTGTACATACAAAAAGGAAAGACCCGCACGCCACGGTACTCGATGCTCGGCGTCCAAGAAAACGCCGCCCCCGAGATTAACGCCCAAAGCGCCCCGCCGCAAGGTCTTTCCTCTATCGACACCAGTGTACCACAAGGCACACAGGGTGTCAATGCTCAGGATATGCGGAACGGCGTCAAGTATGCCGAGCTGCCCCGGCTTGTGGATGCCAACGGTATGGACGCCCAGCAGCGCGCAGCGTGGCTGGGGGCGCTGGAGCAGATGCCGCAGGCACAGCGGAACCAGTTCGAGACGGCGGCACAGATCGCCAAGCGCTTCGGCGCTGCGGTGCAGGCCCAAACCATGCGGGAGGGCGTGCAGGGCAGCTATCAAAACGGCGTGATCTACATCGACCCGGCGGCGGTGGATCCGGTGCGGCAGGTGCTGATCCACGAGCTGACCCACCACCTGGAGACAAGCGGCCTGTACGGCAAGTTCTCCGACGCGGCGCTGCGGTTTGTGGCGGAGGATATGGGAGCGGACGTGGATGCCCTGCGCCGCACGGTGATAGAAGACTATGCCAAGGCGGGGGTAGCACTGGACGAGGACGGCGCCACCAGGGAGCTTGTGGCCAAGTTCGCGGAGGAAAAGCTGTTCACCGACGAGGCCACCGTCCAACGGCTGCTGGCGCAGGACCGCAATCTGTTCCAGCGCATCTACGACTGGCTGCGGGATACGGCGGCGAAGCTAACGGGCACACCGGAGCAGCGGCGGCTCATCGACGCGCAGAATCTCTATGAAAAGGCTCTGCGCCAGGCGGAGGCCGGGGCGCAGGACAGCGGGACGCAGTATGATATCAAATATCCGAGGTATTCCGAAGCGGACATCAAGAATAACTCGGAAAGACTGCGGAGCATGGAAGCGGTGGAACGGCTGTCTGGAAATGAACTCGGTGACAGAAACATACCGCTGAAAGACCGTGTGCAGGCATTTTTTAATTCGCTTGGAAACAATATCCGGACAGATCGGTTCGGTGATGTGGCCCTTGGTAATTCCAGCGTCCGCTCTGAGATCAGGCATGGACATACACCGCAGAAGGTGATGACCTATGCTGCTATTCCGTCGGTTCTCCAAAATGGTGTCGTTGTTTACCAAAATGTGAAAAATGCGCATGAGTTGGAACGAATCCTTGTGGCAGCACCTGTTGAGGTGGGTGCTGAACAAGAAAGAATGTATGTTGGAGTTATGCTCCAGCGAGACCCACAAAATCAAAGACTATATCTGCACGATGTAGTAACGGAAAAAGAGTTCACCACCGGAGGAAACGGACACCTGAACACGACAGGGCCGAATGCCACCAACGGAGAACTCTTCACTACAGATATACTACGAAATGCACTGAATGTCAAGAGCCGGCAGCTCTCCACCGGCAGGAGCATCGAGGAGATGGCGGGGGTGGATACCGGGCGGACGGTGCAGGAGAACGGCCTGTACCGGCGGGATACCGGAGACGCGGCATCGAAGGACGCCATCTCGTGGCGGGATGTGTACGGCGTATCAGACCGCGTGGCGCCGCCTGACATGACAATGAAGCCGGTATCGGCGCAGGATGCTGCGGAGCAGAACGCCTATATGGAGCGGCTGGCTCGGGACGAGAACATCATTGGGGATGACCCGTACACCGTGTCGGACGCCATATACGACGCACAGCTCCGGCGGCTGGAGGGGCAGGAGGCCCCGCCTGAGCGGACGGTGGAGCAGACCACACAGGCAGATCTGGATGATCTGGTGCGGCTGTACGCGGATCAGGCAGACCCCATCGGCTCCCGCGAGGATCGCATCAAAGCTACAGAGTCGATGGTAACAGATCACACGGTCGAGGAAAAGAAGAGCGCCAGGGAAAAGGCGCGGGAGACGTGGAGCTACCTGTACCGGAAGATGGTGGATGCGGGACACAGCGTGAGCAAGGTGTCAGAGGCGGTCAACGACCCGTATCTCTATCAGTTCTACAATCAGGCCCGCGCCTCGACGTCTGCCGGTGTCAGCATGATCGCGGACGCACAGACGAACGTGAACGCCCAGAAGGTGGGAGAGAGCCTGAACGGTATCTTCTCGCCCATCCGGCAGAAGGGCGAGGACTACTACCACGCATTCCAGATGTACCTGTTCGATCTGCACAACATCGACCGCATGAGTCTGTCTCAGAACAAGGAGCAGGCGGTGCTGGATGCCAGAGCGGCCCTGCGGGACTTCGACGCGGAGCACCCGGAGGTGCGGACGGATACAGAGGGGCAGCTCCGGCGGATGACGGAGGATCTTGACCCGGACATTGCAGAGATGGCCAAGGAGCGGCTGCGGCTGCTGCGGGCGGTGGACCGCGCGGACGCGATCAAGGACAAGCCGGTATTCGGCGTGGATGTGACCGCCGAGGTGAGCCGAGAGCGGGCGCGCCGTGCGCTGCAGGAGCACCCGGAGTTTGAGCGGTACCGGGAGCAGGTCCGCAGGTACATCGACAATTTGATGCAGTATCGTGTGGACAGCGGCCTGATGACGCAGGAAAACGCGGACTTCCTGAAAAAATTCTATCCCAACTATGTGCCGACGCTGCGAGTCACAGACGGAAACACGGGAGCGGGACGGGATCGGAACGCCGTGCGGATCGGAAAGACCGTGGGCCGCGCACAGGGTGGTACGGAGCAGCTGCTGCCGCTCCATGAGGCGCTGAGCAAGCAGACCATGAAGGTGGTGCGCGAGGGCAGCAAGAACCGCTTCGGGCAGCGCATTCTGCAGGACTATGTGAATGCGGGCGATTCGTCGGCGGTACGGCGGTACATCAAGGAGGCGCAGGAGTTTGACGGCGGCGATTTTGACCCGGATACGCTGAACGATGTAAGCAGTCAGCCCCTTGCAAAGGATAAGACCTTTACAGTGTTCCAGGACGGCAAGCTGTGGGAACTGACGGTGGACGACACGCTTTTTGACGCGCTGAAGGCCCTGTCGCCGGATGCGGTGGAGAGCAACACCCTGACGAAGGTCATTCGCGCCAGCAACAACCTGTTCAAGTCCCTTGTGACCGGCTATAACCCCACGTTCCTTGTGCGGAACACGGTGCGCGACCTGCAGACGGCGGGCCTGTATACCCGGGACGGCAAGGCGTTCCTGAAAAACTATCCCAAGGCTCTGACGGAGATCAAAAACAACGGAGAATACTGGCAGATGTACAAGGCGCTGGGCGGCTCTTATTCCTCGGTGTTCGACTACGCCACCGGCACGGTAAAGGAGCCCACCGGCAAGGCGGGGAAGCTGCTGGCGCGGCTTGAGGCGCTGAACATGGCCACGGAGCAGGCGCCCCGTCTGGCGGAGTTCATGAGCGTGGTGGAAAAGGGCGGCGTCAATTCGGAAACGCTGGCGGATGCCCTCTATGCGGCGGCTGACGTAACGGTGAACTTTGGACGAGCCGGTACACTGGGGAAGGTGTTGAACGCCAACTATGTGCCGTTCCTGAATCCGGGCATTCAGGGCTTCGACAAGATGATCCGGCGGGTGACGGAGACGAAGGGCGGCCGGGAGTGGGCAAAGCTGGTGGGCCGGGCTGTTGTGCTGGGCATCGCGCCGACGCTCCTCAACGCGCTTTTGTATCGCGACGATGAGGAATGGGACGACCTGCGGGACAGCGACAAGGACACCAACTATATGTTCAAGCTGAAGGACGGTATCTGGCTGAAGCTCCCAAAGGGCCGGGAACTGTCCATCTTGGGCATCACGGCAGACCGTGTGACGGATGCGGTAAAGGGAGAGGATATTGATATCCTCGCCACGCTGAACACCATGGGGAATCAGGTGGCCCCGGCCAATCCGCTGACCAGCAACATCGCGTCGGCGCTGGTGGACTCCCAGCTGCTGAACCCGGAGAGTCCCGGCCGGACGTGGTATGGCGGGGATATTGAGAACCAGCGGCTTCAGAGCTATGCGCCGGGGCAGCGGTATGACAGCAGCACGGACGTGTTCTCCAAGGCAGTGGGCAGTGCGCTGGGCATTTCACCGAAGAAGCTCAATTATGTACTGGATCAGTATACCGGCGTGATAGGCGACTTCCTGCTGCCGGCGCTGACACCGCAGGCGGAGCGGGGGATGTTTGCCAAGGCGTTTACAACGGATGTGGTATCCAACAACCGTATAAGCGGCGACTTCTTCGATGAGGCGGATCAGTTGATATACGCCAAGAATGGCGGCGATGAGACGGCGGCGGTGGTCAGCCGCTTCTGGAGCAAGCAGCAGTCCGCCTGCTCCGACCTGTGGAAGGAAATCCGGGAGGTGGAGGCCTCCGAGCTGTCTGACAAGGAGAAACGGCAGAAGACCCGGGAGCTGAAGGCTGTGGTGACCGGTATCCAGAAAAACGCGCTGGCGGTGGAGGAGACATACCGGGCAGCCGCGGAGAAATATCTGGGGAGGGGACTGGAGCCGGACGATGCCTACCGTGAGGCCAACAGGGAATGCTTCGGCGCGGAGTACGCCCTCCAGACCTACAACAAGGATGTGTACCAGCGGGCGATATCCGCCAAGTCCAACGGCGTCAGCTATGAGGACTTCTACACCTACTACTTTGGTACGAAGGGCATCAAAGCGACCGGGGGAAAGAGCGCGGCTACGCAGAAGTTTGAGTGGCTGCAAAACTCCGGCATGAGCGTGACGGCACAGGCGGAGATCTATTTTGCCGACATGGCCAGTGATACCACGCTGGAGCAGCTGGCGGAGTTGGAGAGCAACGATGTTGTCACGCCGGAACAGTTTTATCAGTACAAGGTGGCCACCAGCGGCCTGACCAAGAAAGCGGAGAAGCTGGAGGCCATCGATATGCTGGAGCTGGACAACTATCAGAAGGATGCGCTGTACTACCTGAACGGCTGGGCGCAGAGCACCATCGGGCAGGCGCCGTGGAAAAATGGGTATTCCGGCGGAACAGGCAAAAGCGGCAATCCGTTCCTGCGGGGAGAAGCATCGAATCCGTTCCTGTGGGCTATGCAGGCAACAGCGGAGGTACAAACTACGCAGGCTGAACAGAACAACCCCTTCCTGCGGGCTATGCAGGCATCCGGCTACACGAGCGCGGATATGTCTGAGAACCCATTTGTGCGGGCATTGCAGAAGCGCGGGTAAGATAAAAGGATGAGGAGCCGGGAGGCTCCTCATCCTTTTTGTGGGGTGCTGCGCCAGCGATAAGCACGGCGAAATCCAGCAGCCTCTGCTTCGGCAACGGTGGAAGCGTAAAACTCACCGTCGCTGTTGATGATCGCAGTATCATACTGTTGGTCAACAGGAAGGTGGTATATCTTGCTGCCGTCGCGGCCAATATTGCATTTGATACGAGGGTATTCCTGAAAAGGAACACCAGAGAAAACCTGAATACCCAGATAACCGGCACAGCGCTGAGCGACCTCTGATAGAGTGGTGGAAGTGACCAGTACACCGGAAACGGACTGCTGGGGGTGTTGGTACTGGTATTCAAATACGCTGCCTGCCAACTGGAAGACATGATTCTCGTGAATAACCTTCTCAGAGGCCCATCGTTTGCATTGGACAAGAATTACATCATTTCCACGCCGCAAAATGAGATCACGCCCCATATCTACCAGCTTTGCCCTTGCACCGTTGTAGGTGACACTGTAACCGCGCTGCTCACAGAGATAGCCGATGTAACGCTCATATTCGATACCAATCTCCCAGTTGGTTTTACCGCGCGCGATGTAACGATCAAGGATTAGCTGGTAGCGTTCCGCGTCGGAGAGTTCGGCCCGCTCTTGCGGTGAGAGGTATTTGTTGGCAACGGCAACATCCTCCTCCGGCGGAGAGGAAGAGTCATCCTGCACATAGGAGAAAGCCTCGGCGGGCGGCAACTCTTTGTAATCCAGCAGCCAAGGGAACAGCGATTCGTAAAAATGTACCTGATACTCAGCCTGCTTGGCGGCGATACGGGCTTGACGCAATTCACCGTGGATGATGCTGCTGACTTCGGTGGCCTTTTGCATCGCGGGGCGGCTTTTGTTTTGCAAATAATCTATCCATTGCGTGTCGGCGGTTTCGTATGCATCGGCGCGGAGCTCGGCAAGCCATGGGTAGGTCTGATCTTGTGTTTTCTCTAAATGGCGAAGGTGCTCCTCCTTCGCGGCAATGAACTTTTCCTTTTTTGCGAGTGCGGCTTGGAGCTCGTTTTTTTGCGTCATGATATGCGAGAGTTCTATTCTCTGGGCATCTGTATCGTAGTTGAGAAGAAGCCCCAAGGATATGCCGAGGCGTATCATGTGTTTGCAAGGGCGCTTTCGAAATTTGAAATCTTCGCAATCGCAGCCGCGCAGCGAGGTGTGGTACGTTTTCCCGCTGCCGGAACTTACACAGGCTGAAAATTCGAACGGAGGGAATATCCACATATCCGAGGTAATGGCGCTGGTGAGTTGTTTGTCATCTTCTGACAGGGATGCAAAGGCAGGAAAAGCGCGAAGGTCATCAAGAAGAGTTTTGCGCAGACTGGAACGGATATGTACGAGGCTCTGGCGCATTGCAGCCTCTTGCTGAGCAAGGCGCTTTTCGTTTGCTGCGTACTGTGCCTGCTGAGTGCGCAAGCGGGATGCGGCATCATCATCCAGCTTCTTCCTGTCGGACTGTATTGATAGCTTGTAAGTTTCGAAAGCATCTTTTGCGGTCTGCAATTCTTCGCGTTCTTTCTTTAACCGTTTGAACCCGGATATTTCGTTGAAAATACGTGCGGCCACGCAGATGAGAAGAAAAACAATGGCGCAGGACTCTACAAAGTGATTCGAAAAGAAGCTGGCGATACTCTGGTACGACATAAGACGTTCCTCCATGTATCGGTAATATATTCTTACAATAGACGCTTTACGGCAGAAAGTCAAATAAAACAAGGAAAGCGCCCCGGGTGGGGCGCTTTTCTAACTCTGTGAAAAATCGTAGGCTGTTGGAGTACGGGGGACCGGACGGGGAGCTGGGCGCATCCCTGCGTTACCTGAGCCAGCGTTACTCCATGCCCTACCCGGAGCTGAAGGGCTTGCTCACGGACATCGGCACGGAGGAGCTGGGGCATCTGGAGATGATCGGCACCATCGTCCACCAGCTGACCTGCAATCTGTCGGAGAAGGACATCAAGACCGCCGGCTTCGACGCCTACTTTGTGGATCACACCGCCGGGATCTATCCCGCCGCAGCCGCCGGCTTCCCGTGGAACGCGGCGTCCATGGCGGTCAAGGGTGACCTGATCGCCGATCTGACCGAGGACCTGGCGGCAGAGCAGAAGGCCCGTGTCACCTACGACAATATCCTGCGGCTCAGCGACGACCCGGATGTCAACGATGTCATCAAGTTCCTGCGCGCCCGGGAGATCGTGCATTTCCAGCGCTTCGGCGAGGGGCTGCGGCTTGCAAAGGATCGTATGAGCGAGAAGAATATCTATTTTATCAACCCGTCCTTCGACAGTTGACGGAACAACACAAGCCCCCTCCGGCGGCGCCGGAGGGGGCTTTCCCTGTTTATTCTGCTTTTATCGCCGTTTTGGTTGCTCGCGTTTACTTGGCGACGGCGCTGACGCCGGTCTTGTTGTAGCCGGGACTGAGCTTGCCGTTGGCGTTGACGCCGCGCACCGTGTAGGTGTACTTCACGCCCTTGGTCACGTTCGTATCCGTCCAGCTCTTGCCTTCGGCATTCTTGGCCACGATCGTCCACTTGGTCTCGCCCGCCGCCTTCCGGTACACCCGGTACGTCCGGGCGTCCGCCGCGTAGCTCCACGTCACCGTGATGCCGTTCTTACCAGCAACCGCCTTGCCCAGCGTCACGTTGGCCGGGGTGGTGGGATCCTTCGTCACCGCGGCTGTCTTGCCGGTTTTGTCGTAACCGCCGCGGGTCGTTCCATCGTCCGCCACTGCGCGCACCGTGTAGATGTACTTCGTACCCTTGGCGGCGTCGATGTCCTTCCACTCCGTGTCGTGGATGTTCTTGGCGATGC
>OQVS01002502.1_pt1 | contig 11637 bp, 8 predicted proteins | sample 1691601 | NCBI WGS metagenome assembly OQVS01 (sample SAMN03418268, study PRJEB22391) | human gut metagenome | biome: human-gut; feature: organic feature; material: feces | host: Homo sapiens | place: Tanzania | collected 2013-01 | reverse complement strand
CTTTATTATACGGGTTATTACGGCGAGGAGCATCCTGCATGTTCCAAGGCGGAAGAGTTTGTTCACACGACTGATGACTGCCGTGTTTTATATCATAGTTTTTACACGGGACTTACTTGGGGATATGCACCAGAGTATGACTTGTGCATTGACACATGCCGTGTAGGGACTGGGAGGACGGCGGCAATAATCGAGGATTATATTTCGAAGTTATGAAGTTCGTCATTCAGTTTCTGATAATCATCGGCTTTTCCTTCGTGGGCGAGTTCTTTCATTATGTGATTCCGCTCCCGATTCCAGCGAGTATCTATGGAATAGTGCTCCTGTTTGTCTCGCTCGAGTGCAAGTTGTTGAAGGTCAATGATGTCCGCGATGTCAGTTCGTTTCTCATAGCTGTGATGCCGATGATGTTTATCCCCGCGGCTGTGGGGCTGATTACGTCATGGGATATTATCAGCGGTTCGCTTGTGAAGTATGTTGTGGTCACGTTTGTCACTACGTTTGTGGTGATGGGAGTTTCCGGTCTTGTTACGCAAGTTGTTATTCGTAGAGGAAAGAGCAAATGAAAGAGTTGTTTATGGATTCAGTGTTCTTCGGGGTGCTGATAAGTTTGGGTTCATATTTTTTCGGCGTATGGCTGAAGGAGAAGATCCGGTGGTCCCTGATGAATCCGCTGTTGATATCGATAATTTTGGTGATCGTCATACTTCTTTGTGCAGGAGTGAGCTATGATTCTTATATGAAGGGAGCGAATTTCATCGGATATCTGCTTACTCCAGCGACGATTTGTCTTGCTGTCCCTTTGTATCAGCAGGTTGAGCTTTTGAAGAAGAATTATAAGGCTGTGATAGCGGGAATCTGTTCAGGAGTTTTGTCTAGCATTCTATCTGTAATAGCATTGGCCTTTACCTTCCATTTCGATCATGCCTCCTACGTCACTTTCCTCCCGAAATCCATCACGACAGCCATCGGAATCGGTGTGACGGAGGAATTGGGCGGCTATGTCCCGGTAACGGTGGTGGTGATCATCATAACAGGAGTGATAGGGAATATTTTCGCAGAGAAATTCCTGAAACTCATGCACATAGAAGAGCCGATCGCGAAAGGTATAGCCATAGGTTCGTCATCTCACGCGATAGGAACTACAAAAGCGATGGAGATGGGTGCCATAGAAGGTGCGATGAGCAGTCTCTCGATAGTCGTCAGCGGAATTATTACCGTCTTCGCCGCCTCGTTCTTCGCCGGGGTAATATAAATGACTTTCGGAAGACACAAGAAGGATGAAAAAATTCGTAACCCGGCTTTGTCATTTCGGCGAGATGTCGTAACTTAACGCGCTTAATTTTGATTGCGCAGTGACTGCTAAAAAGGGATATGTCAATATACTGGCTCTTGGAGTGCTAGCCGTCTCATGTACGGTCGGGACTCCGGAGACAGGCTATAATGAAGACGGAACATTGGCCAAGATAGTCAATGCTCCGCTTTGTTGTGATAATGTTGACGGTATCCTGGTGAAATTCAAAGACTTGCCTGACGATGTCGACGCGGAGACAGTGCGTGCAGCCGGGGCGGAAATCGCTGGCAGCGTCTTCCCTGAAAACGGAAGGAAGAGTATTTGCGGGCTGGAAAGGTGGTATCATGTGATACCGGAAAAAGGACATTCCGCTTCGGACATTGTCAGAAAACTTGCGGCAATGGAGAACATCGAAACCATAGAATACGATGCCCCGTTCCTGAAAGTGTCTGACTGTGAATGCTATCCGTGCGAAGAAGTGGCGACCAAAGCGGCATCTTCACAGCAGGCTTTCGACGATCCACTGCTTGTAAGACAATGGCATTACCGCAATACCGGCGACAAAACCATTGCCGAATCGGCAGTCGCTGGAGCGGATATCAATGTCGTGGATGTGTGGCGGAAGTTGACAGGTGGCGATAACTCCATCATTGTCGCGGTAATCGACGAAGGCGTGAAATACAATCATCCTGACCTTGCAGCCAACATGTGGACCAATCCGGGTGAAAAAGAAGACGGCACGGATACGGACGGAAATGGCTATGTGGATGATATCCATGGCTTTAACTTCGTTACCAACGGACCTCTCACATGGGACAAGGAGAAGGATCAGGGACATGGGACGCATTGCGCCGGAACCATTGCAGCCGTGAACAATAACGACAGGGGAGTCTGCGGTGTCGCGGGCGGAACCGGGAAAGGCGACGGCATCAAGATAATGTCCTGCCAGATATTGGACAATAGAACTGGAGGCACGCCTTCGATAGTGGCGAAAGCCATAAGATATGCTGCGGACAACGGAGCCTCCATTATTTCATGTTCATTCGGCTACCAGAGTGCGGCATATTATTCCGACGGTGCCTACAAAAGAGGAAATTCGGGGCTCAATGCTATTGAATATGAAGCGCTTATGGATTTCGAAGCGACACGTAACAATGATGTCCTGGATGGAGGAATCGCTGTCTTCGCGGCCGGAAACGATACCAAATCCTATGCTTCGTATCCGGGGGCGCTGAATGAGGTGATATGCGTCACGGCATTCGGACCGGACTTCCTGCCGTCGTGTTATACGAACTATGGCGCAGGCTGCAATATAGCGGCTCCGGGCGGGGAACCATATCTGAAACCGGTATCTCCGAGGTCATGGGTGCTTTCCACGCTGCCTACCGAGAAATACAACTCCGGCTACGGATATATGTACGGCACATCGATGGCATGTCCTCATGTCAGCGGAATTGCGGCTCTGGGCCTGGCATACGCGAAGAAAATTGGTAAAAAGTTTACTGTCAATGAGTTCAAGAGCCTTTTGCTGTCTTCGGTAAATGACATTGACTCTGGCCTTGTGGGCGCAGTCAAGGACTATGGCGATGGCACGACGGTCGTGGCACCTCAGCCGGGTGTTTATAAGGGGAAGATGGGAACTGGTGCGGTAGACGCATGGCGCTTCATGATGAATATTGAAGGAACTCCTTGTGCACAAGCGATTTGCGGCAAGTCACAGGGAATAGATCTGACGGAATGGTTCGGCGGGGCGGCAGCGCAGCTCACGTATCAGGACTTGGAGTACTCGGACGAAGATGCGGAGAGCCTGGGATTGAAGGATGCACCTTATATAAACAGAGGAAGACTTTTTCTGCACCCAACCAAGTGCGGATCGATAAAGATTAAAATCAATGCTGTAGGAGGTGGAAGCCATGTCGGCGGAGATACGGCTGCCGGAGGAATGGCGTTCAGCAGGACAGTGTCAGTTATCGTGCGCCCGCACCGCAGCGGCAATGGAGGATGGTTATAAATGTGACAACATATAAATTTATGAAAACGAAAAAGATAATATTGATGATGGCATTGGCTGCATTGACTTGCGGCTGTGCCAAGGAGAACATTGTAAATGAAGGAGGCCCGAAACCGGCAGCTTCGAAGGTGATAAATACGCCGGAAAACGCTGATGCCGAGTCAATTCTGATATATGTGGCAGATGGCGTGGCCGGTACGGAAGCTGTTGACTCCATCGCCAAGGAGGCGGGAGCATTGGCATGCAAACCTCTTTTCGAGTCCTATCCGGGACATGAGGAGGATGAGCGGAGATTCGGTCTTGACCGCTGGTACAAGCTGGATTTGAAGAAAGGAACTCCGCTGGAAACTGTGGCGACGGCATTGTCCTCGCAGAAAAAGGTCGAGCGCGTGCAGTACAATACCTGCATGCGCAATGTCGTGACGCGCAGGCCGCACCCATATGTCTCCAATATCCAGACGAAAGCGGTGCAGAACTCAAATGCCGCGTTCAACGACCCGATGCTTTCGAAGCAATGGAGTTATCATAATGCCGGCAATGGGAATCCGGTGTGGAATTCCGTGGCAGGGGCTGATGTCAATGTCGTGGACGCGTGGAAACTTACTGCCGGCGACCCTTCGGTCATCGTGGCGGTCGTGGATGAGGGCGTGGCTTACAGCCATCCTGACCTTGCCGCCAATATGTGGACTGATCCGAAGACCGGAAAACATGGCTACAACTTTGTCACGGACACGGACAGGATTACGTGGACAGATGCGAACGATTCCGGGCACGGCACTCATGTGGCAGGTACTGTAGCTGCTGTAAACAACAATGGCATAGGCGTTTGCGGAGTTGCCGGCGGTACCGGGAATGGCGATGGCGTGAGGATTATGTCCTGCCAGATATTTTCAGGAGACAAAGGTGGTGAAGCTTCGATGATTGCTATGGCTGCGAAATATGCGGCTGACCATGGCGCCTGCATTCTCCAGTGCTCGTTCGGTATAAATGGCGGCGAAGTTACCTCTGACAATGATTATATGTCTGACGATGATGCTAGTGCGGAGGTCGCAGCCTACAGATATTTTGCCGGCCTGAAGAGGGACAATCCGATAGGCGGAGGCTTGGTGATTTTTGCTGCCGGCAATGAAACTTATCCGATGTCAGGTTATCCGGGAGGCATGACGGAATTCATTTCCGTGACAGCCATAGGATGCGACAACAGGCCGACGTCTTATACGAATTACGGTCCCGGCTGCAATATTGCCGCTCCGGGAGGAGATTCTTACTCTGCCTGCACCTCAAGGTCGAATCTGGGCTATGCGACATTGAATTCGAGCATCCTTTCCACGATGCCGCTTGAGCTGAAAGATGACTATTATGACGGATCCGGTTATGATTATATGGAAGGAACTTCGATGGCTTGCCCTCATGTGTCGGGCGTGGCTGCACTCGGACTTTCATATATGAAAAAACTCGGAAAGACCTGCACCGTAGATGAGTTCAAGTCAATGCTTTTGACATCGGTGGACGAGATTGACAAGTATTGCACCGGGAGCACATACTTTTATAATGATAACAGCAAAGTTACTTCCGTTAATTACAGCGGATATAAGGGCAAGATGGGAACAGGCGCTGTGGATGCGTGGAAACTTCTGATGAATGTAGAGGGAACGCCTTGTGAGGTTATGACCGTCGGGGATGAAGGGACATTGAGCCTTGAAAAGTATTTCGGAAGCGGGTATAACTCATTGAAATATACTGGCGTGGAAGTTTCATCGGGCGATTTGGCTGTTTTCGGCCTGACTTCCGCTCCTAAGATTGTGAACGGAAAAATCACATTGAAACCGGTGAAATCGGGCAATGTCAAACTTACCATCAAGGCTGTGGCCGGCGGACAGAACCTCGGCAACGATTCGACGATGGGCGGCATGGAGATTTCCAGGACAATTTCCGTGCTTGCGAGAGGTGTAAAGGCTTCCAACGGAGGCTGGTTGTAGGTCAATTTAATACGAGAAATCATGAAACTTTGGAAAATAATGATGGCGGCTGCTATGGCATTGGTCGTGTCGGCCTGCTCGAAAGAAGACAATGATATTTGCGGAGAGTGGCATCTATCTGATATAAGTGTAGTTACCAAGGCGCAGGAGCCTTATGACATATCCGTGTATCTGGCGTTTTCGAAGACTGGAGCCTTCGACCTGTATCAGAAGCTTCAGGACGGAAAGTATGTCCATTATACCGGAAACTGGGAAATGGTAGATAACCAGCTCTATGGTTTCTACGCAGACGGCACGCCTTGGGGCGCGGGCAGCTATGCGGTGTCATTGTCCTCTAAAACATTGAAACTCACCGCGAACAACGGTTCGGGCGAGGTGACGACTTATAAGAGAGAGAAAATTCCTTCATCAGTGAAGGAGAGCAAATAATGAAGAAAACCGGATATATTGAAATCAGGGGAGCGAAGGCCCATAACCTCAAGGGCGTAAGCCTGGATATCCCGCGGGGAGAATTCGTGGTAGTTACGGGCCTGAGCGGCAGCGGTAAATCATCATTGGCTTTCGACACGATTTATGCCGAAGGCCAGAGACGTTATATGGATACGTTGTCCACTTACGCCAAGCATTTCATGGGCGTTCTGGAAAAGCCGGAAGTCGATGAAATCAATGGATTGAGCCCTATCATCGCCATTGAGCAGAAGACCACCGGAAACAATCCGCGTTCCACGGTGGGGACCATCACCGAGATTTTCGACTTCCTGCGTCTGCTTTATGCCAGGGCGTCCAGGGCGTACTCGCCGGTGACGGGGAAGGAGATGGTGCGCTATACTGACGAGCAGATTGTCAGTCTGATAATGCACAATTACAATGGCAGGAAATGCTACCTTCTGGCGCCGCTGGTCCGGGGCAGAAAGGGACATTACAGGGAACTGTTCGACCAATTGCGTAAACGTGGCTTCACCCAGGTGCGCATCGACGGCGAACTGCATGACCTCTCGACCGTCACGGCATTGGACAGATATAAGGCGCATTTCATTGAACTGGTGGTAGATAGGCTGAAGCCGGTGCCTGGGGACGACAAGCGTGTGAAGGATTCTGTGACCATTGCGCTGGGGCGCGGAAAGGGCTCTGTGGCGGTGATGGATTTGGAAACGGGTGAACTTCAGCATTATTCGAAGCATCTTGTGGATCCGGATTCCGGCATCTCGCTTCAGGAACCTGCGCCACATTCGTTTTCGTTCAATTCGCCTGAGGGGTATTGCCCTCATTGCAAGGGACTTGGAAAGATTGTGAATGTGGATATTGATGCCATCATTCCAGACAGGTCGGTTTCTATCGCGGACGGGGGCATCATCCCGCTCGGCAAGATCCGAGAGACCAAGAAGTTCGATATAATCCGCTCAATAGCAAGAAGATATGACTTTTCGCTCTATGACCCGATAGAGGATATTCCGGAGGAAGCCGTTTCGCTTATCGTCTACGGCTCGGATGAATTGTTCCGCGTGGGCGACGGGACGCTTTCGGAAATGGTGGCGTTTCCGGGAATCGTGGATGACATAGAGGAGAAAATCGTCTGTCCGGTCTGTCATGGAACCAGGCTGAATGAGCAGACGAACTGTTTCCGCATCGACGGGAAGACCATATCGGAAGTGGCGGCCATGGAGATGTCCACCCTGGCGGAATGGTTTGCTGAACTTCCGTCGAAACTCTCTGATAGAGAGAATATTATAGCACGGGATATACTCAAGGAACTTAAAGAACGTACCGGCTTTATGCTGGATGTCGGTCTGGATTACCTCTCGCTTGACAGGGCTACGGCTTCATTGTCAGGAGGTGAGAGCCAGCGCATTCGCCTCGCTACGCAGATAGGTTCCAAGCTTGTCAATGTCCTTTATATCCTGGACGAGCCGAGTATCGGTCTTCATCAGCGCGACAACCGCAAGCTGATAAATTCCCTGAAGGAATTGCGCGATGAAGGGAACTCCGTCATGGTCGTGGAACATGATGCCGAGACCATGTATAACGCGGATTGGCTCGTGGATGTGGGACCCGGCGCCGGCCTGAACGGCGGACGTATCTGTCTCAATGCTCCTGTGCCGATGCTGCTCCAGGGCATCGCTCCAGATGCGGAAACATTGAAACACGTCGTGGTAGGGGAATCATTGACCCTGGATTACCTGCGAGGGGTGCGGAAGATAGATGTGCCGCCGACGCGCAGGCGTGGAACCGGGAATACGTTGGGGATTCGCGGGGCGAGCGGCAACAACCTGAAAGACATTGACATAGACTTTCCTTTGGGCGTGTTCATCGGCATAAGCGGCGTCAGCGGAAGCGGCAAGTCGTCGCTGATAAACGAGACGTTGATGCCGATTCTGAAGAACAAGTTCTACAACGCGAAGATGCATCCGCTGCCGTACCGCGAACTGGTCGGCGTGGAGAATATCGACAAACTCATCGAGATCGACCAGAGCGCCATCGGACGCACGCCGAGGAGCAATCCGGCCACGTTTACCGGCGTGTTCAATGATATCCGCAACCTGTTCGCCGAGACGCCTGACGCGAAGGTGCGCGGCTTCGGGCCCGGGAGGTTTTCGTTCAATGTTCCCGGCGGCCGTTGCGAGGCGTGCAAGGGTGCCGGCATCAAGGTCATCGAGATGAATTTCCTGCCTTCGGTCAATGTCGTCTGCGATGAGTGCCGCGGCCGGCGATACAAGGAAGATACCCTCGCTGTGAAGTATAAAGGCAAGAGTATCAATGATGTACTGGAAATGCCCATCAGCGAGGCTTATGAATTTTTCCAGGGGATTCCGAAGATTTCGCAGAAGCTGAAGGCACTTGTGGACGTCGGTCTGGGCTATGTCCATCTGGGGCAGTCCGCGGTGACATTGTCAGGCGGTGAGAGCCAGAGAATGAAACTTGCGTCGGAATTGTACCGGAAGGACACAGGAAACACCCTTTATATACTTGATGAGCCTACTACAGGCCTGCATTTTGAAGATATAAAGGTGTTGCTCGGCGTGCTTCAGAAGCTGGTCGAAAGCGGCAACACGGTCATTGTCATTGAACATAATCTGGATGTGCTGAAATGCGCGGATTATATTTTCGACATGGGACCGGACGGCGGCCGTCGCGGCGGTTATGTGGTGGCGCAGGGAACGCCTGAGGAATTGGCGGCGAATCCGGATTCGGTCACGGGGCCGTATCTGAAGGAAGTGCTTGATGGAAATTAGTAAGTGTTAAATAAAATGATTGAGACTGATAAGTTCAATGTTTTTCTGGTCAATGACGGAAAGCGTTATGAGGTTCCGTTCCTGAAGAGGCTCGGAGATTTTTCCAATGAGGTCTGCAAGACTGTGACGGATGAGAAAACCGGGGTGGAATATCCTGTGCTCGCGGCACTTGTGGACCATAAGCTGAAGGAACTCGACTATAGGCTGTCGATGTCCCATGAGGTGGAATTTATCGGTTACAATCATCCTGACGGGCGCCGTACCTATCTGCGCTCGCTCTGTTTCGTCCTGCAGAATGCTGTCAGGGAACTGTTTCCGGACAAGGTGCTCATCATCGACCATTCCCTTCCGAGTGGTCTGTATTGCAATATCTGTGATGTGGAGTTGCGTGAGGATGGGCGACGTGTGCCTGTCCGGCTGAGTGATGAGGACTTGGCGGCCATCAAGAGTCGCATGCATGAGATCGTGGCTGCCGACATGCCTTTCGTCAAGAAAAAGATGGAGGCGTCGGCTGCCGAGGCGTTGTTCGAGAACAACAACCAGCCTGACAAGGCGGAACTCCAGAAGTCTCTGGGCAAGTTTATTTGCAGTGTGTATTTCCTTGACGGTCAGGTGGATACCTTCCATGGCCCGCTGCTTCCGTCGACGGGTTATCTGAAAGTGTTCGACTTGCTGCCTTTTGCCAATGGCTTTTGTCTGCAATTCCCGTCGGAGGGTGATTTCTCCAAGGTGATTCCGGTGAAGACGCAGTCCAAGATCGCTGCCACATTGGCGGCCTATTCTGACTGGTGTTCCATCGTGAGGGTCAATGGGATAGGAACATTGAACCGGGCCATTACCGAGGGCAATGCCGTGCGTCTGATCAATCTTTCGGAGGCTCTTCATGAGCGTAAATATGCGGCTATCGCGGATCAGATTTATTCGCGCCGCGACAAGGTAAAGGCGGTGTTCATCGCCGGTCCGTCTTCGAGCGGAAAGACGTCTTCGTCGCTGCGTCTTGCGTTGCAATGCCGTGTCCTCGGAATGGTGCCGAAGGTCATTGAACTGGACAATTATTTCGTCGACCGCGAGCATACTCCGAAGGATAGCGATGGCAATTATGATTTCGAGGCGCTGGAGGCAATGGACCTGAAACTGCTTAACAGTCAGCTCAATGATTTGTTCGCAGGCAAGGAGGTGGAGTTGCCGAAGTTCGATTTCAAGGAGGGACGTTCGGTTCCTTCCGGGAAGCGTATTTCGCTGGGTGACAAGGAGATATTGATTATGGAGGGTATTCATGCGCTGGATCCTGCCATGGTTCCGGATGTGGATAATTCCCGTATTTTCAGGGTTTATGCATCGGCTCTCACGTCGCTCAATATCGATGAGAACAACAATATTTCGACTTCTGACAATCGTCTCTTGCGTCGCATGGTGCGTGACAATCGTGTCCGTGGCATAACGCCGGAGGAGACCATAATGCGTTGGCAGAGTGTCAGGCGTGGTGAGAACCGCAATATCTTCCCGTTCCAGGAGAATGCGGATGCGTCGTTCAATTCGGCTCTCTTGTATGAGCTTCCAATGCTGAAGTATTATGCCGAGCCGCTGCTGCGTCGTATTGCTCCGTCGTCTCCTGCCTACACGGAGGCCATTCGTCTCCTGAAGTTCCTGGATTACATCGTGGCGCTTTCGCCAGATGAGATTGCAGCGATTCCGCCGACGTCGATCATGAGGGAGTTCATCGGCGGGCAGACGTGGTAGGGCTTGGCGTGGCCGCGTCCCGCCAGTGTGTCGGGTGGTTTTGAGATGGCTCTGGAACGCTTGCCGGTCTACAGGTTGAGGATTTCCAGCTCTTCCGGGGTGTAGAGTATTGTGTCGATGAAGTCCGGGGCAATGTGTGCCAGGATGATGAATGTCAGCAATGCTGTTACGGCAAGTATCACGAGGATTATCACGGTCCACTTTATCACCTGCCAGGTTTTGCTGCCGGCCGGTTTCTGGCTGGTGGTCGTGGCTGTGGCAGTCGTGGCTGTGGCAATCGTGGCTGTTGAGGTGCTCGTGGTGGCTGGCACGGTCGCGCCCGCCTTGTTGTCAGTCATCGGTACTTCAGCCTGTTCTGGTTCTGTGTTTTCTGCTGTTTCGGCGTTCACGGCTGTTTCGGCATTGGCTGCCAAATCATTGACATTCACTGGATTGTCGCCAGCTGGTGTCGCATTGTCTTCAGTCTGTTCCGCAGGGACATTGACTTCCGCAGGCTCATTGACATTGACCTCGACCTCCTCGGTGTTGGTCTCGGTCGGCGCTGCTTCCTCGGTGTCCGTCGTCTGGGTTTCCGCCACTTCCGCATTGACCTCCGCCGGTGCCGTTGTCGCCTCCTCGGCATTGGTCGCCTCCGCTGTCTCCGCCGGCTTGTTGGCCTCCTCGATTTCCTCCTCCGGATTCAGGATCGACCGGAGCGCCGCCATTGTCGCCGACACCTCCGCCGGCGTTTCCTCGTGCGTTTTCAGCGAAATCGGCTCCAGCCCGAAGCCCTCCGGATAGATGTCCAGGTCCTCGTCGGCCACGAAAAAGAAATAATTCTCCTTAGTCGCGCGCAACTTCCCGAGCCCCGGAAACACGATCGACTTCTTCGTCTCCAGCACGCGCCTCATCTCCTCCAGAAATTCCCGGATTATCCGCGATGCCGTAGGAGTGTCAATGTTGTTGCAACGTGCGTAAAAGTCAATGACCATGTTTTCGTCGCCGCTTCCTTTCTGCCTGAATGACAGGCGTCTATATGGCGGATTGATAGTGTATCCCTTGTCTGAAAATACGGACGGGACAATCTCGGCGATGAATGAGCCGATTCCCGGCAATGCCACTTCGTCATTGTCCAGAATCAGTTCCTTGACTATTTTCGATAAGAGATCAATGTCCATATTTCGTAGAGTTTGAATGAAAGCGTATTCGATTGATTTTAAGGAAATTCTATCTCCTGCGCCCCGTTGCCGTAAAAATTTCTTGACAAAGGTAGCAAAAAAATAGCAAAAAAATTTGCAGAGACCAGAAATTGTTGTACCTTTGCAATCCCGATACGAAATAACGGGTTAAAATTCCTGAATAGCTCAGTTGGTTAGAGCATCTGACTGTTAATCAGAGGGTCCC
>OQVS01002498.1_pt1 | contig 11643 bp, 7 predicted proteins | sample 1691601 | NCBI WGS metagenome assembly OQVS01 (sample SAMN03418268, study PRJEB22391) | human gut metagenome | biome: human-gut; feature: organic feature; material: feces | host: Homo sapiens | place: Tanzania | collected 2013-01 | reverse complement strand
AGGATGTCGGAGAAAAGGCAGCCGAGTATGTCGCACAGGGCGTTACCTACGACCAGTACTATGCGGCATACTTTGCTGCCCGCGGCATCACCGGCGACAAGGACGAGAGCGGCAAGACGATTACCAACTCTGCCAGCCGCAAAAAGAAAGAAGCCATCGACAAGGCCGTACCCAATGCGACCACAAAGCAGAAGCACCTTTTGTACGAGGCACTCGGAGTGTCAGAGAAGGTGTGGTAAAGAGATACCCCCTCCAGTTACGGAGGGGGTATTTTACTGTGTAGTTTCTGTGTAGCCCACATGCAAAAATACCGCAATAAACAGCAATATTTGCAAAGACTAAAAATGCTGAAAACCCGCATAAACAAAGGAAAAACCCGCATTTCTGCGGGTTTTTCTGTGGCGGAGATGGAGAGATTCGAACTCTCGAACCGCTTTTGACGGTTACACGATTTCCAGTCGTGCGCCCTCGACCAACTAGGCGACATCTCCATGTCGTTATCAGGATGGGTCAAGTAAAAGTCCTGACGAGAATTTATTATACCGTATTACCGGCATAAAAGCAACCCCCTTTTTGCAAAAAAGTTGCCCTAAAAGACATTTTTTCGCATTACGGGCAAAGAAAGGATTGCGCCCGGCCCTTTGGCGTACTATAATATTATAAATCACTTTCGGAAAAAAGGAAGGATAAGACCCATGAAACGAGTAGAGATCAAAGCACTGTTTGCGGAGCCGGAGCGCTACACCGCGGAGCCGGTCACTATTTGCGGCTGGGTGCGCACCCTGCGCTCCAGCAAGGCCCTTGGCTTCATCGAGCTGAACGACGGCAGCTACTTCAGCAATCTGCAGGTGGTGTTTGAGGAAAATAAACTGGCCAATTACGATGAGATCTCCCGCCAGAATGTCGGCGCGGCGCTTATTGTCACCGGCCGTCTGCTGCTGACCCCCGAGGCCAAGCAGCCCTTTGAAATCCATGCGGAGAAGATCACCGTGGAGGGCGCCTCCACCCCGGATTATCCCCTGCAGAAAAAGCGCCACAGCATGGAATTCCTGCGCACCATCCAGCACCTGCGTCCCCGCACCAATACCTTCAGCGCGGCATTCCGGGTGCGTTCTGTTGCGGCCCAGGGCATCCATAGGTTCTTTACCGAGCGCGGCTTTGTGTACGCGCACACCCCGCTCATCACCGGCAGCGACTGCGAGGGTGCCGGCGAGATGTTCCGCGTCACCACCATCGATCCCGCTGATCCCCCCCTGACCGAGGACGGCAAGATCGATTACAGCCAGGATTTCTTCGGCAAAGCCACCAATCTCACCGTCAGCGGTCAGCTGGAGGGCGAGTGCATGGCCATGGCCTTTGGCAAGATCTACACCTTCGGCCCCACCTTCCGCGCGGAAAAATCCTACACAGGACGCCACGCCGCCGAGTTCTGGATGATCGAACCGGAGATCGCCTTTGCCGACCTGGAGGACAATATGGTGCTGGCGGAGGACATGATAAAATATGTGCTGCGCTATGTGATGGAGCAGTGCCCCCGCGAGCTGGAATTCTTCAATAACTTTGTGGATAAGGGCCTGCTGGAGCGCCTGAACCATGTGGTAAACAGCGACTTTGCCGTCTGCACCTATACCGAGGCCATCGAGCGGCTGCAAAAGGCCGATGTGGAGTTTGAGTACCCTGTCAGCTGGGGTGTGGACCTGCAGACTGAGCATGAGCGCTACCTCACCGAAAAGATTTTCGGCAAGCCGGTCTTTGTTACCAATTATCCCAAGGAGATCAAGGCCTTCTATATGCGCCTGAACGATGATGGTAAGACGGTGGCGGCCGTGGACCTGCTGGTGCCCGGCATCGGCGAGATCATCGGCGGCAGCCAGCGTGAGGAGCGTCTGGACATCCTGCTGGACCGCATCCACGAGCTGGGGCTGAATGAGGAGGACTACTGGTGGTACCTCGACCTGCGGCGCTTCGGCGGCGCGCGCCACGCCGGTTTCGGCCTGGGCTTCGAGCGGCTCATCATGTATGTCACCGGCATCCCGAATATCCGTGATGTACTGCCCTTCCCCCGTACCACCGGCTTTGCGGAATTCTAAACCGAATATATATGCTGAAGTCCTCCGCGTGGGATCCCATGCGGAGGACTTCAGTTTGTTTATTTACGGAGGGCGATTTAATCCGCAGAGAAGGTTTGCCGGAAGAACCGCCGGACTATTTCAGTGGTGTCATCAGTGTGGTCCTCGGCGGTAATCAGATAGTATTCAGAGCCATACAGGGGATCCTTCAGTGGGACAGCCCGAATCTGGGAAGAGGGAAGCATCCAGTTCGGCTGGAAGGTGGGGTAGACCCAGTTGAAGTTTTCTACGCATACATTGCGCAGCTCGGAGATGTTCTTGGAGATGATCTCCAGCTTGGGCACAAATCCGGCTTGCTGGCAGTGACGGAGAAAACCGTCTGTTTGAATATCTCCGGTACGGATCCCTTCCCGGATGGGATCATAGTACAGGATAAAGCTCTGCTCCCGCAGGTCGCCCACATCTACTTCCGCTTGTCCAGCCAAGGGGTGGTCCGCCCGCATGACAATACATAGCGGCTGATTGTGCAGCAGGGTACAGCGGGTACCCGGTATGGTGCAGAAGGCAGGCGTTTTATTACGGTCCTCCTGCCAAAAGACGCGAGTGACCAGCAGCGCGTCAAATTCCCGACTGCGCAGGCAGGCTTCGACCTCCGAGGATTGGTAAAATAGAAACTGAATATTGTGCCCGGGGGCATACAGATAGAATTTTTCCATCAGCAGGCACTCGGTTTTTATGCTGATGCGCCCCAGAGGAAGACCGATGGTATAGGGCTTCTCATCCTGGCCCTTCAGCCGGCTGATGTGAAACTCCAGCGATTCATATTGTCCCACCACCTGTGCGATATAGGGAAGAACGCTGGTGCCCGGCCCTGTCAGCTTCAGGCGCTCGCCCCGGACGGGACGGTCAAATAAGGTGATGCCCAGGGCCTCCTCCACACACTTCACCTGTCGGGAGACCGAGGAGGGCGCACAGGGGATCTCCTCAGCGACCTTGCTGAAATTCAGGTGGGTGGCCACCAGCAGTACAGTCTTCAGGTATTGGATCTCCATAGTGCGCCCTCCTTTTGGTTATGGCAGCGGGTAGGCAATGCAGCGGGGCTTCCTCAGTGTCTCAGTGACGGTAGGAAAGGGAATCCGCCCGAACAACGGATGTGGCATCCGTCTTTTTGGGGTCCTTCTTTTCTCCGGGCTGGGGGCGGCGGTTCCGGCGCAGGGCTTCATCCATGTGGATCTTGACGCCGCGGCTGGCCAAAGTGTGCTGCAGGGCGGGCACATCCAGCGCCTGCAGGCTGATATTCTCCTTGGCAGCCATGGAAACAGCCAAGCCGGCAGCTTCACCGGTGAGAACACAGGCGGGAATAAACCGTGCGACTTCCCAGCCGCGGCCGGTGGCGGAAACGATCCTTCCGGCTGCGGCAATGTTGGTGATCTCGGTATCGATGAGGCCGCCGTATGGGAACTCGTATACTTCGGCAGGGATTTCCAGCGAGTGGATCATGCAGCCGATTGAGCTTTCCACATACCGGTCAGGCACTACCTCCAGCTGCTCCTTGCCAACCAGCCGGCGGGTCATACGGAACTGCGGCATAAGCGGCAGGGTCATCTGCGCGTAGGAGGGGCTCTGGTGCTGCTTTAAGTAGTCCAGCGCCAGCTTGCGGCTGGTACGGATATATCCGTTGACGCCCTCACTGGTGGTGCCATAGTACATGGGGATCTCCGCCTCGCTGTTATCGGCATCGGGGCGAAGCCCCAGCCAGCGCAGCGGCAGTGCCTGCAGGGCCTGCCCGGTCTCCAGGCCTTTTTTCATGGTATCCAGGTCTATTTCATGTGCCCAGTGGGAAACAATGCTCCGCTGTGTTTCGGTGGGAGCGCCGGCCCGGAACATCAGGTCCAGGTCGCCGCTGGCATCCACAAAGGCCTTGGCCAGGTAGGCGGTGCGTCCGGATTTGTTTTCGACAATGACGCCCTTGCAGGTTTTACCCTCCATGATGGGCGCGCAGAAGTTGGTATCAAAAACGACCTGAATACCTTCCTGTTCCATCAGCTCATCCAGTGCGCACACGGCAGCCGGGATATTAAAATTGGTGCGGTAGCGGCCGGTGGGGGTGTCCACGGTATCGGGCCCGTTCCGCCAGCAATCTGGCAGGTTATCGTAGCCGTAGCGGATGCAGACATGCAGCAGCTCCTCCGCCAGGCCGCCATATACCTTGTGCCCCAAACCGTCATCCAGAGGCAGATAGATGCAGACATGGCCCAGGGTAGCCAGACCGCCCAGGATGATGCTTTTCTCCAGCAGAATAACCCGGGAGCCATTGCGTGCGGCCGAAACCGCGGCGGCTACACCGGCTACGCCGCCGCCTACTACGATTACATCCGCTTCCCCCGCAACGGGGATGGAATGGGATTGCTCAGTGATTTGCTTTGGTTTTTCCATTGATGGTATGCCTCGTTTCTTAGTGTATTATAGCAGATGCGCGGGAAGAAGGGAATAGGCCATATCGTCCCGGAAAAGCCGGTTAGGGCAGAATGTAGCTGCAGCCAAGGGCAATCACATAAACCACAATGATATAAACAGGAATCACCTTGATGGCATCGTGCCAAATAAAGCGGTTGTCTATCTCCTCACGGTCCAGCAGCAGCGCGGCGTAGATGGTACCTGCATAGGTCAAGAAGGCCATGTTGGCGCACAGGCTCAGCGTCGCGGCGGTAACAGATGCGCTGATCCCGGTGTCCAGCTGCATCTGGCATACAAAAGGCATGATGGCCGCGTTGCCCAACAGGGTAAGGGGGGTGCCGTTGCAGATGTTGGTGATGATGGTGATAACAATAGTAAGGAGAAGCAGCAGCAGCGGCAGCGGCATATTGCCGAATACGGGTTTAAGCAGGGAGATGATCCAGTCGCGAATGCCCAAATCAGCGGAAGCCATGGCATTGCCCAGGAAGGTGAAGCAGCCAACGATGCACACCACATTCCACAGGGTGCCTTCACTCAGCAGCTTCATGGGGTTGGCCAGCGGCTTGCCGTCTACTTTGATAAGCCCCAGAATGCCCAGCGCCAGCAGGAAAATGAGGGTAGTGCCGATAGGAGCCAGAACAGCGCTTCCGGGGAAGTCCTTCGGCAGCAGCGGGATCACGATGATATACAGGAAGGACAGGCAGAAGATGGTGAGAATGAGCTTCTGGCGCTTATTAAATTTCTTGGGAATGTTGCGCAGCGCCTCTACATTTTCAATATCCAGCTCCTTCAGCGGGGCAACATTGCACTTAAATACACCGGGGATCATAAAGGCCAGGATGCACAGCCATACCAGATTGACCAGGATGCACACGAACATATAGGTGAACATATTGATGCTCAGTCCAAAGCCCTGCATGCTGGTATTGATAAGGGTGTAAATGGTAAGGGCAATGCCCTTGAAGGGGAAGCAGAAATTACCCATGCAGCCCAGGTAGATGCCCAGCAGCATGAATTTGCAGAATCTGTCCTGCTTATCATAGCCGCACACATCCCGGATGGACTCATAAATGCCGAAGTACAGCAGCGCGGTGGGGATAAACCCGATGAACATGGAAACGATAAAGCTGGAGAAGAACAGCGAGAACAGCAGCGCGACCGGGCGTCCTCGAAGCGCCTTGATGCTAAGCAGCTTGCGCACCAGCACATCGATCACGCCGGCTTCCTTGAGCGCCACGCACAGCGCAGATACAAAGATCAGCTGGGGGACGGTAGAACCGCCCATCCAACTGGAAACAGCGGCGGAGGATGTCAAAAAGCCGCTGTATACCATGGCGATAATACCCAGGATAGCAGCTAGGGTGGACTGGGAAGTGAATACTGTAAGCAGAATAACGCCGATAAATACGCCCAGGGCATTGGAGCCGACCTGTGTAACCACGGAGAACGGGCCCAGAATCCGGCCGAAAAAGAACATAAAGAGGAACGCGATCAAAATGATCGGCCATTCACGCTTTTGGACAGCTGACTTTGTCATAGTAGTTCACATGCAAGGCTAAGCACGGAGCTTTGCATGCGATCCTCCCTTCTGTAATTTTTATTCTCAGGTGAACGGTGATCTGCCGCCTTCGGTCGCGATCCGAAAACGGATTCCATAATAAATTGTGCACAATCTACACTTTTTATTTTAAAAAGCCTTGTGTATAAAGTCAATTGCACAATCCGCACGCACTGTTGCAACTTTGGCATGGAATTCGCTTCCGTCCCTATATGGAAGGTCCTCCCTCCGCCCCCGCTGACCTGATTGGCGGCATGGCTCTCCCCTGTGGGAGTGTCTCATCCCCCGCAAAAAATGTATTTTCTCATACTTTGGGATGATTTACACCACCCGCTTTGGCTGGTAAAATAAGATCAGAACACAAAATACCGCCGATCCATCATACCACAAGGGGACTGGTCCCCTTCGGCATCCCGTGGCCCCCACGGGATGAATCCGCCGTAAAGGGAGGGAGCGCATGGCCAAAAATGTAGTCATCCGGCCGTCTGTCCGGGAACAGTACCAAAAATTCATGGCACGGGGCAGGGTGCTGTTTTTCACCGCGCCCTGCGGCTTTGGCAAAAGCATCCTGGCCGAAACGCTGCTTGCCGGGCAGCAGGTGCTTTCTCTCACCGCCGGGGAGCCGGACTTCGCCCTGCCGGCGGATGATAAGGACTGGCAGGTCCTCTTGATCGATGACCTGCGGCAGATGACCGAGGAGCCGGATCAGCAGGCGCTGTGCCAGCTCATCCGGGAGTACAGCGACCGCCGGTTCGTCCTGCTTTCCCGCGGGGCGGTGCCGGGCTGGCTCATGGCCTTCCAGTATGCCGGGCTTATGGCGGTGCTGGATGCCGACGCCCTGCTTTTTGACCGGGAGGATATCCGCAGTCTGTTCCGGCAGCAGGGCACCCCCGTCAGCGAATCGGAGCTTTCCGAGATCCTGCGGGAAACCAGCGGCTACCCGCTGGGCGTGGCGGTCATCGCCCACTGCATGGTCGGCGGCCGCCCCTATGGCCCGGAGCTCATCGCCCAGGGCTACCACGAGGTCTTTTTCTACTTCGAGGCGGCGGTCTACCGCCGGTTCGATCTGCCCATTCGCCGTTTTTTGCTGGAGCTTGCCCCCTTTGAGAGCTTCGATGCCGAGCTGGCCCGTATGGTCAGCGGCGATCCCCACGCCGGGGAACGCCTGGCCTGGCTCCAGCACAATACCACCATGCTGCGCCCCGATGATGTGCAGCGGTTCCGGTTCTGGCCGCAGTTCCGCACCTTTTTGCTGTGGGAGATGGACCGGGAATACAGCGAGGAAAAGCGCCGCACCGTTCTGGGCCGCGGCGGCCTCTACTACGAGCTGAAAGAGGATTACAGCCATGCGCTGGAGTGCTACACCATGGCAGGGGATCATTCCAAGGTCTCCGAGCTTCTGGTGCGCAATGCCGAGCTTCATCCCGGCATGGGCCATTACAGCGAGATGGAGAAATACTACCGCAGCCTGCCGGAGCAGGAGATCGCCGCCTCCCCGGCGCTGATGCAGGGCATGAGTATGCTGTGCGCCCTGGCGGCCGATTATGAGGGCAGCGAGCGCTGGTACCAGGCGCTTTCTCAGTTTGCCCGCTGCCGTGCCAAAAGCGACGCGGCCGGGCGGCAGGCCCGGGGCCGGCTGGCCTGGTTGGATATCTCCCTGCCGCAGCGCGGCGTCACCGATCTCACCGCCATCATTCCCTCGGCCTACCGGCTGCTGGTCAATAAGGAAGTGACCCTGCCGGCCTTTTCGGTCACCAGCGCCCTGCCCAGCATTATGAACGGCGGCAAGGACTTCAGCGAATGGAGCCGCCGGGATGACCTGCTTTATCAGACCATCCGTGTCCCGGTGGAGGCCATTCTGGGCCGGGATGGCGTGGGTCTGCCGGATTGCGCCATTGCCGAAAGCAAGTTTGAAAAAGGCGAGGACATCACCGCCCGTATGCTGGCCCTGATGCCCCGATTGGGGGAGATTCAGCGGGACGGCACCCCGGATATTGAATTCGCCGCGGTGGGCCTGCTGGCCCGCAGCCAGTTGGCGGCCGGCCACTCCCAGGATGCCCGCAGGACGCTGGAAAGCCTGCGGCAGCGCTTCGCGGTAGGCGGCCAAAGCCGATTTTTGCCCAATATCGATGCCATGCTGTGCCGCGTTGACCTGCGGACTGGCGATACCGATGCCGTAGATAGCTGGTACCGGGAAAAGGCCCCGCGCGACCCCCTCAGCATCAATATCATGAAGCGCTACCAGTACTTTACTCAGGCCATGGCGGAGCTTGCTCAGGGCCGGCCGCAGGCCGCCCTGCTTACCTTGGCTCCGCTGGAGCCCTACTGCATCGCCTGCCAGCGGAAGATGGATCACACCACCCTGCTGCTTTTGCGGGCCGTGGCCCAGTACCGGCTAAAGGACGAAGCCTGGCAGCAAAGCCTTACCGATGCCCTGCGCATTGCCGCCGGGTTGGGGTTCATCCGCCCGGTAAGCTGCTGCGGCGCCGCCCTGCTGCCCCTGCTGCAGGCCCTGCCCAGCCCGGAGGAAGAGAGCTGGTACCGGCAGGGGGGGGGCTTTGCCCGGGTGCAGGCCGCCCGGGATCCCTACTTCCTGGTGCCGCCCCTGCCCCCCGGCGAGGAAATGACCGCCACCGAGCTGCAGGTGCTGCGCCTGATGTGCGCCGATAAAAGCAATGCCGAGATCGGCCGTATTTTGGATATCAAGCTGCCCACGGTAAAAACCCATGTCAGCCATATCCTCACCAAGTTGAATGTCAGCCGCCGCAGCGAGGCCAAAACCGCCGCCCGCCGCCTGTGGCTGGTAGAATAAAAACTGTAATTCTGGAGGAATGTATGAAGAAACGAGTATGTAGTATTTTGCTGGCCGTCGTGCTGTGTGTCACCATGCTGTCTGTTGTAGCATTGGCGACGGAATGTGCCGATGGCAACCACACCTATACCGGTAATCACTATGTGCCTAATGACAATGGCCTTAATCACAGTCTTAAATGTGATAACTGCGGTCATGTTGAGAAAAGTTCATACCGACATTCTGACACCGATAAGAATGGAAAATGCGACACCTGCGATACGGACTTGGCCGTTTCCTTTAACAACATTTATGATAGCTGCGCCACTACATGGGAGGCGGCGTTTAAGGAAATTGGATCGACCAGTGGAACCCTTTATCCAATCGCAGATACAACCGAGACGATCACCTATAACGGAAACGGCAATGTTACCATTAATTTGGCCGGATTTACCATAAATGAATTGAAAGTAACAAAGGGCAGGCTTACCATAGTGGGGAATGGCACCGTTACTAAGCTGGAAGTTACCACCAACGCCAAAGTAGAACTCTCCGGCGGCACCTATGGCGAAATTACAGGAGCCGATAAGGAAACCCTGTTGGCCCACGGTTATGTATTTGATACCGATGGTAAAACCGTCGTAGAAGCCCCCATCAAGAGTGTCACGGCATCCGTAACGGACCATAACAACGCCAAATACGGCTACACCGAGGCTCCTGTCCTTACCGCAACCGTTGCCTCGGAGGGTGTAGAGAATGTGACCTACCAGTGGTTGGACTCCAATAAACAAACAATCACTGGCGCTACAGGCAGCAGCTATACTCTCCCCACTGGCCTGGATGCCGGCACCTACACTTACCGCTGTACTGCCACCTATCAGGGCTATACCCTCACCAGCGATGATGTCACCGTGACCATCAAAAAGGCGGATGGCCCCCAGCTGGGCACCATCAATGTAAACCAGGTCTACAATGACACCGCCAGTAAGACCATTGAGATTTACGATCAGGTAATAGGTAAGCTCAATGAAGCTTTCCCGAATGGCGGTACGATGGAGTTCCAAGGTGATAGTTATGAGTCCGCGGATGGGCTAACATTAAATGGTTGGCAAATAGATGTTAACAGTGGCTCTATAACTTATACAATGGGCGAAAATACAGCTCCCGAAAAGAAAATCACTATAAAGTACAAGGCTTTTGCACACGGAGGTAACTATAAGAATAACTACGAGTATGCCGAGGGCACAGTTGTCATCACCCTCACCAAAATTACCCCCACTGGCACCCCCAATTACACCCCCATCACCTCCAGCGGCAAGACCCTGGCCGATGCCAACCTCAATGCCAATAATAATGCGTTCTCTGTGCCTGGGGAAGTAAGATGGGTAGGGGAATCCGACGGAGTACTCGCCGATGATACTCCCGTAGAAAAAGGCAAGGCCTACACCTGGAAATTCACCCCTCTGCTTGATAACTATGAATCCATTACCGGCTCCATCATCCTGTGGACCGAAAGCGGCAGCGGTGTGGTGATCATCGTTCCTTCCCAGTCCGGTGAAAGCACCCCCGCCAGCAACCCCAATACCGGCGCGGCCCCTGTGGGTCAGCCGCTGCCCGGCCTGGCCCTGCTGGCGCTTGCGGCTCTGTGCCTGTATGCAGGCACCCGCCGCTTCTAAACAGCCATCCTCACTTACCTCTCCGGGGGCAGCAGTAGGTTCAAAACCTGCCCCTGCCCCCATTCTATCCCATGTGTGAGTTGAACCCCGGCCGAAGATGTGATATAATTTTCCCCAGCGCGGCATGGCCGCCAAAAACCGTGACCGGAGGGCCTTATGAATACCTTCTTGAAGCTGGCTTTTTTGTTCTATATCGGTTCTTCGCTGGGCTGGGTGCTGGAGCTTTTCTTCCGGCGCTTTATTTCCGGCAATAATCCCGAGCGCAAGTGGATCAACCCCGGCTTTATGGTGGGGCCCTATGTGCCGCTGTACGGCACCGGGCTTTGCATCCTGTACCTGGTTTCCCGCCTTTCGGAAAGCCGTCAGATCGCCGACCCTGTGTGGAACCACATTGCCATGCTGGTGCTGATGGCTGCCGCCATGACCGCCATCGAGTACATTGCCGGCATCCTGCTGCTGAAGGTGATGAATGCCCGTCTGTGGGATTACAGCCGCCGCTGGGGTAATGTGAATGGTCTTATTTGCCCCCTGTTTTCCGCCATTTGGGCAGTGATGGGCGCGGCCTATTATTTCTTTGTGGATCCTTACATTTTGCGGGCACTGGATTGGCTTTCCCGCAATTTGGCGTTTTCCTTTGTCATCGGCGTGTTTTTCGGCGTTTTCGCCATCGATTTCGTCTATTCCACCCACCTCATGGTCAAGATAAGGACCTTTGCCCGCGAGAAGAATGTGGTGGTCCGCTATGAGGAGCTGAAGGCCTACTTTAAGGCCGGCCGGGAAAACGGCCGCCAGCACTTTTTCCTGGCCCTGCATACCGAGATCCCGCTGCGGGAAAAGCTGCAGCAGTACTACGATTACCGCCGGGCCCGCCGGGAGGAGCTGGACCGCATCCTGCACGGAGAGGACGGCACCAGCAGCACCGCCAAAGCAGAATAAGCCTCTTTTTACCGGAGGGAAGCGGCGAGCTTCTCTCCGGGCCTTTTTATGTGGGTAGGTCCCATCTCATCTTGCCTGCCCGGCGGAGGCCAGTTTGTAGTCGCCTATCGGCGCCGCGGAGCCTTTTGCAAAGGCATAGTTACTATGGGTTGAACG
>OQVS01002497.1_pt1 | contig 11643 bp, 11 predicted proteins | sample 1691601 | NCBI WGS metagenome assembly OQVS01 (sample SAMN03418268, study PRJEB22391) | human gut metagenome | biome: human-gut; feature: organic feature; material: feces | host: Homo sapiens | place: Tanzania | collected 2013-01 | reverse complement strand
TATTATTTTACCTAAATATATAATAAAGAAAAAGGTACATAGAAACTAGATTGACAGAGTAGTCAAATTATTTAACTACCTCAACGTTAACTGCCTGTGGACCTTTAGCGCCATCAGTGATATCGAACTCTACTGCTGCACCTTCCTCGAGAGTTTTGAAGCCCTCCATGTTAAGTCCTGAGAAATGTACGAATACATCCTTTCCGTCCTCGGCTGTGATGAATCCGTAACCTTTTTGGTTGTTGAACCATTTTACTGTACCTTTGCTCATCGAAAGTACCTCCAAATAATAATAATGCTGCTTACGCAACTAACGTTAGAATAGCATAACAGGTTTAAGATGTAAAGCAATAAAGTCAAAGTTCTTTAAAGTTTATGTCATTATTTGCTAAAAATTTCATTACAAGCTTATCCCATTCACTATCTAAGGTCCTATCCGCTGAAAAAATATTGTAGGATATCCCGGTTGTAAGAGTTAAAAGCTGGCTCTGATACCTGATATTTATGAAAAAACCACTGATATCGGATGTGGTAAAGGCCGAGTGCAGGCTGCTTAAGGTGTGCTCCATATTTTCAGGTGAAAGCAGAAAGACAAACTTGAATGCAGACGGAGTCTGTCTGCCCTTTATCAGGTCGAAGCAGTTTGTGCGAAGCATCTTAAAAGGGAGCATGTCATAGCCTGCTATGCCGTTTTCCTCAAGCTCTGTGGAGCTGTAAAAGCCCTTTTGCAGGTGACCGTCTATGACGTATGAGGCTGCCTTTGTGATGACGGCCTCCTGAAGCAGAAAGTTGTCAAAGATTTCCGTGCGAAGCAGCTTGTTCATAAAGTCCTTTGTGTCTGTCAGTTCAATTGATATCATAATTTCTCCTCATTTCCCACATTGTATGTGACATCGAATTGCATGCAAGCATGCATCGATGATACCTTTTGACTCTTTAATCATATCATACATCAGATTCGCGGATTATGCCACAAAAATAAAGCCTGTTCAACTGGAATAATTGTAAAGTCCGTGGTAGAATAAATGCGTTATGCAATGAAAACAGGAGGCAATCCATGAAACAGGAAAAATTATTTAATTTACTTAAAGCGGCAGTTTCGCCATGCGAGTGCGTGAGGGCTGCAAAGCAGGAGCTTTTGGAAAACGGATTTGAGGAGATAGATTATACAGGAGGCTGGAGGCTTGTGCGTGGTGGCAGATATGTCTTAAATCACCATGATACAACCATGTTTGCATTTACTGTAGGAAGCAGCTACAACAAAAAGGATATGGTGCGGATAGCGGCAGCTCACACAGACTACCCATATCTTCGCATAAAGCCAAATCCGGATTTTATGACAAATTCATATGCACAGGTCAATGTAGAGGTGTATGGAGGACCGATTTTAAACACATGGTTTGACAGACCTCTCGGAGTGGCAGGACGCGTGGCTGTAAAGAGTGATGATGTGTTTAACCCACGTATGGTGCTTTACCGGTCAAAAAAGCCTGTAATGATTATTCCAAATCTTGCCATTCATATGAACAGGGATGTGAATAAGGGAGTCGAGATAAATAATCAGGTGGATCTGATGCCGGTGCTTGATTCAATACCTGAGGATGAAAAGACCACAGATTATTTCCTTAGCTTTCTGGCAAACGAGCTGTCTGTGGAAAAGAGCGATATCATAGACTTTGAGCTCAATACATTTTGCATGGATGAGCCTTGCTTTGTCGGTGTGAATGATACTATGATTTCATCGCCTAGAATCGACAACCAGTCATCCTGCAGGGCACTTCTTGATGCGATAGAGGATGGAAACAGAGCTGATGGAATAAATATCATAGCACTTTTTGATCATGAGGAGATTGGAAGCAGCAGTAAGCAGGGCGCGGCCTCTATAATGCTTCACGATATGCTCAGACGCATTTTAAGAAATATGGATCTTACAGAAAATGAGATAGATGAGAGTATCTATGATGCCATGCTTTTGTCTGTCGATGTGGCGCATGCGCTTCATCCTAATAAAAAGGAAAAGATGGATATCACAAATAAGCCGGTCATGGGAAAAGGCTTTTGTATCAAGCAGGCGTGCTCGCAGTCGTATGCTACGGATGCACAGGCTATTGCTATTCTCTGCCAGCTGTGTGATGAAAAGGGCATACCGTACCAGCGCTTTGTGAACCGCTCGGACAGCCGTGGAGGCAGCACACTCGGCTCGATTGCAGGCACACTGCTGCCGGTAAAGACGGTGGATATAGGTATACCTATTCTTGCCATGCACTCAGCCTGTGAGCTGATGGGAGCACGCGACATGAAGGCCTTAAGCGACTGTGTGACCGCATTTTTCGGGTAACAATTGTAATAGGTTATATGGAAATATATACAGAAACCTCTTGCATAAGTTTAGTTTTCGTGTTAATATGACGTAGTAATGAAAACTACTTGTTACGGAATAAAATAACTTTTAAAAAAGTAATTTAAACTCTTATTATCATATAATGCAGGAGGAACCGATATGTATAAGATTATAATAGATAGCTGTGGTGAGCTCACAGACAGCCTTAAGAAGGATGGACATTTTTGCAATGTAGCACTTGAGCTTGATGTTGACGGATACAGGATCCGTGATGATGAGAGCTTTGACCAGCATGATTTCCTTAGAAGAGTCAAGGAGAGTGTAAAGGGACCAAAGTCGTCATGCCCTTCTCCAGAGGAGTATATGCAGGCATTTGAGGGAGAGGCAGACCATGTCTATGTTATCACACTTTCAGGCAAGCTCAGCGGCTCATACAACAGCGCTGTTTTAGCAGTCAATCTGTACAATGAGGAGCATGAGGACTCGGGCAAGCAAATATATGTGTTCAATTCACGCTCAGCATCTATCGGCGAGACGCTTATCGGCATGAAGGTGCAGGAGCTCGAGGAGAGTGGACTTTCATTTGATGAGGTTGTAAAGCAGACTGAGGAGTATATTTCTTCCATGAATACCTTCTTTGTGCTTGAGACACTTGATACCTTAAGAAAGGCAGGCCGTCTTAGCAACCTGAAGGCTTTTGTAGCCAGCACTTTAAATATAAAGCCTGTCATGGGCTCAACCGATGAGGGTTCAATCCAGCAGCTTGGTCAGGCCCGCGGCATGAAGAGGGCACTTGCCAAGATGGTGGAGGATGTTGTGGCTGCCACAAAGGACTGTGAGCACAGGATTCTTGCAATTTCACACTGCAACTGTCCGGAGCGTGCGCAGTATGTGAAGGAATGTCTTGAGAAGCTTGCCGGATTTAAAAAGATTGTCATTGTGGATACTGCCGGTATCTCAAGTATGTATGCAAATGACGGAGGCATTATTATAGCAGTATAACGATATGGTCTTTATTTTACCGGCCGGATATATTATAATGATGGCATGGGAAATTTAGATTATACACAGGTTTTAAACAAAATAGAAAATACACGCCGTTTCGGCAATGAGCCCGGAGTGGTAGTGACAGCACATGTCATAAGAGTGCTGCAAGAAAAAGGAAAGCAAAAGCGCATAATACCGTATATCCATGTGGCAGGTACCAATGGAAAGGGGTCAGTATGCGCTTTTCTTTCTAGTATACTAAAAAAAGAGCACATGAGAGTAGGCACGTTTGTGTCACCGCATCTGGTGGATTTTGAGGAGCGCATCACTGTTGACGGGCGTATGATACCTAAGGAGGATGTCACAAGGCTTGGAAACTATCTGCTTGATATAGATTTTGGCATAGGGCTTACGATGTTTGACTACTGCCTTGCTATGGCTCTTTTGTACTTTGAGGAGCAGCAGTGCGATTATATGGTCATCGAGACCGGGCTTGGCGGCAGGCTCGACTCAACGAATGCAATCGGCACACCGCAATGTGCCGTTATAACAAAGATAGGCTACGACCATATGGCTATCCTTGGCAGTGATATAGCGGATATAGCGGCTGAAAAGGCCGGTATCATAAAGGAAAACGGCACAGTGGTGGTGGAACAGCAGGATAAACGTGCCATGCAGGTAATCGAGCAGGAAGCTCAAAAAAAGCATGCAAGGATAATTTCTGTGGAGCAAAGCGATATAACGCGCTGCAGCGGCTATGCACTGAGGCTTTGCGGTACATTCCAGTGGGAGAATGCAGCGGCGGCAGAGCTTGCGGCGCGGTATGTGCTCGGAAGGCACTATAGTGGGCCGGAGTATGAAACTCAAAATGATAGGACAGGCTTGCCGGCGAAGGAAGCAGACTTAAATGACAGGATAAAGAGTGCTCTTGAAGAGGCTGTATGGCCGGGGCGCATGGAGATAGTCTCAAAGGAGCCGTTTCTGTTAGTGGACGGAGCACACAACAGCAATGGAGTTGATGCACTCAAAGAAAGCCTCATGCATATGTATCCGGATGAGAAATTTTGCTTTTTCATGGGAGTCATGGCGGATAAGGACTATGATGTGATGATACGTGAGATTTTGCCGCTTGCAGAGGAGTTTTATACAGTGACACCGGATTCAGACAGGGCACTGCAGGCATCAAACCTTGCTGATTTTATCAGAAAAGAGGGAGTTGAGGCAACAGAGCTTTCAGGAGTTGATGAGATAGAAAGGCACCTGAAAAGCGATACAAAAAATGTTGCATTTGGCTCATTGTACTTTATTGGGGAGCTAAAACAACAGCGGATATAAATACCGGATATAAGAGGATGATTTATGGCTGATATTTTAAAAATTTTTAAAAGAGATATGTGCGGCATATTCCGAAATGTGCTTGTACTCATTATAGTTATAGGACTGTGCGTGCTGCCGGCGCTGTATGCATGGTTTAATATCTATGCCAACTGGGACCCGTATGGCAACACAGGTAATATCGCAATTGCGGTAGTCAATCTTGATAAGGGATGGACGAAGAATGACAGCGAAACTGTCAACATGGGCGATGGTGTGGTAGAGTCATTAAAGCAAAAGGATACTATAGGCTGGAAGTTTGTCAAGTCTGAGGAAAAGGCTATTGAGGGTGTTAAGTCCGGCAGATATTATTCTGCGCTTGTCATAGATGAGCAGTTTACCTACAGCATGTATCATGGTGTAGCTGACAATATTGAAAATCCAAGGATTACCTACTATCTCAATGACAAGAAAAATGCTGTTGCGACAAAGATAACGGACAGCGCAGCAAGTGCTGTTAAATCAAGCATTAATAAGCAGTTTTTAAAGGTGCTTGCAGAGCAGGTATTTAAGGAGACAAACGTAATATCCGATGACATGAAGGAAAAGGATGCTGTGGGGCAGATGACCGGTAAGCTTGAAGCGGTATCAGAGAGTCTCACACAGTACGATGCCATGATAGATACGTTTATCGACGGAAATAAGGCGTTGTCACAGGTATCTAAAGAGACGGGTGAAGCGCTGAAAGACGGACAGGATAAGCTTGCAAAGGGCACAGACAGGCTTGAAGAAAGCAAAGCGGATTTACAGTCCACCAGACAGTCCTTTAACAGCTTTAGCGCTGATATCACATCGGCATTAGCAAATGTGAAGAGCTCAATTGATGATATATCAAAGCAGATTACAGATGCAAATCTGTCACAGGATGTAAATACATTGCAAAGCGATGTGAAGAATATTAAACAGTCAGCGGATGCATTGAAAGGTAATATTGACACTCTTGAGGACAAGATCAACAAAATAAAGCCGGATATGGATGATCCCCATATTGGCACACTTATTTCCAATATAGAGCTTGTCAAGGAACAGATAAAGAGCATGATAGAAAGCACACAGTCTGTGGATTTATCGGGAAAGACACAGAATTCTGAGGAAACACTTAAGAGTGTTATGTCAGCTCTTTCAACGACTGCGTCATCGCTTAATGCTACATATACCTCACAGATAGTGCCACAGGTGGACGGCATGATAAGCAGTATGTCGTCTGTGCTCGATTCGATGCAGACCACACTTGGTAATTTAAGCCGGACATCAGGCTCCATGGCACAGGTGTTTGACGGAGTGGACAGCACGCTTGATACACTTAATATGAGCATGACACAGCTTAAGAGTATCATAGAATCAGCATCAGACAAGATAAATGAGACACTGGATAAGCTTGAAGCAGCCTCTGAGGATGAAAAGGCCGATATTATAGTGAATCTGCTTTCGGGTAATCCCGAAAAGCTTGGCAGCTTCTTTTCAGAGCCGGTGCAGGTATCCGATAATTACATATATGAGATAGCAAATTATGGCTCAGGAGTAGCACCTTTTTACACCACACTTGCCATATGGGTAGGCATGACAATACTTGTTTCACTGGTAAAGGTTCATGCAGATGCTAAGGAGCTTAAGGCACTGAAGCCTTCACAGCTTTATTTTGGCAGATACCTGACATTCTTTTTACTGTCTCAGGTACAGGCACTTATCATTGTGCTCGGTGATTTATATCTGCTTAAAATACAGTGTGTGCATCCGGTATCATTTATTGTGACAGGTGCAGTGACAAGCCTTACATTTTCACTGCTCATATATTCTCTGACCATATCCTTTGGCGATATAGGAAAGGCACTGGCGGTAGTTGTCATGGTGCTTCAGATTGCAGGAAGCGGTGGCACATATCCGATAGAGGCTTTGCCGTCATTTTTCAGGGCAGTGTATATTTTCTTCCCATTCCCATATGCGATAAATGCGATGAGGGAGTGCATCGGAGGTATGTACGAAAATACACTCGGTAAATGTTATATCACGCTTTTACTTTTCTGTGCAGCTTCGCTGGTGATAGGGCTTGTGATACGAAAGCCGTTTATCAGGCTCAATCACTTTATAGAGAAGCGTATGGAGGATACCGAGCTGCTATAGTTAAATGTACAATTAATAAATCGATAATTGGCATATAAATATGGTGCTTCTGATGTGCTGTAAGCTGTAAAGCGGGAAGGAAAGTATGCAGGATACATGTAAAAATAATAAAGATATTAAAGTTAACAAAGACAATATGAGTAATAACGTAAATGAGCAGCCGCTTTCCGATGATAAGAGACTGCGCGAGATGTACGATAAGCTGGTCGGATATGAAAAGACCATCCACGAGCAGAATCAAAAGCGGATAAAAATAGGACTGAGGTGTATATATATCATTCCTCTCTTTTTCCTTGTTCTGCTGATGATTGTGCCGGACAGCTCCAAAATCATTTTTCTTGTGCTGTGGATAGTGAGTCTGTTTGCTATTGCGGTGTATTTAATAGGAGTCGAGTATGTGGACTATAAGCTGCAGGAGAAGATGAATGAGATAAGCGGCGGTGATGCGCAGAACATGAGAGTGAGTCCTGTCGTGCAGATGGATGACAGGGTGCAGGAAATAGCCGAAAGAGTGGGGCAGAGATTTGATACGATGCAGCAAAGTACAGGGGAGGATGCCGAGCAATGAAAAAAATATTTCAAATATATCTGGCTGACCTGAAACGCATATCCACAAATGTGGTTGCCATAGTCATTATTATGGGCCTTTGTATCATCCCGGCTTTGTACGCATGGTTTAATATTATGTCCAACTGGGACCCTTACGGCGAGGAAGCTACATCACAGATGCACATAGCAGTATATTCTGAGGATGAGGGCATGAGCATTGGTGATTTAAAACTTTGCATGGGTGACAGTGTCATAAACGGTCTTAAGGAAAATGATGTGATCGGATGGATTTTCGCAGATAGCAGTAAAGAGGCGCTGGAGGATGTTTACAGCGGAAGGTGCTATGCAGCCTTTATAGTGCCAAAGGATTTTTCTGCTGATATGCTCAGCTTCTTAAGCGGTGAGCCGGTCAATCCGCAGATAGAGTACTATGAGAACAGCAAGAAAAATGCCATAGCTACAAAGATAACCTCAAAGGTCAAGACCACGGTGCAGCAGTCTGTAAACTCTTCAATGGTAAGCACGATTACAGAGATAGCGTCAAAGTCCGGAGAGCTCATAGTGGGAGACGGCAAATCAGGCGACAACCTGGCCGGGACAGTTGTTGATAAGCTAAAGGATATGGATACGACTCTTTCCACATATGCAGGTATGCTCGATACCTTTGCCGTGCTCACGGATTCAGCAGACAGTCTGATAGGCTCGACGCAGTCACTGCTTCCGAGTGTGCAGGGGCTTATTGACGGTGGACAGTCATCGGTAAGCGGCATGCAGTCGTCGGTGCTCTCGGGGGCGCAGACAGCACAGACCATCACACAGATGGTTGACATAAGCTTATCAAACATAAACAGCCAGCTCGATGTGCTGGAAAACTCCATACAGCTTTTAAATGCATCGGGAATAGCTGATGCCGATATTTCTGATATCTCTGTTTCCGTGGCTGGCTTTGATACGGTAGAACAGCTTGCAGAGAATACGCTTTCAGCCATTGAGGGCTTAAAGGGAGTGGATAGCTCGCAGATAGAGGCTGTCAGGAATAACATCCAAAACATTAAAACACAGATAAAAGACCTTAAGTCCGATACTGAATTGACAGCAGATAAGCTGAAGCTTCTTAAGGAGTCAATAAAGGCCGATGTGTCAGGTGCAAAGTCTGCAATAGACACACTTAAAAATACATTTGACCACAGTGTATCGCCGAATCTCACAGGAGCAGTGTATGATATAGAATATGCACTTATTGAGACACAGTCCATGCTTGGCTCATTGGATGACAGTTTCCCGGATATACAAAAAGCGCTCGATGATTATTCATCAGTGCTTAAATCCGGAAATGCAGATATCGTAAATACCAGACAGTATGTGCAGCAGATCAGAGATGGTTTGCAGAATGTTATATCAGGATTTGATAATTTATCAAACGATGAGCAGTTTAATGAGATTGTAAAGCTTCTTCAGACAGATCCGACACTGATTGCGCAGTTTGTGACATCACCGCTGTCAATGGATGAGCAGAAGATATATGAGATATCCACATACGGCTCAGCCATGGCACCGTTTTACACAGTGCTGGCTCTGTGGGTGGGAGGTCTGATAACTGTTGCACTTGTGAAAACAAAGGTAAAGGACACTGACGATATAAAATCGCTTGGCAAAGTAAACAGTGTACATAAGTTTTTCGGCAGATATATCACATTTTTTGTGATAGGACAGCTGCAGACACTTGTGACAGTGCTCGGTGATTTGTTCTTCGTTGGCATACAGTGCAGGCATCCGTTCCTTTTCTGGTGTGCAAGCGCACTGACAAGCCTTGTATTCACGCTTCTCATGTACTCGCTCACGGCAGCCTGGGGCAATGTGGGACAGGCTGTAGCAGTAGTCATCATGGTCATCCAGGTGGCAGGTGCAGGCGGCACATTCCCGGTCGAGGTGCTGCCACAGGTGTACAGAGCGCTGTACAAGTTCATGCCGTTTAACTATGCCATGAATGCCCTAAGAGAGTGCGTTGGCGGTATGTACCGCTTTGATTACGGTAAGGACCTTGCGATTCTTCTTATATTTATAGCTATATCACTGGTGATTGGCCTGCTGCTCGGACGTCCGTTTGGAAGGCTCAATACAGCAATTGAAAAAAGTAAGAAAAAGTCAGGTCTTATCTTATAATAATAAATAAATCTATGTAGAAACTTAGGTTATGGTTATTATAAAAAAATAGTACTAGACATTTTTTTACTATTGTACTAGAATGAGCATAAATGATAGTAGACCCGATATATGATAACGCTAGGTTATATCGGATCCGTAAAGAAACGGAGGATATAAAGATGGAAAAGAAGGATATCGATTGGTCAAACCTTAGTTTTGGCTACCAGGAAACAGATTACAGCTATGTTTCTAATTATAAAGATGGAAAGTGGGACGATGGACAGCTCACAAAGGATCATACAGTGACACTTAATGAGTGTGCGGGAGTATTCCAGTATGCACAGACATGCTTCGAGGGCCTTAAGGCTTACACAACAGAGGATGGCAGAATTGTCTGCTTCAGACCTGACTTAAACGCACAGCGTCTTAAGGACTCATGTGAGAGACTTGAGATGCCTGTATTCCCGGAGGATAGATTTGTAAAGGCAGTTGAGGAAGTAGTAAGAGCAAATGCTGCATGGGTTCCACCATACGGCTCAGGCGCTACACTCTATATCAGACCATACATTATGGGAACAAACGCAGTAATCGGTGTAAAGCCTGCTGACGAGTATCAGTTCAGAATCCTTGTAACACCTGTTGGACCATACTTCAAGGGCGGCGCAAAGCCAATCACGATCCGTGTGTCAGACTTTGATAGAGCAGCACCTCACGGAACAGGTCATATCAAGGCAGGTCTCAACTATGCAATGAGCCTCCATGCCATTGTAGATGCACATGAACAGGGCTTTGCAGAGAATATGTACCTCGATCCTGCAACACGTACAAAGGTAGAGGAGACAGGTGGAGCAAACTTCATCTTCATCACAAAGGATGGCACATTTGTTACACCTAAGTCAGACAGTATTCTCCCATCAATCACACGCCGTTCACTGATGGTAGTTGCAGAGAAGTACTTAGGACTCAAGGTTGAGCACAGAGAGGTACTCTTTGATGAGGTAAAGGATTTTGCTGAGTGTGGACTCTGCGGAACAGCAGCAGTAATCTCTCCTGTAGGAAAGATTGTAGACCACGGCAAGGAAATCTGCTTCCCAAGCGGTATGGACGATATGGGACCTGTCACAAAGAAGCTTCGTGACACACTTACAGGCATCCAGATGGGTCATATTGACGGACCGGATGGATGGGTTCACGAGATTAAGTGTGATTAATAATAAGAATATGTATTTATAATAAAGCACCGGGTATTATGTTACGTCGTAATATCTGGTGCTTTTGTATTATTTTACATATTATTTTATGTGGCATAATATGACGATTTGTGCTAATATACTCTTATATATATGCAAATGTTTATAAAAGCTTGGAATAGTTATATAAAAGCAAACAAAAGAGATAACCGGGGATAATTAAATGGACGAATATGAAAAGATAAGACAGAGAAAGCGCGAAGAATATAGAAAGAGACACCGCGCCCAGGTTCGAAGGAAGCAGCTTATTAACAATGCCATTGTGATAGGCATGATAATACTTATAATCGCAACGATAATCATAGTGGGAGCGCTAAGAGGCAGAAAGTTCAAGGAAAGGTTTTCTATATCAAAAATCTTCAAGTTGATATTGAAATCCTCGCAAGTGCAGAGAAAGATACAAGAACCAAAGAGCAACTAGAGCAGCTTGCTGAAAAGATACGTTTCTCTGATCCTATGAGCAATGAACAGTTGGCACCTTTGGAAGAAAGGATAGCCATTGCAGTTGAAAGCCTGAAATCTTCGGATGATAAAATGAAAATCCTAGAAGAGCTTAATATACTGCTTGATGAACGAAACAGGAAATGCAAAATTTTGAAATAATTGGAGGACATGTAAATGAAGCGGTTGACTTGTGAAATGTGCGGCAGCACGGATTTAATCAAGCAAGATGGTGTTTTTGTCTGCCAGACTTGCGGCTGCAAATACTCCATTGAGGAAGCCAAAAAGATGATGGTGGAAGGTACCGTTGACGTATCTGGCAGTACCGTCAAGGTCGATAACGAACGAAAAATTGAGAACTTAAGAACACTGGCCGATCGTGCTAAAGCAGAAGGAGATACAGAAACAGCTGCTAAGTATTTTGAAGAACTGCTC
>OQVS01002494.1_pt1 | contig 11652 bp, 8 predicted proteins | sample 1691601 | NCBI WGS metagenome assembly OQVS01 (sample SAMN03418268, study PRJEB22391) | human gut metagenome | biome: human-gut; feature: organic feature; material: feces | host: Homo sapiens | place: Tanzania | collected 2013-01 | reverse complement strand
GCAACAGACAGAATCTCTGCGTTTGACGTTATCCTGCCGAAGGGTATTCCGTTCACACGGTAGGTCTTTCCCTCGTAGTTAAGGAATCCGTTATCCGTGAACGAATTTGAATTGAAAACAACTGTTCCTCCGTCGGTTTTTATATTTGATATTACGGTATTATATGCGTCGCTCTCCGCCCTGTGACCGATTTCGGCAATTTTTGCATAATCCTTGTCGCATTGCTCATAAACAGAACGAATTGACGAGCCGGGGATAATGTCATGGAACTGGTTAAGAAGAATACACTCCCAACCCCCGTTGAGCTTGTCCTGCGGATAGCTAGCACCGAAAAGCTTATATGCCATAGATGAAAGCATCTCGGCTTTCTGATAGAGGAACTCGCTCTTTCTGTTGTTTCTCTTGTTCTTCGCCTGTGAAGTATATGTACCTCTGTGGAACTCGAGATAAAGCTCACCGACCCATTTCGGCAGTCTCTTGTTACCCTCGGTCTTTTTTCTCAGCCTTTCGAGGAACTCGCCTGCGAACTCCCAGTGCGGCTGCGGACAATTTGCAACGCCGTATTTAAGTCTTTCGAGCAATTCAATATTCTCGGTCTCCGGTCCGCCGCCTCCGTCACCGTGACCGAACGGCATCATGACCTCATTCGTAAGCTCCTTCGGCTCAAAACGGTCATATGTGCCCTTGAGATAAGATGCTCTTGTCATCGGTGTATATGATGCAATGCTGCCGTCGAGTTCGCCCTTGTTATTAAGCTCCATTGCTGTCATGAAATAAGAAAAGACCTCAGAGCCGTCAATACCCTTCCACATAAATGCGTCGTAAGGCATTCTGTTTGTCTCGTTCCAACTGATTTTTGATGTAACGAATTTATCAATGCCGCTCTTTTTCATAATCTGCGGCATGGCTGCACTGTAACCGAAAACATCGGGCAGCCAGATTATCCTGTTGTCAACGCCGAACTCGTCCTTGAAAAAACGCTTGCCGAAAATGATCTGACGTACAAGACTTTCTCCGCTCGTAAGATTACAGTCGGCTTCAAGCCACATCGACCCCTCAAGCTCAATGCGTTTTTCCTTGACAAGTTTTTTAACCTCGTCATACATTTCGGGGCTTTCCTCTTTGAGGAATTTCAAAAGCTGCGGCTGACTTGACATAAATTTGTAATCGGGATATTTTTTCATCATTTCGATAACACTGCCAAAGGTACGCTGAACCTTTTCCCTCGTCTGAGCGAGAGTCCATCGCCATGCAACATCGATATGAGTATGACCGATCACGCTTATTTTTATATCCTGATCGTGACAATATTTTCCGTAAAACTCCGTCATGAGATAGTCGTTCGCCGCATCAACCGAACGAAGAAACTCCTCCGACATCGGAGCGCACCAATTGATATAATTGATTGCCGTGTTTAAATATTCTCTTACATCGGCATATTCCTTTGTGCTCTCGTCCGTATAATAAAGAATTCTGTAGGGCGCTTTAAGATTATAATAAAGCTTTTCAACCTCACGGTTAAATTGGCAAAGCTGAGCAAAAAAGTCCGTTCTTTTTCCCGACGGCTGAGAATAAGCGTAAACATGAACGTCGTAGCCGTTCCTGTTGCTGTCAAGCTTAACATATCTGTGTTTTGTATCCATTCCGCGTATAAGCTTGCCGTCAAGATAAACCATAAACTGCGGCTCCCAGTCCTCATCATAGACATCGGTAGAAGAAACATACAGCTCAAGATCCTTGCTTTTGAGCTCCTGCGGAATTTCAATGTGTTTGAAAAACCATCTGTGTTCCTCCGGCTTCATGCCCCAGCGCTCCGTTTCACCGAATTCACGCCACTCGCCCTCATCAGGCGACGGGACAACATTGCTGTTTTTATAGCCGCACTCCGTTGTCAGCCAGCCGTTTATCGGAATTCTGACAGGCGTGATATATTTTTCAAGCTGCTTTATTACTTCGCCGATTCTTTTGTCAAGAAAATTGTTCATTTGCCGCTCCTCAGATAAGTCCATATATTTTTTCTATTTCAGCCGATTTTGATAAATCGGTGATTTTTAAATTTTCAATTATTCTTTTTTGAAGCTCTTTGTCGTTCAAAAATTTCGTAAGGCCCTCGGCACATTCCTTGTTTTCAAGCGGAACAATCACACCGTCGACCCCGTTGTTTATCTGACTTTTCGCCGTAGCATAGTTCGTTATTGCAACGAGCTTGCCAAGTATCAGCGCTTCGTTGACAGTGACAGCATTGCCCTCATAGCGCGAAGGCTGAATATAAAAATCACAAGCCTTAAAATAAGGGTACGGGTTCGTTTTTTTCCCGAGAAGGATAACCCTGTCCTGCATACCAAACTCGGCGATTTTTCTCTTAATTATTTCTTCGTCTGCACCGTAGCCGATTATATACCACTTGACATTTTTGAGCATCGAACAGATTTCGGGCACGTTGTCAAAATTCTTCGCATCGCAGTAACGTCCGACCGAAAGGAATTTTATATACCCATCATCCGGCATTTCGTTCGTCACGTCGAATTCATTCGCCTGTGTTTTTATAAATTCTGCCGGGTGAATATTTTCGATAACCTCCACCCTGTCGGAAAGCGACGGAAAAGTTTTTACAAACGCTTCTTTTCCGCTCTCCGAAACGGCAATTATTTTATCATATGCCGACCACATTTTCAGCTCTGATTCAACATCAATTTCAATGAACGAATAATCCGTATGAATCCATGCGATTTTTTTCTTTGCCCTGGTTTTCTCCGCCGCAAAATAATGCGGCGTCAAAAAACTGATCACAAGATCGTAATCTTTTTCGGATATCATCGGCATATGGCGCACGGTGTATTTGTGGCTGTATTCAATGAAAACATATTCACTGCTTTTAAAGCTGTGCTCATCGGCAAACTTCGCCGCCCTTTTTTTGCCCTCATATCTGCCGAGAGCAACGCCGAATGCGCCTTTTTTTATAACGTCGGCAAGCGGAACGGCAAGTGAGGAATAGCTCTTATTTTCCGGCAGAAGCTTGACCTTTTCGGGAATATATTTCATCAGTTCTCCGGTGTGGCGCAGAAGAAAAAGCTCAATATTATATTTATTACAGTCAAAAGCATCGAGAAGGCCGAGCAACGCTCTTTCTGCTCCGCCCAGCTCCATACAATGGCTGACTATAAGCACATTTTTCATGCCCTACCTCCGATGCCGATTTCTAAAAACATAACCCGATTATATAAAAAATATTATACTAATTTAAAAAGATAAAGTCAATGAATGATTCGACATATTTCAAATTTTTTTGCGAATTATGCCGAGTTTTATTTGTGAATTTGATATTTCTTTATTTATGTGCTATAATTTTCAGTACAGATAATCGAAGATTAAACAGGGGGTGATTTGAATGGACAATAAAAAAATCGATAAGCTTGCCGAAATGATAAACAATTCTTCCAAAACGGTTTTCTTCGGCGGAGCAGGCGTCTCGACCGAAAGCGGAGTTAAGGACTACCGAAGCAAGGACGGCCTTTACAACACCGTGCGTGAATACGGAGTATCGCCGGAGACGATTTTAAGTCACAGCTTCTTTATTTCAAAACCCGATATTTTTTATGATTTCTATTATAAATATTTTCTTGAAATGAACGTTGAGCCGAACACGGCACATATTGTCCTTGCCGAGATGGAGAAAAAAAGTAAGCTCTCCTCCGTCATAACGCAGAACATTGACGGACTTCATCAAAAGGCAGGCAGCAAAAACGTAATTGAGCTGCACGGAACGACGGCTGTTCACTATTGCATGGAGTGCGGCAAACCTTATCCGCTCGAAAAGCTGAAATCTCTCAAGGGTAAGGTTCCTCACTGCGAAAAATGCGGCGGACTTGTTCGACCCGAGGTTGTTCTTTATGAAGAGCCTCTTAATGAAAAAACAGTTGAAAACGCAATCAGCGAAATCTCAACGGCAGATTTGCTCATTATCGGCGGCACATCTCTCGCCGTTTATCCTGCGGCTATGTATATCCGTTATTTCCGGGGTTCAAACATTGTGCTTATCAACAAAGGAAAAACCGACCTTGACTCAAACGCCGATCTTGTTTTCAGAGACAGCATCGGTCAGGTTTTGGGAAGCATTAAAGAAAAAATTTAAGTCGGTGATTTATTTGTTTAGAGAAATGAGAAGAATTGAGCAACAGCTCTCAAAAGAAGATTGTGAAGACATTCTTCTTCGAGGCAAAACGGGAGTGCTTGCCGTTTTAGGTGACGGCGGCTATCCCTATACCGTGCCGATTAACTATTACTACACGGACGGTAAAATTTATCTCCACTGTGCAAAAACAGGGCATAAGCTCGACGCATTAAAAAAGGATCCAAGGGTATCGTTCTGTGTCGTTGACCGTGACGAAATTCTCCAAGAGAAATACACAACGCTTTTTAAGAGCGTCGTAGCTTTCGGCAAGGCGGAAATTCTAACAGACGAAAATGAGATGCGTTCATCCGTAACGTCACTCGCCGAAAAATACTGCAAGGACTGTCTCGACGGAATTTCGGCAGAGGTCGAACGCGGATTCGGCATACTTTGCATGATTAAAATAAACATTGAACACATGACCGGCAAGCAAGGAAAAGAACTTTTGAAGGAGGAAATCCGATGAAAAATAAAGTTATCAGGTTAACTTCATTTATTCTGACGATCATTATCGCAATGAGTACAATTTTCTACACCTCGGCATTCGATGAAACGGGACAGATAAAAATAACAGAGCCCACTCCCCTGCTCAAAGAGGACGGCAGTCTCACTCAGCCCGGATATTGCTTCACGGAGCTTTATCAATACGACCGCAGTGCGATTAAAGCGAACAAGACCCGCATCAAGGAATGGGATTTCTATCAAATTTCAAACAGCCGCTATGTTATGCAGGTCACAATGGCTGATATCTCGCTCGGCGGAGCGGCAAACGTTACGCTCTTTGATATGCAGACGGGCAAAAGCTACAGCGCTGTCTCGCTCAGACTTCTGAGCTTCGGAAGATTCGGGCTTTCCGAAACGGCTATGTCACCGCAGACCTTTTCACGTCACAAGCTCGGCTTTAACCTTGACGTAAACGTGACCGAAACCGGGCGCACTATAAAGTTCAACGGGCGCACGGGCGGCAAGCCTTTCACCGTCGATATTTCAATGGATATGTTCCCGAACCATGAATATCTTGCAATGGCTCTCCCATTCGGCGGCAGAGACAGCAAAAAGTTCTATTACAATCAGAAAATAAACTGTATGCCCGTAACGGGAACGGTTAAAATCGGCGATATGACGGTTGATTTTGACCCGTCGGATTCGTTCTGCGTTCTCGATTGGGGTCGAGGAGTTTGGCCCTACCACACAAACTGGTACTGGGGCAACGGCAGCACGAAGCTTGAAAACGGTGACATCTTCGGCTTTGAAATCGGCTGGGGCTTCGGCGATATGAGTGCCGCCACGGAAAATACACTTTTCCTCAACGGCAAGGCTCACAAAATCGGTGAAATCTATCTTGAAAAGGACGAAAACGACTGGATGAAACCGTGGAAATTCACCTCGTCCGACGGCCGTTTTGAAATGACGATGACCCCGTTTTATGACAACTACACAAAATCAAGAGTTCTCTTTATCGGCAACATCTGCCACCAGGTTTTCGGCAAATGGAACGGTACTGTCACTCTCGATGACGGCACGGTTCTTGAAATCAAGGACATGGTCGCCTTCTGCGAGAACTCTGATAATATGTGGTAAGGAGAAAGCACAGTGAATAAAAAACGAAAGCTTTTAAGCCCTGTTTTCAGTATAGTTTTGGCGTTGGCAATCGGTTTTGCAGCTACCTACAGCCTATATTACTTTTCGGTTGACTGTTACAAATATTCGGTGAACAAAAATACACTCAGATTTGAAGACCTCGGATTTATTTCATCCGACAACAGCTCCGTCCTCTCAACTTTTATCAAAAAAGATTATAACTTCTCCGCCGAAGAAGAGCAGGAAGCTCTGAAATGTCTGAAAGAATCAGAGTACACTGAATTGCCCTTGGCAAAAGCGTTTCCGATGTATTGGGTCGTTTTCAGAAATAAAAATTTTTGTTTTGAATTTTATAATGAAGCCGCCGATATTTCTGGCGAAGTTTATTTGTTCGGCAAGTCGGTTTATATCAGCGTGACGGATTACAACCTTGACGGAGATTTTCCTCAGGAAACGGTTTTCAAAGCGCAGAATATAAACGTTGAAAAAATAAAAGAGCTTCAATCTTTACATAAGGTCAAGTTCAATCAATTTATAAGATATCAAAATCTTTACAGCGACTCGCCGACTCATGATTGGTACGAAAGCTATGTTATTATCTTTATCGCATTCAGCCTTGCGGCACTGATAATCATTGCAATTATCAAGAAGGTCGCAAAAAAGCCGCGCACGCCTACCGTTAAATCTTAATTCGCATATGTGTTAATGTTTAAAAAATAAAGATCCCGCTTCATTTATATTGGCAAAAACAAAAAGGAGTAAGCTTTCACTTACTCCTTTTTTGGTGGGAGAGGGTGGATTCGAACCACCGAAGTCACTGACGACAGATTTACAGTCTGTTCCCTTTGGCCACTCGGGAACTCTCCCATATTTACTTTTAAAAAGTGGAGCTGGTGGACGGACTCGAACCCCCGACCTGCTGATTACAAATCAGCTGCTCTACCAACTGAGCTACACCAGCGTCTCAACGCTCGTATACTATACCACAACAAGAACCGTTTGTCAACACTTTTTTTAATTTTTTATTTTTATCTTGAACTGAAACTTTAAAAGTGATATAGTAATCGTATTGTTTTTTCGAAGGGGTTTTATTATGAAAAAAATTATCGCTGTCTTTATGGCTATATCACTCAGTTTATCGTTTGTTTGTATACCTGTTTTTGCGGCTGACAACAACGGTATGATTTCAGCCGTTATAACCGATGAGCGAGCTCAGAGGCAAGCCGTCCGTGCCGCTGCCGCTGCCATAATCGGCGAAAGTTCGAGTGACAGCATAACCGTAAGCAACAACTTTGTAAATGATATTCTTGACAATGTCGGTGAAAATCCGACACCGGAGAATATTTCCGACGAAGTATCAAAATACGCAGGCATTTTCAAAAATAAAACAGATGAATACGCTAAGGTCATTGCAGACGATGCCGAATATTACATTGCCGATGACGGCGAATTTTTTATTATCGTCGATATCACAAAGCATCCCGAGGTGCTTGAGCTTACGATAATGTGCAAGACTTCAAGGCTCATGCTCAACAAGCAGAATGAGATTGCATCTCAGAGCGGCAGAGAGTGCATAACAATGGATTACCGCCATGTTGTCGGTGAGCTTGCGCTGCACAACACGGTTTATGCGCTGACCAAAGCCCTCGGAGGCGGGAATGTGAACAGCCCTCTGCATGCTCACTACGAAAGCGCAAAGATTGCCGAGCTAAATAAAAACGAGCAAAGAGGAGCGGACTATATCCGCGTCGTCGGAGGATTTCTTGACATTTGCTACAGGGTTTTCTCAACGATTTTTCATCAGTTCTTATAAATCTCATAAGCCGTAAAAAAGCGGAAGCCGAACGACTTCCGCTCTTTATTTTTATGTCTTATCTAACACTTTCAACAAGATCCATGAATTCGGAAATAACCTTTGAAGCCGTGTTCTTACCCCAAGAGATAAGGCACCATGTATCCGTATCAAAAGATTCTTTCTTCTCGCTGTACTGTACGCCTGCCATTACGAAATCGTCATCCGGCTCAATGTATCCGATAGCATCGTTCATAAGATCGAATACGATAATGTTTTCGCCGTACATTTCGCGAAGCGACTTATATTTGAAGCCCTTCAGACCATCGCCGCCCATAAGGAGTTCTCCGTATGTCTCGCCCGGGCAAAGCTCAACGAGAAGTGAATCGCCAAGCTCCATGTAGCCCGACTCTGTGACTGTATAGTACTTATCGGTTGTCTTGTCATAGAGGAAGAAATAATCCGTGATACCTGTCTTGCCGACTATATCCATAAGAACGTTGGAAACCTCAATGATATACTGCTTGTGAGCAATGTTGAGCATCGGGGCAACCGTCGTCTCGCTTACGGACTTCCAATCCTTGTACCATGAAGTATATCCCTCATTCGAGCCGTACTCAGCCTCGCCGAGGAAATCGCCGAGAGTATAGTTCATTGTCCTGCACTCGGCTTCACTCTTTGTAAGTCCGAGAATAATATAGCCTATCTCATAGCCGTATCTGACAGCTTCCTCATGTCTTGTAAGATCAAGCCCGTCATCAGATGCACCGCGCTGATAAGTGATTGTTCCGATACAGCCCTGAATATAAATGAAGTTATAGCCTGCCTTATTGACTACCTCCTCAATATAAGGAACGAAATCGGCAGAAATAACAACATGACCGTATCCCGAATTCTCGGGGTGAGCGCTGAACGAAGCAATAACCGTTCCCTTTTCACTCTTGTTATCCGGAGTGAACATCAACCGGTAAAGATTGCCGTCAAATGTATAAGGAGCTGTTCTGTCACGGAGATAATTGTCCGCAATATCCTTCTTTGCAAGCGTAAGTGTGCCGCCCTTCATGTCGGAATAAGCCGACTTGATGGTAGCCGCGCACTGGTCAACGATCTTCTTGAGGAAGGTGCGGTTAACGCCGCTGTGAATCTCGGAAAGTCCGAGATTTGAAAGGAAAAGATTGTTCAGAACATTTGGAACGGTGTTATCCCATACGCCCTGGAGGTCTATGCCGCTGTGGGTATGAGTAACGGAAACATTTACGCTGACAATATTGTTCTTTGCAGCAAAATCCGAGATAGCTTCACGGATAAGGCGAACGTCCGCATTTGCAATTCCGATTGCGTCAAGCACGCAGAAAGCTACATTTCCTCTGCCTGTGCCGTCATTGAGAACGATCGTTCGAACCCAGAGACCGTCAAAGGTCTCGGTTGTTGTTGCCATAAGGCCGTAGCCTCCCATTGTGTACGGTGTTGTGCCGAAATCATCGGGAAGAATCGAAGCCTGAGCATAACCGAGATGCCATTTTGCACCTGCCGCCGGAGCGTCAAGGAAATCCGACATTCCCTTGTAGAAATTACCGTAGCTGTCAAGATCAAAATCGGCATAATCATGGATAACGGAGGTTTTCGGAATAACAAAGCCGAGAGCCTTGCCGATAACATTGATGAGCGTATTGCTCAAAAGATTGATAACCTTGGCAAGCAGCTTCATGAAAACCGTCTTGGGACTCGTTGAAGCAAGTGAGCCAAAGGCATCGCCGATTTTGTCAAGGGTGTCGTTCGCATTGCTGTTAACTACCTGAACACGGTTGCCTTTTGCAGCCGCATCGGCAAGGTACTCTTCAAGAGTCACGCTTGACTCAGCAACAATCGGAGCTTCCTCGTTCTTTGCAAATGCCGTTACGCCGATCGGAACGATCAGACAAAGACAAAGAGCGACCGAGAGAACCGACAAAAGAATTTTTTTCATAATTCTGTCTCCTTTCGGAAAATGATATTATTCCTATTGTACTTGATTATATCACAAAAGTCCGTTTTTTTCAAATAAAACAATCGCCCTCTTTTTTATTCAAATTGACGAAAGTATAATGCCTATTTCAATTGACTTTTGTGCCTGACAAGAATATAATATAATTTGATTTTATTATTGTACACAGTCAATCGGAGGTTTTTGTATATGGATCTATCAGGCAAAAAGGTTCTCGTTGTCGGACTTGCACGCAGCGGCATGGCGGCAATCAGAGTTCTTAAAAAGCTCGGTGCAGAGGTTACTCTCTCCGAAAGCAAGAAAAAAGACGATATAAAAGAAATTGGTTTTCTTAACGAAAACAATGTTGAGATCGTCGGACAGGATATGGCGGTTTTTGAACGTGATTTTGACTTTGTCGTCAAAAATCCGGGCGTACCCTACAGAAGTCCGATGATTCAGAAGCTTCAAGAGCGCAACATTCCGGTTATAACGGAAATTGAGCTTGCGTATCAGGTTGCGAAGCCTCAGCATTATATTGCAATAACCGGCACAAACGGCAAAACCACGACCTCCACTCTTACATATGAAATTCTTCGCCGTGCTTTTCCGGGCAAGGCGCATCTTTGCGGTAATATCGGTATTCCGCTTTGTGAAATTGTTATGGAAAACGGCCTTATGGAAGAGGGCGGACATTATATCGCTCTCGAAATTTCAAACTTCCAGCTTGTTAATATTGATAAGTTCCGTCCCGAGGTTGCCACGATAATCAACCTCACTCCCGACCACATTGATTTCATGGGCAGCCTTGATAATTATTACAAGTCCAAGACCGAGGTTTACAGGAACATGGCAGGCAATGATGTTTTCCTGCTCAACGCAGACGATCCCGTCGTTAAGGAATACACCGACCGATATCCCGTGAAGTGCGCTAAAGAAAGCTTCAGTACAGACAGCCAAAGCACCGACTGCATTGCCAAGGACGGCTATTTAGAGATAAAGGGCGAAAAAATAATCCCTCTTAATGCAATTAAAATTGTCGGCAAGCACAACTTGCAGAATGTCATGATTGCCGTTTCAGCCGCTAAGGCTATAGGCATTTCAAATGACGTTATTCTTGAGGCTGTTTCGTCATTTAAGGGCGTTGAGCATCGAATTGAATTTGTACGTGAAATCGACGGAGTTAAATATTATAACGATTCCAAAGGAACTAACACCGACGCAACAATAACCGCTCTCAAAGCCTTTGACCGCGGTGTGATTCTCCTTGTCGGCGGATTTGAAAAGGGCTTGCCGATGGACGAGATGAAAAAGCACCTCGGCTGTGTCAAAAAGATTATCGGATTCGGCGCCTGCGGTGCAAGACTTGTGCATGACCTTGTCGGTGAGGACGGAATTGTCGTTACAACACTTGATGAAGCCGTTGCAGAGGCAAACAAAATTGCCGAAAGCGGAGACACCGTTCTCCTTTCCCCCACCACCAGCTCATTCGACCAGTATACCTGCTTTGAGGAGCGCGGCGACCATTTTAAGAAGATTATAAATGCTCTTTAAACCGAAAGGATAAATATGACAGAAAAAGAGAAATACATCGGTGTTTTCGACTCGGGAATCGGCGGACTGACCGTCGTTAAAAGCATAGTCGAAACAATGCCGAACGAAAACATAATTTACTTCGGCGACACGGCTCACGTTCCCTACGGGACACGCTCAAAGGAACAGATAACCGAATACGTTCTCAGCGACGTAAAATTCCTCAGCAGATTTAATATCAAAGCAATAGTGATCGCCTGCAACACGGCAGATTCGGCAGCAAGAGATACGGTTGAAAAAAACTACAGCGATATCCCTGTTTACGGCGTTGTTGCGCCTGCGGCTAATAAAGCGGCAAAGCTGACAAAGAATAAAAAAATCGGTGTAATTGCCACCAACGCAACGGTCAACAGCGGCGCATACGAAAAGACGATACACAGCTTTGATTCCGACGCACAGGTTATAAGCCTTGCGTGTCCGCTTCTCGTTCCTCTCGTTGAAGAAGGACGTTTCAAAAAGGGAGATCAGGTCATCGAGGAGGTTCTGCGTGAATACCTCACTCCGCTGAAAGAGCAGGGCATTGACACACTCGTTCTCGGCTGCACTCACTAC
>OQVS01002491.1_pt1 | contig 11659 bp, 8 predicted proteins | sample 1691601 | NCBI WGS metagenome assembly OQVS01 (sample SAMN03418268, study PRJEB22391) | human gut metagenome | biome: human-gut; feature: organic feature; material: feces | host: Homo sapiens | place: Tanzania | collected 2013-01 | reverse complement strand
GAAGTCTTTTGACTCGAAAGACTTCGTTTTAGCACTGCTAACTCTTCGTTTTCTTAGAAAAAGACGGCGTTTTTCGACCGTAAAAACGCCGTCTTTTTTCGATCGGTCTTCGATATATTTGCAATTAGCTGTAAGACAGCTTATTGCTAAACCCTCAAATACTCGGAAAATTTCCATGCGGGAAACTCTCGACGGAAAATTCGCGAGCCATGAAGTTAAAAGGATTGAAAATCGTTAATTTAGAGTAATTGTAAAGAAGGTGAAATGATAAAGAATGTGAAGAAAGACTGTGCGGTAGGGTGTTTAAGTTGTAAGGAATATGGTGATGGGTTTGTTTGGAGTGCGGAGTGGGGGTAGGGGGTGTCGTAAATTATATATGATTGTGTGGTTTCGTTCCTCGTAGGGTTGCTTGCAGGCAGGGTTCTGCTATGCCTGCATACTATGCTACGAAGATAATTATCCCTTTTCGATATATGGATATTGGGGTAGGTAGTTACAACGAGCGATGGATTGCATGCCGGAAATCATATCGGTGGAATAAATTTATGTGATTGTCTTTTAGTAGATTGTCTGCTTGGTGTGATTTTTTCTTTCTTCAAAATTTGGTACTTGAAGAAAATGTTGTACCTTTGCACTCGCAAACGGGAGACCAAGTAGCTCAGTCGGTAGAGCACATCCCTTTTAAGGATGGGGTCCCGGGTTCGAGCCCCGGCTTGGTCACAAGAGAAAAGAAGCTGTATCGTAATATAAGAGTACGATACAGCTTTTTTGTTTCAAGTATTTCGTTTATTCCTCCCTTTGAGGGGTGTTTTGTTGTTCTGTTTTCCCTTACGATACGTTCTTAATTACTGCTCCAAGTGTCGTTGTCGAAGTCCGGTACGAGGTTGTCTTGCGAAGAGAGGTCTTGAAAGAAGCCTTTGTGCAACCCTACGGCATAAAAGTATTCCGTTATTCTCTCGTATTCCTCTTGTGTGAGGCGGCGATTCAGGTAATCTTGTTTCATTTGTCCCATCGGGGTGTATTGACTCATCAGGGATATGTTCAGGTTGAGCGAAATATCGCTCAATGTTTCCAAAACCTTTTTGCTGTTTTCTTCTTGTGAGGGGATAATAAGATGTCGGACAATAAGCCCGCTTTCAATCCTTTCATCCTTGTCGGTCAACAGGCTGCTGCCTTTTTGTCGGTACATTTCCCTGATGGCTTCCAATGCTTTGTCGGGATAGTTCTTTGCTTGTGATAGTTCTTTCGCAAGATTGCTGTCTGCATATTTGTAATCCGGCAGATAAACATCTATCATGTCTTCCATCTTCCGTAACTGTTCGCAGTTGTCGTAAGCATTGGTGTTGTAAACCGTCTTCGGGTGCAGGCCTTTTCGGTTCAATGTCCTGATGATTGCTTTCATCAAAGGAATGTGATGGGTGGGAGAGACGAAACCTATGACGTTTTCACTTTCCGAAAGCACGCTTTCGATTTTCCGAATAAGTTCATCGAAACTTGTGAAAGGGCTTTTGATGGGAGTGTCGTTGCGTGATATTTGTTTGTTCTGGCAATAAACGCATTGCAAGTTGCAATGGGCAAAGAACACATTGCAGATGCCTTTTTCTCCGACTATTGCCGGTTCTTCCCCTTTGTGATTGCTTACCGATGAAACCTCTATGCCGGCTCCGCAGTTGCAGTAACCCTTTTCTCCGTTCAATCTGTCGGCTCCGCATGCACGCGGACAGAGTTCGCATCGGCTTAATTCCGCCTTTTCTTCTTCGGTATAAGGTATGCCTGATGTCATTTTATTTCGTATTTGGCTTGCAAAGGTACGATATTCCTGCTTTTCTTATATGGTAAAAGGCTGTAAGAAGCGATTGAAACGGTGTTAATTAAGAGGCTGTTGAGGGAAAAAGAGAAAGAAATTCCGAATTTTCTTTGGCTGTAAGGAAATAATTCGTACCTTTGCACTCGCAATTCAAGCGGCGCATTCGTCTAACGGCTAGGACGGCAGATTCTCATTCTGTAAATAAGAGTTCGATTCTCTTATGCGCTACAAGATTTTAGGTTTTAGCTTATGTAAACGGTCGATTGTGGTAGTCGGCCGTTTTTTATTTTGATAAGTCCGATACCTTTGCTCCTTGCGAAGGGGCGGATAGTGGGAGAAAAGGAATGAGATACTTTTTGCATTTGGCATATAACGGAGAGAATTTCCATGGTTGGCAGATTCAAGAGGGGCAGGAGAGTGTTCAGGAGGTTCTTCAAAGGGCTTTGTTTCATGTTTTGAGAAAAGAAACGGAGCTTGTGGGGTGCGGCAGGACGGATAGCGGAGTTCATGCTTCGGATTTCTATGCTCACTTCGATTATGACTGCCTTTCGGAGAGAGAGAGGGAAGGTCTGGTATTCCGTCTCAATCGTTACTTTCCTTATTCCATACGGATTTACGGTTTGTATCCCGTTCGGGATAATGCTCATGCACGTTTCGATGCTTTGAGCAGGACTTACAAGTATTATATCAGCCGATACAAGCAACCTTTCGGAAATTCCTTTTGCCTGTATTATCCTTGGCAGGCGGATGTGGAGAAGATGAATCTTGCAGCCTCCAAGTTGATAGGCAGAAAGGACTTCACTTCGTTCAGCAAGCTGCATACGCAGGTCAATAACAATATTTGCACCCTTACTCATGCAGAATGGACGGTGGAGGGAGAGCAAATCGTTTTCACCATAGAGGCAAACCGTTTTTTGAGGAACATGGTCAGAGCGATAGTCGGCACATTGCTTTTGGTCGGCAGGGGAAAAATCGGCGTGGAAGAGTTCGTGGATATAATAGAACGCAAAGACCGTTGTTTGGCAGGGGGAAGTGTTCCGGCGAAGGCTCTTTTCCTTCATAAGGTAAGGTACCCCGAGGAACTTTTTCTTTGAATTTGTCGGAGCGAAACGCCGAAAGAATTTTTTCTTTCGGCGTCTTGGTGCGAATAAATCGGCACTCCGCTCCGGAGAATGGCGATTGTTGAAATCAATGCTTTGCAATGCCGCTTTTCGTGAGCAAAAGAAATTGTTGTGTTATGGCATTATTTTTTCGGAGGTTTGCAGGATTTGTGCATGCGGCTTGTCTTTTGCAATCATTGTTTTTTTTGTTTTGCCGGTGTTTCGTATGGCGATAAAAAAAGAAGCGTAACGAACTGCCGCTTGGGCTTGTTTCGTTACGCTTGTGCGTTTTATGCTTTTCGTTTTATCGTTTTATTTGATGAAACCGCATCTTCTCAACAATGCTTCGTTTGTCGGTTCGTGTCCGCGGAAGGCTTTGTAAAGTTCCATAGGGTCTTTCTTGCCTCCTTGCGAGAGTATGTTCTTACGGAACGAAGTGGATACTTCACGATTGAAGATACCTTTCTCCTTGAATGCGGCAAAGGCATCTGCGTCCAACACTTCTGCCCATTTGTATCCGTAATATCCTGCTGCGTATCCGCCTGAGAAGATATGTCCGAAGGCGGTTGACATTATGGAGTTCTCGACAACAGGCATTAGCTCGGTCTTTGCGATGGCGTTCTTCTCCATTGCAATCACGTCTCCTGTGTATGGTGCGGTTATTGTGTGCCATGCCATGTCTATCATGCCGAAAGAAAGTTGACGCACGGACATATAACCTGCCAAATAACGTTCTGCGGCAATCAATTTGTCGATTAGTTCCTGAGGTATCTTCTCTCCGGTTTTGTAATGAACGGCAAACATGTCGAGGAACTGCTTTTCGGTTGCGAAGTTCTCCATTATTTGAGATGGTAACTCTACGAAGTCTCTGTAAACCGAAGTTCCGGACAATGAGGAGTAAGTTCCGGATGCAAAGATGCCGTGAAGACAGTGTCCGAATTCGTGAAGGAAGGTTGTTACTTCGTCGAATGTCAAAAGAGATGGCTCTTTGGAGGTTGGTTTTGTGAAGTTGCAAACGAGTTGTATCAAAGGTCTGATGTCGTTTCCTTGTTCATCTATGTATTGTTCTCTGAAAGAGGTCATCCAAGCACCGCTACGCTTGCTGTCTCTCGGGAAGAAGTCCATGTAAAGCACTGCAAGGAACTTGCCGTTGGACTTGTCATAAACCTCATAGACTGTTACATCGGGGTGGTACTTCTGAATTTCTTTGTTTTCCTTGAATTCGATATTGTAGAGTTTGTCCGCAAGGTCGAAAATTCCTTTTTTCACGTTCTCCAATTTGAAATATGGTTTGAACATGTTGGGATCCATGGCGTACTTTTCGTTCTTCAACTTTTCCGACCAATAGGAGAAATCCCATCTTTGGAGCTTTCCTTCAAAGCCGTGTGCGTTTGCATAGTCTTGGATTTCCTTTACCTCTTTTTCCGCAAAAGGCATGGAGGCTTCAAACAGGTCGTTGATGAACTTGTTGACCGTTTGGGGTGTTTTCGCCATGCGTTCTTCCAATGCGTATTCGGCGTATGAGGAATAGCCGAGCAGTTGTGCCATGCGGAGACGGAGGTTGGCAATCTTGCGTGCCACTTCCTTGTTGTCTTTATCGTTATTATTGTTTGCTTCAAAGGCGGAAGCTCTCCACATCTTCTCTCTCAAATCCCTGTTGTCGGCGTACTGCATGAATGGTCCGAAAGAAGGGTATTGCAAGGTGAACGTCCAACCTTTTTGTTTCCTTGCCTTGGCTTCTTCTTTTGCCGCAGCGATTACATAATCCGGCAAACCGGCAAGGTCTTTCTTGTCGGTTATGTTCATCGAAAAGGCGTTCTGCTCTGCCAATACGTTCATTTGGTATTGGTTCGTGAGCGTACTCAACTCTTCCGATACTTTTCTGTATTCCTCTTTGTCCGCTCCGGTAAGCAAAGCTCCCGAACGAATGAAACTTTTGTAGGTTTTGTCCAAAAGCGTTCTTTGTTCTGTCGTCAAAGGAATATCGTCTCTTCTGTCATAAACGCTTTTCACTTTGGCAAACAACTGAGGATTCATGTTGAGATCGTTTCCGTATGCAGTCAATGCAGGAATGATTTCCATGTAGATTTGTTGGAAACGCTCGGAAGTAAGACACTCGTTAAGGTTGAAGAACACGCCTGAAACACGGTTAAGAAGACCTCCGGCTCTATCCAAAGCCGCGATGGTGTTCTCAAAGTCGGGCGTAGCCCTGTTAACGATGATTGCGTTGACTTCCTGTTTCGCCTGCTCTATTGCATAAAGCATGGCAGGTTTGTAATCTTCCGTCTTGATGAGGTCGAAAGGTGGAGTTTGGAAAGGGGTGTTCCACGGTTTAACCAACGGATTTTCTGCCGCTATCTTGGCAGATTCCTGCGGTGTCATTTGAGCCGCAAGCAATGTTGTTGTCATCGCCATAGCCAATGAAATTAAAGTTTTCTTCATCTTTTCGATATTGATTTTGTTGTTTAATTTTCAAGTCTGCAAAGATACGGCAATAATTCTTTTCTTCAAAGCAACGCCGTGCCGAAAGCACGAAAGAACCGTCCGAAATGCGTAATGCAATTGGAATTTCGTCCTTCCATGCACTAAAACCGTGTCTTTGAACGTTGAGACATCAACTTAAATTGTTTTGTTATGAAGAGAACGGCGTTTCTTTGTTTGTGTTTGTTGCCTTGTTTGCTTTTCGGACAGGGAATAAGAGCCATTTATGATTTTACGACCTATTCTTCCACCGAAGGAAATTACGTCGAGTTGAACACATCGGTGGATATGGGAAGCCTTGTACTGTCCGATAATGGTGCGGAGGTGGAATTGACCGTTTTGATTTGCAAAGCGGAAAATACAGATGAGGTCATGTATTTGGATAAAAGGGATTTGAAAGCCGATAAGACCGTTTACGGTGCCGGAAAGCAGATGTTGGATACCCAGAGAATGAAGCTGGCTGACGGCAACTATGTCCTGTATATGTCTTTCAAAGATAAAAATTCATCGGCTGCGGCAGCGGAGGAAAAAGATGTCATAAGAATGAACTATCCGCAAGGAGAGTTGGCTGTTTCCGATATTCAGATAATAAATACACCCGTGAAATCTTCAGCCAAGACGATAAACACAAAGCAGGGTTACGAGATAATTCCTTATCCTTTCGATGCATTGCCGAAAGATAAGAACAGGATAGATTATTATGTGGAAGTGTACAATGCGGATAAGTATTTCGCAAAGGACAGTCTCTATTTTCTTACTGCGGTTATAGAGAACCTCAATACGAATACGAGAATGGCTGATTTCGCAAGGGCAGAGATGATAAAGGCAAAGGATATTTCGGCAATGATAGGGGCTTTGGATATAAGCAAACTGCCTGAGGGCAGCTATTATCTTACCGTCGAGGTTAGAGACCGCAACAATATATTGCACGCTTACAAACGTGAAGCGTTTTTCCGCCAAAGCGATATAAAACAAGAAACAGAGAAGAACAGCGATATTCCTAAGGACGCTTTCGTTTTTGCTTTGACCGATGAGCAACTTGACGAGAACATAGAGACATTGGAACCCATAGCAAGCGAGGCTGTAAAGCAATTCATAAGAAAGGAACTTCCGACTGCCACAAGGGATATAAAGTTGTATTTCCTTTACAATTTCTGGAGGAATGAAGACCCCGTTTCCCCACAATCGGCATGGCAGCAATACAGAACTAAACTCGAATATGTGAACAAGAAGTATGCCACCAACATAAAGAAAGGTTATCAAACCGACATGGGCAGGGTATATCTCGTTTACGGAGCTCCGACGGATATAATAGACGAAAAATTCAAGGCTTCGAGCGGATTGAAGAAAAGAACCTTGGACGACATTGCCGCAACTCCCGGCATGGTGAAAAGAGATGCCGACGGCGTGAACTATCTGCCTTATCAGATGTGGCGATACGACCGTACACCGTTCGGGGAGACCAACAGAATGTTCGTTTTCTATGCTCAACAGAACGATTTGAGCGAATATACTCTTTTGCATTCCAATGCCAAGGGAGAGAGAAACGAGATGTATTGGGAGGATGTGCTTTCCCGTTATACGCTCGGCCCTGGTGTAGAGGGTGAAGCAGGTGTTCAATTCAGAAAAGGACACAAGTAGTGAGGACGAAACTCGCAATAGTCATACTCAATTACAATACGGCACATCTTTTGCCGGATTATCTGCCGTTGGTCGTCGAATACTCTCCCGATTGCGAGATAGTGTTTGCCGATAACGGTTCTTCCGACAATTCGGTCGAGTATGTGAAGACACATTTCCCCACAATACGGATATTGCAATTCGAGACGAATTACGGATTTACGGGAGGTTATAACAGGGCTCTGCAAGATGTGGATGCCGATTGCTATTGCCTTTTGAATTCCGACGTGGAGGTAAGTCCGAATTGGACTAAGCGACCTCTGGAATTGTTGATGGAAAATGCAAATATTGCGGCTTGTCAACCGAAAATACTGTCTTATTGCGATAAAAGCAGGTTTGAATACGCAGGAGCGGCAGGAGGATACATAGATTACCTCGGTTACCCCTTTTGTGCAGGCAGATTATTCGAGAATATAGAAGAAGACAAGGGGCAATACGAGGAAGAACGCGAGGTTTTTTGGGCAAGCGGTGCGGCTTTGTTCATAAAAGCGGAGCTATACCATCGCTTAGGCGGATTGGACGAGCGTTTTTTTGCACACATGGAGGAAATCGACCTTTGTTGGCGGTTGAAGAATGCAGGTTATACCATATATTATACACCACAATCGCAGGTTTACCATCTCGGAGGGGGGACACTTAACAAAACATCGGCGAGAAAAACCTATCTTAACTTCCGAAACAATCTGCTTCTCTTGTATAAGAACCTTCCCGACAAGGATCTAACCGGCATAATCTTCAAACGCAAATTATTGGACTTCGTTGCGGCTGCGGTTTTCCTCTTGCAGGGAAAACCCAAGGAGCTTCAAGCCGTATGGAAGGCTCATCGGGATTTTGAAAACATGAAGCAATTCTATGGAAGAGAAAAGACGATAAATAATTATCCCGATTGCGTATATCGCAAAAGCATAGTGGCAGCTTGCAAACTGTTCGGCAAAAAACACTTCACACAATTAGACTTCAAAATCAAATGAATGACTTGAACTTCGGCGGCTTGCTCATAGGCATTGCCACTTTCCTTATCATAGGTCTTTTTCACCCTGTTGTCGTAAAGGCGGAATATTTTTTTGGAACGGCGATCTGGTGGATTTTTCTTGCCTTAGGTTTGATTGGAACGGCAATTTCCTTAGTGGTTTCCAATATGGTGATTTCCACCTTGCTCGGTGTGTTTGCTTTTTCATGCTTTTGGACGATAAAAGAGCTGTTTGAACAGGAGAAAAGAGTGGAAAAAGGTTGGTTTCCCAAAAATCCCAAGCGTAATAAAACCGCTAAAAATCCGACGAAAAACAAAGCCGAAAATCAATCGGGCAATATATCGGAATAAACAGGAAATCGGAACATATTGTTCGCAGTATTACCTTACGATGTCCAAAATCAGATTATTAGCAATGAGCATGGCAAAGGTCGATTTCGCAAGGCAAAAAAATGATAAGCCTGAGAATTTGAAATAAAGAATAATGTTTTACCTTTGCAACGCTTTACGGGTTTTCAAACCGTAACAATCAGAACAAAAACACGAAAAGACAATGGATATATTGCTGAAAGTATTGATGCTCATCGGGGCATTGGGATTGTTCCTTTACGGAATGAAAGTGATGAGTGATGCGTTGCAGAAGTTGGCAGGAGACAAGATGAGGGTCTTTCTCTCCAAGATGACTGCCAATCGGTTCAGCGGAGTGGCAACAGGGGTAGGCATAACGACACTCATTCAATCCTCTTCGGCGACAACGGTCATGGTGGTCAGCTTCGTCAATGCCGGTTTGCTGAATCTTACAGGAGCCATAGCCGTAATAATGGGAGCGAATATAGGAACGACTGTTACGGCATGGATAATCTCATTGCTCGGCTTCGAGTTCTCGATTTCCGTCCTGATATTCCCCTTGATAGCATTGGCAACACCGTTATTATTCATGAAAAAGCAACAATCTCTCGGCGAATTCATATTCGGATTCGCTTTGTTGTTTTTAGGCTTGCAGACATTGCAGAGCGGAGTTCCCGACTTTACGCAACCGGAATACGCAGGCGTGTTGCAATTCATCTCTTCCATGTCCGATTACGGTTATTTATCGATATTGATGTTCGTAATCATAGGAACATTGCTCACTGTGGTCGTTCAATCTTCTTCTGCAATGATGGCAGTAACTCTTGTCATGTGTGCTCAAGGTTTGATAGGCTTCGAGGTAGCAGCTTCTCTCGTTTTGGGCGAAAACATAGGCACGACAATCACGGCAAACATGGCAGCCCTCATGGCAAACTCCACTGCGAAGAAAGCTGCAAGGGCTCACCTTGTCTTCAACCTCATAGGTGTCTGCTGGATACTCGTATTGTTTCACCCTTTTCTTTATGTGATAAGCAAATTGATAGTAAGCGTCAAAGGTCTCGACCCTTTCGTTTCCTCGGCAGCAATACCCGTTGCATTGTCCTGCTTCCACAGTTTCTTCAATATCCTTAACGCTTCCATACTTGTGTGGTTCATTCCAACCATCGAGAGAATAGTGAACAAGATGGTTACGACCGACGACGAAGAAGAGTTCCGCCTCAAATTCATTCCCACAGGTCTCATGTCGGCTTCCGAATTGAGCATAGAGCCTGCGAAGAAAGAAATAGAGTCTTTCTCGAAACGAGTTGTCAGAATGTACGAATTTATTCCGTCGATGTTCGTCGAGACGGATGAAAAGAAGTTCGAACAACTTATGGAGAGAACAAAAAAATATGAGGAGATAACCGACAGAATGGAAGTCGAGATAGCCAACTATCTTACCAAGGTAAGCGAAAACGAATTAAGCCTCAGTGCTTCGCAAGAGGTGAGTGCCATGTTGCGAATTGTCGATAACTTGGAAAGCATAGGCGACAGTTGCTATCAACTCTCCATAGCGATAGAAAGCAAACGCAAACAGAATATATGGTTCTCCCAAGACATGAGGGACAAAGTGCAAACGATGTTCTCGCTCGTGAGAGAGGCCATATTGGAAATGAATGACAATCTTTCGGAAAACTATCACAGTGTAAACGGTCAAAGAGCTACCGAGATAGAAAACAAAATCAATAATTACAGAGACCAACTTCGCAACGAGCATACGGAAGCCGTGAAGAACAACGAGTATTCCTATCAGACGGGAATATGTTACAGTAACCTGTATGCCCAATGCGAGAAACTCGCCGACTTTGCCATCAACGTAACCGAGGCAATAGTCAAAACCCAAAAGTAGAAAACAAATTTGCTTTACCGAGAATAATGACACAAACGACCAATGCCGTTTGTGTCATTAGTATAACGGGCAGTCCGATGTAGAATTTCTTATGCTGCGTCTTGTTCTACAAATATACGAAAACTATTCCGAAATTACCCCCAAACAAGTCAAGGTATCTTTTAACAACGGGGTAAATCTATGGATACCGATTTCATTCAAATGATCAGCGTCCCTATAGCAAGAATCAGGTAGCGATACAGCCGTATAATTTAAATAAAAGACCGTTTTATCATCCACGTATTCCCGAGCCAAAGAATCCGTCAATTCTCGATAACTCGGAGGAACCCGTTCCATATATTCCGTGGAAACAGGGGCATTGTACAAAATAAGAGACAGATCCCGCTTCTTACATTCCTCTACGATTCGCCCCAACATCTCTTGTTGAAATGAGGATGGCAATAAATAAGCACCCTTATCATCATAGTAATGACGATCGATAATAACGTCTAGTGTTCCCCCGGTCGCCCCTGTGAAAATACGCTCGATCACATTCCTTTTAATATCAGCTACGCAATTCTTGAACGGAACGCCAAACTCATATGAATACATGACCTCCTTACGGGTTACCGGCGAAACAGCCTCCTGTACCAAAGGTCGCAAATCCTCCCGCTCCTTCAGATGGGGATAAATAGACATATAGGCAGGAAACTCATCTTGATAGGAATCTTCGGCCACGGTAAACGTATGATAACCAAACCCCAATATCACGGTTTTCAAATGGGGAAGGTAAGGCGCTTTCAAGCATAAATCGATATAGGTATTGAAATAATTCTCACTGGATTTAGCGTCATTCCTCGATTTCCCCAGCATATCGGCGGATATCGAATGTAAAGGATGGGAATCTCCCAAAATCAATACCTCTACTTCCGGATCACTCTTGAGGATGGGTACGCTTATATGAAAATAGGAGCGGATCAACAGACAACTAAGCAACCCTAAACATCCTACCACCCCTAAATACCGGAATATAGCTATAAAGAACCTTCTCATACTTATCAGAATTGAAAATAAATGAAACCTTGTGGATTACTGGCGTCGAAACCATAGATGATAATCAATAATACCGTATAGATAACATACCGAATCGGAAGGCTCAGGTCCTCTATCATCAACCCATGCGCCTGTTTTCGGCCGATCCATTCCACAATGAACATAAGAGCCGTGAAAAAGAAACATTTCTTCAGCAGGAGTTGCCCGAATCCCAAGCCCACAAGTTGAGGAGCCGAGAATAATGAGGCATTGAACATCCGCTCGAGGTACACATCCGCTTGAGATATATCTTCCGACCGGAACAGAATCCATCCCAATAAGACCAGTAGAAACGTAACTCCCATCTGTGTCAA
>OQVS01002487.1_pt1 | contig 11668 bp, 7 predicted proteins | sample 1691601 | NCBI WGS metagenome assembly OQVS01 (sample SAMN03418268, study PRJEB22391) | human gut metagenome | biome: human-gut; feature: organic feature; material: feces | host: Homo sapiens | place: Tanzania | collected 2013-01 | reverse complement strand
GGGGGGGGGTAACATATTTTTTGCAAGTAAAAAGTGTGTTGTAAATAGAGCTATTGCATTATGTTTGCAAATTTGTTCCTGCATTGTTAAAGGTATAGAAAATCTTTTTTCCCACTTTTCTAGAGGAATTGAAGGCGGGCATGCAAATGTTATGCTGTTGCGTTGAGGCCAGGATAAATCATCCCCACCATGGATTATATAGGTTAAACAGAGTGGAATTTTATAAAATATATTAGTTTTTTGCAAAAGATCAATAATGGAAGAATGGTCACCATGCATATCTAAGGAATCCGAAACAATAATAATATCGGGAAAATGATGCTCTATAAACCATTCTAAATCTTCCAAAAATGTTTTTTTTGTAAGAGACGATTCTACACCGGATTTTATAGCATGTACAGTCTTTCTACCACTGGGATGATAGGTCATAGATGAAACGTGAGACGTTAAAAGACGATCGTCCTCACTAAATAACATTTTTCTTAAAAAACTATGTGAATAATTCATCCCAGTATCTCCGTAACCGAGATAAAAAATAGCCTCTTCAGGAATTCCAAGATAGCCCAAAGCATCTTTACTTTCATAATAGCGTTTATGAGCTATCTTTTTACCTCGGTAATCACCATTTGTTGCAAAGAGAATTGTAATATGATCTCCTTTTTTTATACATTTTTGGAGCAATCCTCCTGCTGCCAGGATTTCGTCATCCTGATGAGGGGCAATTAGCAATATTTTCATAAATGATCCTCCAAATGTAAAAGTATTTTTAGAGCATCTAAATATTGGTCAATTTTCCCTTGGTGCAGTACGCTTTCTAAAATTGTTTTATAAAAAAGTTTATAGGCCAGAGATTCTATAATTTCCTTTTTATTACAATCTTTAGACATTTCTTCATTTAATAAGGTTAGCCATAGCGAATAATCCGCCTTATCGGTTAGTATGTCCAATAGAAAATCCGCAATCATATATTCAACTAGACCAATAGTGCGTCGTTCGCGATCAATATAGTTTATTTTTCCATCTTCAAGCATAATATGCTGTAACCCTATATCAAATGTAATGTCATACCACGTTGCATTAACATGTAATTCTACTTTTTCTGAAAAAGAAATGCACAAAGAATGTAAAAAAGCAGCTTGATGTTCGTCAAAACATGAAATATTGTATTCTAGTAAATATGGAGCTAATTTCCAGCCAATGTATGGAAGAAATGCACCGGTAGGTTCAAAATAGAAATTGGGAAGCTGCATAGATAATGTTTCCAATAATAAATCAATGTCATTCATATTTTCTATGTGGCTGTCAGATAAAATTTTGTTGTATATTAATAAATCATTACTAGAAATTTCTAAGCGCTGTTTTTCTAAAAAAGTAATAACCTTTGAGTAAACCTCTTGACTGGGGATAAGTGGTTCCAGTTCACGAAGTAAAATCAATTGATGAATATCATCTTTTCCAACAAAAAAATCACATTGATGAGCTTCATATGCTGCAACTTCATACCTGTAAAAATCCCATGCGTTTCGTACATAATTTGATTTTTGAATCGGCAATATCAGCACATTTATTGCAAGTCGGGTGTATGGATGCTTAATGATATAATTATTCTGGGAACTTTGGATATAGTAAATATCAGAAGTTCCTAGTTCGGTCCTTAAAGCAGGCGGAGAAATTGCCTTTTCCCCGGTACATTTTTCCATAAAATCGCATAACAAATCAGATGAAAGCGGTATGTTTCTATATGGAAACAAATTTATTTCACGTTTGGAAAAGTAATTTATGGAATTAGAACACACTTTTTTATGAGCTGATTTTATTATTCCGTAGGTCATTAAATGTTTATTAATAAAATTCCATTCTCTGATTACTTTATCTGCCGTTTGACGTGCATTTTCTCCCAAAGCATTTGATAAAAAGGGTTGACGAATAAAATGCTCCATTCTAATTGTTAAGGACAGCTCATCACCATGATTAACCAGAAAACCGTTTTTCCAATCATGAACCAAGTCTAGTGCAAAACCATTTGGTGCTGCAATTACAGGAACGCCCTCACTCATTGCTTCAGTTATTACGCGACCACCAGGCTCATAAAGAGAATTTGTTACAAGTACAAGTGTTTTTAGCAAAAGAGTGCTTGCGCCAATTGCATCAATACAGCCCCACCAAATTACTTTATTCTCCTGTTCGGCTTTATGCAGATAAGATGAGATACTTTTACATTGTTCTCTTATCATATTTATTTCTTTAATGCTGCCACCTATAAGCCATAACGGAGGACACAATACGCCATATTTCTGATAAAGAGTGCACCATGCATTTAGAATATGGTCTACGCCTTTGCTTTTATCAATACGGCCAAAATATGTAAATGCCTTATACGACCAAAATGGATCGGATGAGATATTTTCAAAAGCATCATTACAATGTAGCGCTGCGGAACGTTGTGCTTCTACTGATATGTTGCTGTTAAGCCGTGGGAAACCGTTATTATCTCTAGAGGATAAAATAAATGACGGATGAATATATTGCCCTGCTACAATTATTTTTTCAGGACTGATATTATAATAGTTCACCAAATCATTTTTTTCATCGATAGAAACACATAATATCCATTTTGCATAATTATAAATGGTTTGTTCATAATCTGCTCTTTTAGGAAGTGGTTCATATGCTCCACGTGCTTGGCGCCCATACGAATTAGAGATAACACTATGTACCAATGGAATATTATATATTTTAGATAATTCCATCCCGAGTCTGCCGCTATTCCAATAAACACTATGAATTACTTTGGGAAGTTCACCAATACTTTCAATAATTTTCTGTATTGCTAAAAGATTATCATTGTGATATAGATATAGCTTTGTTTTATCAATGGGAGCTATATCACCATTTTTTAAACGGTATATTGTACAACATGGATTATATTGTTCGATTTCAGGAAGTTCTTCCATAACTCTGCGTGTGATGAGAACACATTTTAGATGCAATGAGTAAAAACTATCTAATAACTCTTTCATATATATGTGTGTACCACCCCATTCACCATACCCTGGAGACATTGCAGGATCTGCATGAATAGTAAGAATTAATATATAAGACATAAGTGATCTCCTTTCATTTGTGGGGGAATATATTAGTGACTATTTTTGTAATTCTAATTGGATTACTATAGATAACTACTTATTATCCTTCATAAATTTCAATATCAATTATTTATGAAAACAACAATTACTCTTTTTATAAAATTACAAACCACCTTTGTGTCTCTCTTATTTCCTATAATACTACATAAAGCCTAAGTTATGCGGTTCGTTATTTGCACTAAGGATTGCGTTATTCCGGCTGTTTAGGTTATGATGATTAGGAATTTTTAGTTTTGAAAGTGAGGGTGTCATGTTAGATTACCGGCGCTACTGAACTTCCCATCACCGACTACCGCATGACCCGTTTCTGGATCAGCCTGCAGCAGGGCGTGGAACTGGTAATTAAAGCATTGGAAGAATCCAAGGGCGGTGAGACCTTCATCTCCAAGATTCCTTCCTTTAAGATTACTGATCTGGCACAGGCAATGCTGCCCGGTTGTGAGATGCCTGAAGTCGGAATCCGTGAGGGTGAAAAGCTTCATGAGATCATGGTTACCGTGGAAGATTCCCTGAACACCTATGAATACGATAAGCACTTCATCGTATATCCTCAGATGGTATGGAGCGAATCCAGACGTGCTGTTCCTACCGGCAAGAGAGTACCGGAAGGCTTCTCTTACAGTTCCGGTAATAATACCGAGTGGCTGAGCGTGGAACAGATTCGGGAATTACTGAGGACAATTGATTTAGAGAAATAAATATTATAAAAAGCATTACTGTTTAACACCTTCACAAAAATTCCCAAACCATCAGTTCTTTAAACTATGGTTTGGGAATCTTCATTTCTACAGAATCTCATCCGTCCATCCGATATCTTCGCCATCTCCACTGTCCGAGGAGTCTCCACCGGAACTACTGTCTGAACTGCCATTATCGGAGTTTCCATTATCCGAGCTTCCATTGTCTGACGAATTATTGTCGGAATGATCATTATCAGAGTTATCATTGTTATCCGGCTGCTGTACCGGAGCAGGTGTTGCCGCCGGAGTGGTTGCCGGTGCTGTTACCGTTGTCGTACTATTACTGCCGGTCTGTGCTTTCGGTGGCTGAGCAGCTGTTTTGTTATTGATGCTCTCCACCTGGGATGCGAATGCCAGTGCTGCGCCTGTCAGGGTACCTGCTTTAGCCATCAGCGGCGAAAGCTGTTCTGCACTGACGGTTCCATTCTGCACCGCTTCCCTGTTCTGTGTGATCAGTTCCTGCATCTTGTTTCTCCCTGCCAGTACCGGATCCGCCTGCAGCAGATCCTCTACAGGTGCCACGTCTACCCATTGTTGATGCTTATCCTGTTGCTGTAATATACCGTTCATAATGCGGATTTCCTGTAAATTATCTGCTCCTGCCAGCTGTTGTTGCTGAGCCGTTGTCACTGCCACCACATCCTGTGCTCCCGCCAGCTGATTCTCCAGGAGTTTCCTGTCGCTCTGAGAACGATATAATGCCATTCCCAACACTAATGTCGTCAGTGCAAATACACAGGTCAGTATGATCCATACTGTATTTTTCTTATTTTTCTTATTATTACCTTCCATTCAGAATTGCTCCTATCTCTACTTTTCTACGCTGTCTACAATATTTTTCAGGAAATTATAACCAGACGTTCCCGGTCTGAAGTCTCCACGGTTCAAAATCTGTTTGCAGACAGTGTACATACTACGGGACATTTCCGGTCCATAGATTACCACATTGCTACCGTCCTTTTCCATGACTGTATAGGGGCGGAAGATATACGCTGTATTATAACGAGCCGGTGGAAGATTCGTAAGGACATTTGCAAACTGATCTCTTCCGTTCACTCTTCTGATGACCTTATCGCTAAATCTGCCGTTGATGACACCGTATGTTTTTCCTCCACTTAATTTACTGCTTCCATAGACCATAGGATATTGTGTATAGAGATCCGGGCGCATAATCAGCGTACCGATTTCCTTGATCCGGTATCCCTGCAGTCCGGAAGCACCGGTCAGCTGCTGTTTTTTTGCAGAATCTATACCAAAGGTACATCTCAGTCCGGTGTTGCCGGTATATCGCACAGAAAATCCGTGGTAGGAAAAAAGATTCTCAAACTCAGGGATCGCCGTAGCCGTATAATAGCTTCCATTATAGGAGAGGCTCCATACATACATGCCGGTGGGAATGCCTGATGCATTGTATTGAACTGCCATAGCTGTCTGTGCCGTAGTCCCCATCGGTCCTGTGCTTCCGATGCTTATCAGCCGTTTCGACTCGTCATTCTGCCATGCTGTGCCGGAAAACTCTACGCCGTCAATATACAGCCTTGCACTTCTGTCATAGCCTGCGGGGAGAGCCAGGACAACATTGCCATTTCCCACTTCCGGTTCTGTAACCTGGGGCTTCAGTGTAGGTGTTGGCGTTGGGGTCGGCGTAGGCATCGGGGTAGGCGTTGGCGTTGGTGTAGGGGTTGGCGTCGACGTAGGGGTTGGCGTCGGGGTAGGCGTTGGATTTTCCACTGTCTTCATTGTTTTGACAGAAGTGATTCCGCCAGTCGTAGCTCCGGCAGCATACAATGTATTGCCCCCACAAAAAATATCAAAGCCATTGATATCTGTCCCTATGGTAGACGCAAGCTTCTGCCAGCTGCCATCCAACAGATAGGCTGCCTGCAATTTTTTATCATTTCCCGCCGTCCAGAAGATATACGGTATCCCGTCCTTCAGTGCCAGCCTTACGGTATCCGTGCTTTGAATTTCCTCCGGCAGAATTTCTTCACTCCATTTCGTACCATCATATGTAATCAAGGCTGTCTTTGCAGTCGCATTATTCAGGGCTGCCAGATACAATACATTACCAGATACACAGACATCCGCATAACTGATCTTTCCCAGACTATTCATGGTATACACATCCTGCCAGCCTTGCTGCTGAAGGACAGCGACTCTGCCATTCGCCCCTGGTGTCATATAATCACAATAGGAAGCATACCAATTACCACCATAATAGAACAGCTTTGCACCCGAGATACTCGCCCCCTGTACCGTCAATACCGGAAGCGGGCCGGACTGATCTGAAAGATTGATCACCTGAAGGGATTTGTCGTCCATCCAGCTCACCCACAGTTTCCCCTGTTCATAAAATAGTTCCAGACGCTGTGGCCAGACTGCTGTCTGTGAAGTATACACGCTATTCAGACCCATAGAATCCGCTTGCGACACGTGCACATAACCTGAAGTGTCCATATAGGCCACATAAATATCCCCGTTCACATTCAGAAGATCCACCGGTGACATTTTTTGAGATATAGCACTACCCGGCATTTCTGTCCATCTACCGTCTGCAGCCTGTGAAGAATATATTTTCAACAGGCTCCGTCCCTGTTCCTCTACAATACCTGCCAGATACATACAGCTGCCCGCCGCATCCCCGGTAATTGCAGGAGAACACAGTCCGGTGATACTCTCTCCTCTCTGCAGCCAGTAACTGTCGGCAGAAAGTACCGGGAATTCCACATGAAATGAAATACTTCCGTCAGCCCCAGGATTAACCTGGTCAATCACAATTCCACTGTTACTTCCATCCGAATAAAAGATAGTATCTGCCGTATAGGGAGCGTCCATATCGCTGCTTCCCAGAGCATTGCGGTATTGTCCTCCCACCGTGGCTTTCATTGCATCTTCCTGTGCCTTTGCCGGATCCAGCGTGTCCTTCCGGAACACATAAATATAATTGTCCCCTGCCTTATTGGTATGATTCTCCACCGCATTGTTTACCCGGTAGACGATCAGCCCGCTCTCCGGAATATAGGAATCATAGTCTTCTCGGCCGGAAGGCTTTTGCCGGTATTCCACCACAAAGAACTCCGAATCACTGCGGGAAGTCTTCAGAATATATGCCCGGGTGCCGGATGATTCTTCTGCCGGCCGCAGGATGTATGTCCCACTCTCCGTCAATGTCCCGATACTCATCCACCCGAGTTCCTGCCGTGTATAGGTCAAAGGATAATGTGCTGTGAAATTAGATCCTGCCATCAGATCCCACCATCTCCCCACCGGATCCCCAGTCTCTCCCGAGGTACGATACAGATCCGGTGCTCCCAGTGTATGCAGGAATTCATGGGAAGCCAGTGAATATCCTGAGTCCCTGTACGTTCCGACCTCAAGCATGTTAGTCGGCAGCACATTATAAGCCCCCACTTTCCATTGTCCACCTAACAGGGTAGTGGGATCTCCCCAATCTGCCTTACGGGAGCCGAATGCTCCTGTCATTTTATCCTTATCTACCTGGACGATAATCGTAAGATTATCTATATATCCATCATTGTATCTGCTGTCCAGCTTCGACGGCAGAGCCAAACCGGAAACATTGTTTACTGCATCAATGACAGCTCCCACAAATTTCTCTCCGTCGGCTGCATCCGGATAATTTAGTGCCGTTCCGGTGATAGTGATCGGTATGAATTGTCCATTTACTACCTGTGGGAAATAATTATTTACCTTGACCTGTCCATCTGATATTGTTGAAATATATTTTTCCAGGGAACGCTTCGACGCTGATGCCGTACCGGTGTACATTTCCTGATACTTATTGAAGTTTGTGCTGAAGGTATTATCGCCATCTTCACTGAAATTAACCATCAGTACCAGATTATCAACCTGTGTTGTGGCGGCTTCTGCATGCAGTGGGGCTTTCCAGAAGACAGCCAGCATTATTACCAACAGAATCCAACTATATCTCTTTATTCCTTTTACTATCATAACTATGCTCTCCGTTTACTGATCAATCCCAGATTGTTACTATTCCCAGCTGTTCCGGTGTAAATGCATTTTGTACTTCTTCCTCCGCTACCGTCAGGTAGAAAATATTATTGCCCTCCTGTCTGACAGCATAAACAGCATTACCTTCCTTCTGCAGCTTTTTCGGAGTCTCTGCCGCAGGCTTTCCCTCTGCCGTAAACTCTCCTTCATAGGTCACCGCCTGTGCGCTTCGATTACGAAATGCTTCTGCTGCCCCGGCTTCCGGATCCGTAGTTCCCATATGAACTATAAGCTTCCCCTCCGGAAGGTTCGCTGCAGATAACGTTCCTTCATATCCCGTATAGGTTCCATCTGAAAGATTCAGGCTCCCGCTGGTAAACGCACCTGTTTTATTCTCCGCACAGACGTAATACCGGATTTCATTATCACTGACCTGTACGTAAAATTCTCTGCCATCAGCAAGCGGATACTCTATCGCAGTGCAATGCTGTCCCAATTCATCTGATAAAATCAGCATTTTCCAGTCCCCATTGTCGGTGGTGCCGGTATAATTTCTCTGACCGATCAAAAGATCCGACAGCATTACCGTGTACCAGTCTTCTGCCAGGATACTATCCACTGCTGCTTCTGCATTTCCATCTGCCATGGCATCCAACACCGGCTGTGCCTTGCTCTGCACATCCTCTGTATCCTGTGTCAGTTCCACCGTAAGCTCCGCTAACTGTGCCTGTCTCTCCGTTGTGTAATCCAGGCGCTGTTCCCACTCCAATGCATCACGCTGTGCCAAAGGGCCTTCTGCCTCGCTGTCCGTCTCTGCGGTCTGTCCGGCAGCCGCTGTGCTCTCTGCCGATGCTTCCACTGCCTGTTCAACGGTCGCTGTTAATATGCCGGAGTTCTCTGTTCCGCAGGCTGTCAGGGCGATGCACAGACTTGCGGCGATCATGGATAGGTTTCTGATGTACTTCTTATTTTTCATTGTATTTTCTCTTTCTGTAATTAGTATTGTAGTTATATTTCGGCAGAGATTAGGGATTTCATTAGTTTCAAAAGGCTGTCCTTTTGCACAGTCTTTTTTCGTCAGATTTTGATATACTTTTATTATATTAAAAAAAATTTCTTTCCATAACAGCCTTAATTAATTCTTCCGGCATTCTAATCCTTGTTAACGTACAACTATAAACCAATCCCATCAGCACAAATGCAGTCTTCGCTACTTCTTCGTCTAATCCAGTAAATCCATTATGCGTAATATTATTTCTAGCTTTCACAAACATCCCTATTTTTGCTTGATCAATCGCAATGCCATACGCTGTCAATAACGGCTGGATCTTATCTCTATGCTTTTTCCAAGCGCTGTACACCCTTTCTGCCAATGGATTGTTCCAGTGGGAAATATTTCCAAAAATATAATCATATGCTTTTGATGAAAGTGGATCGGCTCCATCCCGATGTTCCTTTACATCATTTTTAACTATTTCTATAAGCTCCTTCATATTAAGATCGGATTCTAATTGCACTCCCCCTAAATCTAATTCCATTTCTAAAGCTGAGCATATGTTTCTTATTTTTGCCACATCCATACTCCTGGCATCTCTATCATCCTTAGGTATAATAAATGTGGGCAATCCTTTATGTTTTTTATCTTGCTTTAAAATATTCATAATAATCTCATGAAACATATTGTCATCAATATATGCAATCGGAATAACCTCAGTAAATTTCCTCATGGGCAAATTATCTTGACTTCTTACATAGCATTCTGCAAGTATGTCATTTTTATTGTTCCCTCTTTCTTTTAGCAAAAAAATTTTTTCAAAAGAAATATTGTTCCTAAATGTCAAGAACGAACAAAAATCGCATACATGTCCATACCAATCATAAAAAGCTTTGTAGCTTTGCAGGCTATCAAAAAGTATATCTAACAGTGCATTACCGTTAGATAAAGAGTTTCCTTCCTCTATAGACATTTCCTGAGTTATTTCAGAGCAAAAATTCCAACTTATAGTTTTATTTTCTATATTAATTAAATAACTTTTACTATCATTTTCTATGTGATATACCAATGTTCTCTCCACAGATTTCTCATAATCTTCATGCAAAGCATTACACGGATGTATCGTTCTAACAGCACCATTTACAAACCTAATTCCATTAAATGAAAGCATATTCTCCCTTAACATCCCTATATATTTAGAAATTATATAGTTGGTTGTTTTTATGCTACATGTACTTTTTATTTTTATATCTTTTGTAGTATATATTGCAATCGCTTTACCTTCATATGTTTTTCCCCAAATATACCCATTTTCATCAGACTCAATGACTATTTCTTCCTTCATATCTGCATTCATAAAGGTGAAATTAAAATTTTCAGCATAAAAAGTAATATTTCCCCTATCCGTTCTAAAGTATCCTGTTATAGTCGTATCTTTAGTATTCATTTCTGTCCTCAATCTTAAATGTCTTCCAACTCTTTTATTTACTATTGTTACTGTATTACTTCTACTTTATAGTACTCTTAATCATTGTAGGTAATAATATATTCTTCTCCTCTTATCAATCAAAATTCTCTTTGACTTCCTTCATAAATAAAGTCCTTCCAACTATATAAAGCTACATATTGCACATCCATACAGAAATACAAAACCTACCTTATCCCCTCAAATTTTAAAACGCACTCTACCAATTTTCTATATATTTTAAAGACGATATGCGTAAATCATAAGTCTTATTCCAGTATGGATTACTAATAAAAATGCCGTTGTCATTGCCAAAACAAGTGTAAAATTATCTTTAAAAATTTCCCACAATTTATTTACATGCTTTTCTAAACCGCTTTTATTTTACCATACTCCAATATAAATTTCAGCCTTTCAAATTTTTACGCCCAAATTTTGAGGGCTAATTTATTAATACATTCTTTCTCATCATCCCCTATCCCCCGAACTTCCATTCCATTAACATTTAAATATGCAAATATAATCCTTTCGTTTACTTTCTTTGAAAGCACCAAAATTCCTCTCTTCTCACCATAGTAAATAAATGCCTTTGCACTTTTCAATTCACCAATTGTGCGTTTTATTCCAAACCTCGTTATGTAATTTTCATATAAAACGCTTTCTATGAAAGAGCGTACAGACACCGTCCCTAAACCACCTTCTAAATTTCGCATTATTGTATTACTCAAACTTCGCACATAGATTTTCGCTATTGCCCCTTGTCGCTTACGTCTATATTTTCCAGCACTCCACACTTCACCGCCTTATTGTGGATATATTCCTGCCATCTGTCCCGTTCTGTGGATTGCTGCAGCATTTCGAAGAACTGGCTCTGCACATTCTTATCCTTTGGGAATCGCAAAAGCAGGACGTACGCCCGTTCTACAAGTTCCCGGGGAATGTCTTTCTTATATCGTACTCCATAGACGATTCTCCATAATCGTATTGCTTTTTCCGCCAGTGTAGCATTGTCCGGATATCTGTCCAGCAGTTGCTCTGCCTCTATAAGATACCCTTGTATCATTTCCTCCGTTACCGTATCATCATATCTTACCTTCAATGCTTTGGCCCCCACCAGTAGTCCTGCAAAGTCAGAGATCATCATATTGCCCTGTAATTCATCAATCAGCGCATCAATATGACTAATTCCGTAGGAATCTATCCCTGCTATGGTTGACGCCATTGCAGTAGCCTCGGTACTCAAATACTTCGCATGAAGATAGTAATAATGTGATTTATCATTAAAATAAATTTTGCGTTTTCCCTTTGCATAGTCTACTGCATAATCCTGAAGCCAATATGTAAACATCAG
>OQVS01002480.1_pt1 | contig 11692 bp, 9 predicted proteins | sample 1691601 | NCBI WGS metagenome assembly OQVS01 (sample SAMN03418268, study PRJEB22391) | human gut metagenome | biome: human-gut; feature: organic feature; material: feces | host: Homo sapiens | place: Tanzania | collected 2013-01 | reverse complement strand
CGAGAGGGAGCTGGCACGGCGAAGCCGTGACTGAGGGAGTTATTTGCAACAGCCCCTTGCTGTTTATGGGAAAGTTACTTCATTAGCTTCTTGAGCTTGAGCCACGCGCCGAACACGTCGTACTTGGTAACGTAACGGTCGGGGTCAAACCGGGAAGCGTCGCTGTCGTCGGCGGGCTTCACAAGGCCGTTGTCGATGGCCCAGCGGGTCGCCTTTTGCAGCTCGATTTCCTCTGCGGGCACATCGCTGTACAGGCTCGGCAGGGCCGTTTCCGGCTTGCCCGCCGTCTCCCACAGCAGCTTCACCAACTCACGCCGGTTGGTGGGCACGGCCACACCCTGCGGCAGGTTCAGCTGCAAGTAGCTGTCCACGCCAAGGCTCACGCCCTGCCACACCAAGATGCCAGCTGCTGCGCCGCCCACGGCCACCGTTGCCATGGTGCCCAGCGTCGAAGGCCCATCGTCCTCGCCCGGCAGCTCGGAGGAGCGGTACTGCGCCTCAATGGTGATGTCCGCTCCCGGCATCGCAAAGCTCATGTGGGGGTCGTGCAGCTTCACACTGGGCGTCAGCGTGTCCTCGACGCCCTTCGGGAAGCGAATGCTCCACACGTCAAAGGTCATGCCCTCCGGCACTTCCTTCTCGTCCACGTCCACCGTCAGTTCGATGCCTTTTTTGGCCTTTTCCTCAGTCTTGTTGTTGATCGTGCCGCCCTTGACGGTAACGGTGTAGGTCTTGGGCTGGTCGTCGTCACCACCGGGGGCGGGGGTAACGGTCTTGTCCTTGTAGGTTGCCGTTGCAGTGGCATTGCCGGTGATCGTCACCTCGATGGTCGCATTGGTCTCCTGATAGTCGTCTACCAGCGTTAGACCATCCAGCTCCCACTTGTCAAATTCCTTGCCTTCTGCGGCATCCTTAGCTGTCAACGTGATTTCGTCGCCATCATTATACTCGGTCTTATCCGGGTTTGCAGTGGCATCGGTCAAGGTCAGGGTGTAGGTCGTAGGCGTCTTGTCCTTGTAGGTTGCTTTTGCGGTAGCATTACCGTTAATCGTCACCTCAATGGTCGCATTGGTCTCCTGATAGCCATTCTTCAGCGTCAGGCCGGTCAGCTCCCACTTTTCGAACTGCTCGCCCTCTGCGGCATCCTTAGCCGTCAGCTTGATTGTTGCACCAGCTTCGTAATTACCGCTGGTTTGGTTTTCATCAGTGCCAATGTAGCCGCCGTCCACCGTCAGCGTGTATTTCGGGGTCTTCGCGTAGGTTGCGGTCAAGGTAACATTTTCTGCGGGCATGTCGAACACGATGCGATTCCTGCTCAGGTTAACTTTTTCACCATTATAAGTGAGCTCCAGATTATGACTGACCTTCCAGCCCGCGAAGTAATACCCTTCCTGTTGATCGGTGGTCACGAGCACAGCTTTGTTGATAACCACGGTTTGCTCAGGTTTCGTGCTTACGGCACCCTCGACATCGCTCTGTACGGTCAGCGTAGCCGTTTTGTTCAGAACAACGCCTTCTATCGGCATCTTGAACGAGACTGTATTTGTGCCCAGACCCGCCACATTATAACCGTTGGTTTCTCCGTTCAGATTATAAATGTAACCGCCGTCAAGCGTTTGGAGTTCCAACTGCGTCCCGCAAGTTGTATAGATGTTTCCCCAGTAGCTCATACTCATGCCGCTGCCCGCGGACACACCGTTCACGCGGTTAATTTTTACACCGTTCACATTTACTTTGCTGATACCATTGCGGCCTTCCAATCTGGTGCCGCCATTAAAAATGCCTCCGCCTACTACAGCAGTATCCGCGTTGTCCACGCCGCTCCTAAAGAAACCTCCATTGATGGTTCCCTTATTGGTAACTTTATAGTAGAACTCACCGTTTTCAATGGTTCCGCCATTGTTCGTAACGTTGTATCGGAATTTTCCGCCCTTGATTACGCCGCCAGCATTATTCGTCACATCGGTAAAGCCGGAATAGATGCCATTTATAATCGTGCCACTGTTCTGAATCTTTTCGTCAGAAAATGTTCCGTTTTCAATCGTGCCGCCTTTTTCGACTGTAATGCCATTTCTTGCAGAAATCGAACCGCCCAGAATTTTGCCACCTTCTGCAATCGTAAGCTTATCATCAATCAGACGATCCATGGTTTCCACCACAGCATCTTTCGCAATCGTCACGCTTCCGCCAATTGGTGCATTCATTTTTTCCGAAGAGGTTTTATCCGTCGGCTTAATTTTATTCAGATCATAATTTCCATTCGTCAGCGTCAGAGTCTTCGTTTCTGCAACATAGCTCCATCCGTTACCACTGGCGCTCTTCTGGCCGAAGTCTGTTCCATCCGGATAATATACGCCCACGCTATAGTTGCTCACAAATTCCAGCTCTGCATTTTCAATCGGCCCATTCAGCTCAATATTTTCCGTTGCGGGTGTCGTGAAGGTAAGGGTCTTTGTACTTTCGTCCCAACTGCTGTTGCAGTTGTCCGGGCCAATCGCCTTGCCATTCAAGCTCCTGATCGTGGTCGCCTTACCGTTTTTCCCGTCTTCCCAGAGCTGTACCGAGATGGTAGTGCCTTCGCCCTCTTTTGTAACGACGACCGGGCTGGAGCCGACATCTTCAAAGTCCAAGACGCCCTCAATTTTCACCTTGATGGTCCGGTTCGAAACGTAAGAGGTGATGGTATGCTCCGTATATCCATTTGCCACCCAACTTGGCTCGTTCTTGAATACGCCGCCCTTCACAATACTATCATACCCTGTGCTGCTGCTTCCGACATCTCCTAAGAAAATACCATTTTCCACCGTGCCATAGTAGTTTGTCACATCAGCTCTATACACACCATTCTCAATGGTGCCCCAGTTTGCCACCCACTTGTTGAATACGCCGCCTTTCAGGGCAGCACCATTGGTGACTTCAACATCGCATTGAAGTTCCACATCGGTTGAGAAATCCCATCCGCCATTTGTCCAATATAGCGTCAACGTGCTATCGCCATATGTCCAGCTATCACCTTTATGCCCAGCGATATATATGCCATTATGCATCGTCTCTCTGCCAGTAGTAATGGGACATCCGTTTGGACCAATTTCCAGCTTCGTTATCGTCTTGTTCAGCTTCAGAAGATAGACCCCGGTACTGCTGTCCGTTTCGCTTTCCAGCTTTACTGCGCTAGGCATGAAATCTATGTCACACCGATAAGTGCTCGTATTCAGAGTATCATTGACATTCGCAATTCTGGTGTTTTTCGTTTCGACATTCAAAGTCTCATTGTCCATGCCAACCACATAGACCTTATCCGTGCCAAAATCAACATCATTCACAGACAAGGTGTCCGTGTTTGCAGCATCCGCAAACTCAATGCGATACTGATTTGCCTTGCTGTCAATGCCACTCGTAGGAAGCGCCTTGAACACACCACCAGTGATTTTGCCTTCGCCGCTATTGATTACGCTCGTGTTTTCCAAATCAACACCGACAAAAATGCCACCGGTAATGGTGCCGTTATTCGCAATAGTTTTCTTAAAGGTGCCGCCAGAAATCTTACCGCCCGCCTGATTCCAGACCGTATTTTCGAATGTACCACCGGCTACCGTTGCCTTCTCATCAATCGCAACATAGCATTTTACCGCGTTCTGATTGGCAAGATTCCATGTACCACTCATTAAGGTCAGTGTGCCAAGTCCAGCATCATCCCCATCCATATACTTCCAGCCGTTTCCTACCCAATACCCATCACTATCCGTATCGAGTCCAGATGTCACCGGCTCACCGTTGCTGTCGATTTGAATCGTGGTCACATCAGCCCCATTGGCGGCGTCGATGTCCTCCCCATTCTCCTCCGCCAACGCCGAACCCCCTCCGCCGGGGGTCTGCGCAAGGGCGCTGACGGGGAACAGCGAGATCATCATGCTCAGCGCAAGAACAAGGCTGAGAATGCGCTTTTTCATAAAAGTTCCTCCTCGTTTTCCGAAATTCTATCATTCTGCTATCAATATAACACATTTTGACGCATTTCGATAGAGGAGGCGTGCATTCTCAGCCTTGTATATTTCAATCTTTTCTTTTTATCGCGGATTTTTCGGGGTCAGCGTTTGCGGGCCGCAAACTTGGCGCGGATGACGCTGAGGGCGATCAGCTCCAGCGCAATGGCCACAGCCAGCAGGATCAGCGAGGTGAAAAGGCTGGCGCTGGCACCGAGGACGATCTGGCTCAGGCCGGTGATGACGTAGCAGACCGCCGAGATGGCGGCCACGGTGATGGCATAGGGCAGCTGGGTGGACACATGGTTCACATGGCTGCAATGGGCGCCCGCCGAGGCCATGATGGAGGTATCGGAGATGGGGGAGCAGTGGTCGCCGCAGACCGCGCCGGACAGGCACGCCGCGATGGAGATGACCAGCATCTCGCCCTGCGGGAAGGCGTGGCAGACGATGGGGATCAGGATGGAGAAGGTGCCCCACGAGGTGCCGGTGGCAAAAGCGAGGAAGACCGCCACAAGGAAGATGATGGCGGGCAGCAGGTACTGCAGGGCCGCCGCCGAGCCGTTCAGCAGGTTCGCGACGTAGTATTTTGCGCCCAGCAGGTTGGTCATGCCGGAAAGGGTCCATGCCAGCGTGAGGATCAGCATGGGGCTGACCATGGCCTTGAAGCCCTCCGGGATGCAGGCCGCGAAATCTTGGAAGGTCATCACCTCGCGCACGCGGTAGAAGACGAAGGTGAACAGCAGGGCAATGCTGCTGCCCAGCACGAGGCCCGCCGAGGCGTTGCAGTCCGAGAAGGCGGTGATGAAGTCCACGCCGGAGAAGAAGCCGCCGGTGTAGATCAGGCCGAAGATACAGGCCGCGATCAGCACCACCACCGGCAGGATCAGGTCAATGACATGGCCGCGGTTGTCGGTGCCGTCGTCCACATCGTCGCCGTAGGGGCGGTCGTCGGTGGTGAAGAGGTCGCCATTCTGTGCGTTGTCTTCATTGAGCTTCATGGGGCCGTAGTCGGCGCCCGTGAGCACAAGGAAGAAGATCATCACCAGCGTCAGCAGAGCGTAATAATTGTACGGGATGGTGCGCAGAAACATGGTAAAGCCGTTGATCCCGGAGCCTTCCGGCACCGAGGAGGTGACCGCCGCCGCCCAACTGGACACCGGCGCGATGATGCAGACCGGGGCCGCCGTGGCGTCGATGAGGTAGGCCAGCTTGGCGCGGGAGACCTTCTGCCGGTCGGTGACCGGGCGCATGACCGAGCCGACGGTCAGGCAGTTGAAGTAGTCGTCCACGAAGATGACCACGCCCAGCACAAAGGTCGCCAGCTGCGCCCCGGCGCGGGTGTGGATGTGGGTGGACGCCCACCGTCCGAAGGCCGCGCTGCCGCCCGCCTTGTTCATCAGGGCCACGAGGATGCCCAGCATCACGAGGAAGACGAGGATGCCCACGTTGCTGGAGTCGGCCAGCTTCGCCACCATGCCGCCCTCTTCATTAAAGAACAGGGTGTTCAGCGCCAGCTCCAAGTTGCCGTTGGCGTAGAGCAGCGCACCCGTGGCGATGCCCACCAGCAGCGAGGTGTAGACCTCCTTGGTGTTCAGCGCCAGCACGATGGCCACCACCGGCGGCAGCAGACTCAGCGCCGTGCTGTACACAGCGCAGGTGTAGTTTGCCGGGTCCGTGATGGTGCCGGGCGTTGCCGCCGTGCACCACAGCAGCAGCCCGAACACCAGCACCACGCCGGCCCACGATAGATTCACTTTTTTCATAAAACGATTCCTCTTCTGATTTTTTGCCTCGGCGCGGGGCAGACTATCCCCAAGAAACACAAAGGGGGTGGCCGACGCGCCGGATTATAAAGCGCTGTACTTTGAGCTGTTCCGCGCCAGCGAACAGGCCGCCCGCATCCTGCTGGAAGCCCAGCAGAAAGCGGAGGAGCAGATTATGGAGGACGATTCAGCGCCCTTGGTCCTAAAACCTCTCCGTCATCGCTTACGCGATGCCACCTCCCCTACTGAGGGGAGGCCTTGGCAGTCGGATTAAGCTTGCCGGATACGCCAGAGGCTCCCCTACTAGGGGAGCTGTCGAGCGTATGCGAGACTGAGAGGTTGTACGAAGGACAGCCTTAGTTTTTCTTGCTTTCCGCCTTCGCCGCGAACTTCGCGTCGTTCACGATGAAGCGCTCGTGCACGCCGCCGCCCACGGGGCCTTTTTCATCGTGCAGGGATACCTTAAACACCAGCTTGCGGCCTTCCACGGCGGTCAGCTCGCTCTCGCAGGTCACGGTCATGCCTACGGGGGTGGGGGCGGTGTGCTCCAGCTCCAGCTTGGTGCCCACGGAACCGCAGCCCTCGTCCAGCTCACCCGCCACGCTCATCCAGCAGGTCTTTTCGGCCAGCGCCACCAGCGCGGGCGTCGCGAAGACGTCCAGCGTGCCGCTGCCCATGGTCTTTGCAGTGTTTTCGTTCGTCACGAGCTGGCTCTGCTCGCCCTTGATGCCAACAGTCAACATAAAAATACTTCCTTTCTTCCATCGCCGCATCGGCAAACATTTTTTACTACCTTGATAGGATACCACACTTTCCGCGCCGATGCACCTGTTTTTGAGGGATTTCTGCAATTTTCCTCTTCCGCTTTTGCCCAAAACGCGCTATGATAGGGCCGAAAGGCGGTGTCCTCTATGAGCGACTTCTGGAAATCCTATGATATCACCGCGCTGGAATACGGCGAAGGCTACCAATGCTATCCTCTTTACGGCAAGATTCATCGAATTGAGCTGGCCCTTTCGCTGCTCTTTATCGTAGGGGTCGCGCTCTGGTACAAGCGCAGCGGGGCGAAGCTGCGCCGGAAGATCTTGGTCGGTGTCACAGGTCTGCTTTTACTGGACGAAGCTGCTCTGCTGCTGGGCATGGTCTTGACCGGCCAGTGGAACTGGAGCTATCTGCCGCTCCATCTGTGCAGCATCAATGTCTTTGTCTGCCTTTACAACACCCTCTTCGACCAGAATTGGTGCAAAGAGGAGCTGTATGCCCTCTGCATCCCCGGCGCAGCGCTGGCGCTGCTCTGCCCAAGCTGGCTCGATGTGCCCTCGTGGTGGACGCTCATCAATCTGCACTCCATCTCCATCCACGCCCTGCTCGTACTCTACCCGGTCCTCCTCGTCGTGGGCGGCTACCGCCCCAGCGTCCGCCGGGTGCCGCAGGTGCTGGCCTTTCTCTTCGGCTCCGCCCTGCCCATCTATTTTCTGAACAAACCCTTGTGCACGAACTTCTACTTTCTTAATAACCCCTACGGCAACGTCATCACCACGGCTTTCACCAACCTGCTGGGTGAAAAATACTATATTCTCGGCTTCCTGCCCGCCATTGCGGCGGCGCTGGCGCTGATGTATCTGCCGTGGGTGGCGGCCGCCCGCCGGAAGTGATTTATCCAGATTTTGAACACACGTGTTCCAAATCTCTCCGTCGCATCCCCCTTTGGGATGCGGCGTTTTTTGTCCCCCAAAACGCACCCTTTTTGCAGATTAAAAATGCAGTTTTCTTGCGTATTGCGGTAAAATTCAGGATTTTTGATTATGGGGCAAAAATCTTTGCAAAAGCCCTTGACAGGGGCTGTTCTGCGTGATACTATGAACACATGAACAGACATTCATATGAATCCACAGCGAAGGGAGATGCCGAGATGGCCGAAGCAAAAGATGCCCTGCCCGCAGCGCAGCCGCAAGCGGTCGCACTGCCGGACGACGAGGTGCTGTACGAGCTGGCCGACCTGTTCCGGGTGTTCGGCGACTCCACCCGCATCAAGATCCTGTATGCCCTGCACGACAATGAACTCTGTGTGCAGGACATCGCGAACGCGGTGCAGTTGAGCCAGTCCGCGGTGAGCCACCAGCTCCGGGTCCTCAAGGATACCAAGCTCGTGCGGTTCCGCCGGGACGGAAAAACCGTTTACTACGCACTGGACGATGACCATGTGCGCAGCATCCTCTCCTTGGGGATGGAACATATTGAGGAATCGTTGAAAGGCAGGTACTACTTATGAAGAAGAACTACAAGATCGAAGTCGATTGCGCAAACTGCGCGCAGAAGATGGAAGATGCCGCCAACACCGTTGCCGGTGTGGCAAGCGCTACCGTCAGCTTTATGACCCAGAAGATGAAGGTCGAGTTCGCTGAGGGCGCGGACCCCCACGATACCATGGTCAACGTTCTGGCCGCCTGCAAGAAGGTCGAGGACGACTGCGAGATCTTTGATATCTGAAAATAAAACCGGATGGAAACGGCTCCCCTGCGGGGGAGCCGTTTCCATCCCAGAGCATCTCTCTTGTGGAAAGAAAGTGCAGTTTTCAACAGTTTCCACCGGGTTTTCAACACGTTTTGCGGAAAAGTTCAAAAACAAACGCGAAAAAGTCAGATTTCTCCGGGAAAACCTCGTGGAAAACACGGGGGAAAACGTGGAAAAGGGTCTTTTCCGGGGAAAACCTGTTGAAACCGCTCCCACCCCTACCCGACAAAAGGAGAATCCCTATGACCAAGAAACAGAAAAAGGTGCTGTATCAGATCATCGCATCGGTCGTCCTGATCGTGATCCTGCGGCTCCTGCCCGCTTTCCCCACGCCGGTGGAGCTGGTGCTCTACCTGATCCCATACCTCGTAGTCGGCTGGGACGTCCTGCGCAAGGCACTTCTCGGCATCAAGAACCGCCAGCCCTTTGACGAGTGCTTCCTGATGGCCGTAGCCACCGTGGGCGCCTTCGCGCTGGGCGATTACGTTGAGGGCTGCGCCGTTATCCTCTTCTACCAGATCGGCGAGCTGTTCCAGAGCGTCGCCGTGGGCAAGAGCCGCCAGAGCATTTCCAGCCTGATGGACATCCGCCCCGACTACGCCAACATCGAGGACGAGGACGGCAAGCTGGAGCAGGTGGACCCCGATGATGTGGAAGTCGGCACCGTGATCGTGGTCCAGCCCGGCGAGCGCGTCCCCATCGACGGTGTCATCGTGGAGGGCACCTCGGCCCTGAACACCGCCGCCCTCACCGGCGAGAGCCTCCCCCGCGACGTCCAGAGCGGCGATGAGGTCATCAGCGGCTGCGTCAACATGACCGGTCTGCTGAAGGTCCGCACCACCAAGGAGTTCGGCGAATCCACCGTCTCCAAGATCCTCGACCTTGTGGAAAACTCCAGCATGAAGAAGGCGCGTACCGAGAACTTCATCACCCGCTTTGCCCGCGTCTACACCCCCGCTGTCTGCTACAGCGCACTGGCGCTGGCCTTCCTCCCGCCGGTGGTCCTGCTGCTGATGGGCCAGCCCGCCCGCTTCGGCGACTGGATCTACCGCGCCCTGACCTTCCTCGTCATCTCCTGCCCCTGCGCGCTGGTCATCTCCATCCCGCTGAGCTTCTTCGGCGGCATCGGCGGCGCTTCCGCCTGCGGCATCCTCGTCAAGGGTTCCACCTATCTGGAAGAGCTGGCCCGCACCGGTGTCGTGGTCTTTGATAAGACCGGCACCCTGACGCAGGGCACCTTCAAAGTAGTGGGCGTCCACCCCGAAAACGGCGTGACCGAAGCCGAGCTGGTGGAAGCCGCCGCACTGGCCGAGAGCTGGTCCAAGCACCCCATCTCCCTGAGCATCAAGAACGCTTACGGCAAGGAGATCGACGCCAACCGCGTCACCGATGTGCAGGAGCTGGGCGGCCACGGCGTGACCGCGAAGGTGGACGGCAGGACCGTCGCCGCCGGCAACGCCCGCCTGATGGCAAAGCTGAACCTCTCCGCCCCCGAAGTCACCGAGCCGGGCACCATCGTCCATGTTGCCATTGAGGGCAAGTACGCCGGTTACCTCCTCATCGCCGACGTGGTCAAGCCCCACAGCGCACAGGCCATCAAGGGCCTGAAGGCAGCGGGCGTCCGCAAGACGGTCATGCTGACCGGCGACGCCGAGCCGGTGGCCAAGGCCGTTGCTTCCGACCTCGGTCTGGACGAGTACCACGCCGGTCTGCTGCCCGGCGACAAGGTGGATCAGATCGAAAAGCTCCTCGCCGCCAAGGGCCCGAAGGAAAACCTCGCCTTCGTGGGCGACGGCATCAACGATGCACCCGTTCTGTCCCGTGCCGACATCGGCATCGCAATGGGTGCCCTCGGCTCGGACGCCGCCATCGAGGCCGCCGACATCGTTCTGATGGACGACGACCCGGCCAAGATCGCCCTTGCCATGAGCATCGCCCGCCGCACCCTCCGCATCGTATACGAGAACATCGTCTTTGCGCTGGCCATCAAGTTCGCGTGCCTCGTCCTCGGCGCACTGGGTCTGGCAAGCATGTGGACCGCCATCTTCGCCGATGTCGGCGTCATGGTGCTGGCCGTCCTCAACGCCACCCGCGCCCTCTACACCAAGGACCTCGCTCGCAAGAACGAGCGATGACCCCGTAACCATTCAAACGCCCTAGGACTTCCCCGCTTCGGCGGCTGTCCTAGGGCGTTTTTGCGGCAAAGAATCTTTTTCCGGAAAAATCTTGCAATGTCCGCAGATTCTGCTATACTACTACTAAACTAGGGGGTTAGTGTATATGAAAGATTCCGAGATCGCATCGCAGCCCACCGGCACCGTGCTCCGGGCGCTGAAAGCAGCCGCCCCCCAGACGGTGCCGGTGTTTGCCGGGTATCTCGTGCTGGGCATAGGGTACGGCATTTACGTGCAGTCGCTGGGGCTGCCGGTCTGGATGCCCATGCTGATGGGCACCGTCGTCTACGGCGGCTCGCTGGAGTTCGTGCTGGCAAGCCTTTTGCTGGGGGCTTTTTCGCCGCTGTCGGCCTTCCTGATGGCGCTGATGATCCAAGCGCGGCATCTGTTCTACGGCCTTGCCATGCTGGAGCGGTACAAGGGCTACGGGCTGCGCAGCTTTTATATGATCTACGCCATGAGCGACGAGACCTTCTCCATCACCTGCTCCGCCGAACCGCCGGAAGGGGTGGACCGGGGCTGGTTCATGTTCTTCATCACCCTGCTGGACCAGATCTACTGGGTCGCCAGCGCGGGTCTCGGCGCGGTGGTGGGCTCGGTCCTGCCCTTCAGCACCGAGGGTGTGGACTTCGTGATGACAGCCATGTTCGTCGTCATCTTCCTGAACCAGTGGGAGAAGGAAAAGCAGCACATCAGCGCCCTCATCGGCATTCTGGTGCCGCTGGTCTGCCTTGTGGTGTTCGGCTCCGGCAGCTTTCTTCTGCCCGCTATGGCGTGCATTCTGGTGCTTCTGCTGGCGCTGCGCAAGCCCATTGCGAAGGCTGAAGCCGCCCACGGCAAAACGGAGGTGCACGCATGACCACACTGCAAATGGGCATCACCATCGCCATGTGCACGGCGGCGACCATGTTCACCCGCTTTCTGCCCTTTCTGATCTTCTCGTCCAAGGACCAGCAGCCGCCGGAGGTGGTGCGGTATCTGGGCCGCGTCCTGCCCGCCGCCATCTTCGGGATGCTCATCGTCTACTGCCTGAAGAGCGTGACCCCCTTCGCGGGGAGCCATGGCATCCCGGAGGCCATCGCCATTGCGGCGACCATCGCGCTCCACAAGTGGAAGCACCAGACCCTCGTCTCCATTGCGGGGGGCACGGTCTGCTATGTGCTGCTGGTGCAGCTGGTGTTCTGATACGCAAAGAGGGGCTGTTGCAAAACTCCTTCCGTCATCGCTGCCGCGATGCCACCTCCCGCCGTCCTGC
>OQVS01002478.1_pt1 | contig 11697 bp, 9 predicted proteins | sample 1691601 | NCBI WGS metagenome assembly OQVS01 (sample SAMN03418268, study PRJEB22391) | human gut metagenome | biome: human-gut; feature: organic feature; material: feces | host: Homo sapiens | place: Tanzania | collected 2013-01 | reverse complement strand
AAAAACCAGACTCTTTTGCGGAAGTCGAAGAGGAGAACAAAAAACACAGTATTGGCAACGATACTATATCAACGAAGTTAAGGAAAGTTCTTATGTCAGTTACAATTCCATTATCCACAACTACATTCTGCCATATTTTGGCAATACTAGTGTCCACAAGCTAACTACCCTTGAAGTGTCAATGTGGAAAGACAAAATCGCACAGCAAAAATTTTCAATCAACTACTCCAACAAAATTTTCTCGGCTCTAGTGTTATTACTGAATTATGCTCGCAAATTTTTTGGCTTGCAAAATAATGTTGCCGTTCAAGTGGGCGGTTTCAAAGACAAATCTACAATAAAAAAAGAAATGGAATTTTGGACACCTACCGAGTTCCAACAATTTATTTTGGTGGCGGACAACAATTATTACAAGACAATTTTTTTATTCTTATATTTGACTGGCTGTCGCAAAGGAGAGCTTCAAGCTCTGACTTGGCAAGATATAGACCTTGTCAATAAGGTTGTCTATATCAACAAGACTTACACACGCAAAACTACTACCGATTCAACATTCGCAATAACACCGCCAAAATCAAAGAATAGCAACCGCTCAATACATTTGCCGACCTATCTTGTAGAATGCCTGCAAACATACAAAAATGGACTTGCAAGTGTATGTGACAACGACTTTGTTTTTGGTAGAGAAGTGCCAGTACACGAGAATAGCATAGCAAGATATATGAAGAAGTGGATAGCAAAAAGCGGTGTCAAGCCTATCCGTGTTCACGACTTGCGCCACTCGCACGTTTCTTTTATTATAAATGCAAGCCAAAATACAAGTCTTTCTCTTGTATATGTTATTGCCAATAGAATTGGTGATAGAGTAGAAGAAGTATTAGACACTTACGGTCACATGTTCCCAAACGAACAAGAAAAGGTTATGGACAATTTAGACACTGAAATCAACACTATTTTCAGCTAAAAAAGCACTAAAATCTTGGAACACTTTGGAACATTTTTGGAACAAAAAAATATAAAAATATAAAATCACATAAAAAACTACACAAAAAAAGCCATAAAAGCGTGCTAAAATACACAATTTTACGGCTTTTTGCATTTGGTGGAGATGGCGGGAGTCGAACCCGCGTCCAAAAAAATTCTTACAAGGCTTTCTACATACTTAGTTTACTTTGGGTAGGTCTTTGGGGGAGTCAAAGCAACAAAGCTTCCACAAACAAGTCCCTTGTCTTGCAATGCGTTCGGGACGCTCCGCACTGCCCTTTTCCACTGGTTGATGCCGTATCTAAGTGCGTGGAGAACTTAGGCGACAGCTATGCTAATTAAGCAGCAATAGCAACTGTGTTATTTTTTGCGTTTAAATTTATTTTCCGTTTTTACGAAGCCGAGCCTTCGGTATGCTTACCGTGTCGTCTGTTTCCCTGTCGAATCCGAAACATCCCCACGAGAGCACCGATTGGTGCGTGTTTTTATAATATATGTTGTTGTTTGTCAAAATCCTATTTGATTTTGAGTATATCGTATGGTGTCACTTGATATACATAATAGTTGAGCCAGTTGTAGAACAGCAAGTTGGCGGTGGACTTCCATTTCATGTCGATTTTGCGAATATCTCTGCCCACAAAATAGTTGAATGGTGGCTCGATGTCCAAGCCCTTGTCCTTGTCACGGAGGTACTCGTTGCGGAGTGTTTCTCTGTCGTACTCGCTGTGTCCCATAAAGAAAAATTTGCGATTGTCACGGCTCTTGACAATGCTATAACCACAATCATCGCCATAAGCAAGCGGTTTGAGAAGTGGATTTTGTCTGATTTCTTCATCGTTGACAGCTGTGTGGCGTGACATTGGAATATAAATGGTGTCGTCCATACCTTTGAGCAACAATTCCTTGGCGTCGCACGCCGTGTTGCTACACACTCCGAACAGCTTTTTGTCGAGGTCGTGTTTGCCTATGCCATAGTGATAATATAGCCCTGCTTGCGCTCCCCAACAAATATAAATGGTCGAAGTGACGTTGGTTTCACAAAAATCCATAATCTTGGTCAACTCTTGCCAATAAGCAACTTCCTCGAAAGCCATTTGTTCGACAGGAGCGCCCGTGATGAGCATTCCGTCGAATTTTTGGTCTTTGATTTGCTCGAATGACTTGTAGAATTTTTCCATATGTTCGAGTGAAGTATGGCGTGATTGATAACTTTCCATACCCACCAAAGTGATTTCTATCTGAAGTGGAGAATTGCCCAAAAGTCGCATGAGTTGAGTTTCGGTGTCTATTTTGGTTGGCATCAAGTTGACAATACCTATCTTGATAGGTCTGATATCTTGCTTGGCTGCTCTCGCCTCAGGCATAACGAATATTCGCTCTTTGGTCAGCACTTGGAATGCTGGCAATGATTTTGGAATGACTATTGGCATATTTTTCTCCTTTGTTTTATGCTTTCAATGCTTGGTCTAGGTCTGCGATAAGGTCCTCGACGTCCTCAATACCTACCGACAATCTGATAAGGTTGTCCTTGATACCGCAATCAACGAGTTGGGCGTCGGTAAGTTGTCTGTGAGTGGTGCTGGCTGGGTGCAAAACACAAGTTCTTGCATCGGCTACGTGAGTAACAATCTTGGCAAGTTGGAGATTCTTCATCACCTTGTTTGCTCCTGCTCTGCCGCCCTTAGCACCGAAAGTCATCATACCGCCAAAGCCTTTGCCTACATAATATTTGCTGGCAAGCGCATAGCTTGGATCTGACTCCAATCCGCAATATCTTACCCATTCTACATTTGGATTGGACTCCAAAAAATGAGCAATTTTGAGTGCGTTGGAGCTGTGTCTTTCCATTCTGAGGTGCAAAGTTTCACAACCTAGGTTGGTCAAAAATGCGTTGAATGGACTCATTGTTGTGCCAAGGTCACGGAGAAGTTGGACTCTTGCTTTGACAACAAAAGCCTTGTTGCCACAATCTCTTTGATAAACCATACCGTGATAGCTCTCGTCAGGCTCGTTGAACATTGGGTATCTTGGGTTGCCAGTGAAGTCAAAATTGCCCCCGTCAACAATCATACCGCCCACACAAGTTGCGTGTCCGTCGATATATTTGGTGGTAGAGTGGATTACTACGTTCACGCCCCAATCAAGTGGTCTGCACAAAATTGGAGTCGCCAAAGTGTTGTCCACATATACCAAAATACCGTATTTTTTACCAATGCCCACGAACTTGTCAAAGTCGAAAATAGTCATAGCTGGATTGGCAACTGTTTCGCCAAAAATAACCTTGGTCTTGTCGTCAATGAGCTTTTCGATTTCTTCAGCTGACGCCTCTGGGTCTACAAAACGAGTGTCAATGCCCATACGGCGGAGAGTAACGTTGAGTAGGTTGAAAGTACCGCCATAAATCTTGTTGACAGCGATAATGTTGTCACCTGCATTGCACACATTGAGCACGGCAAGAAGTGATGCGGCTTGACCAGAAGAAGTCGCAAGCGCTCCAACACCGCCTTCCAATATGGCAATCTTGTCTTCGAAAGCGTTGACAGTTGGGTTGCCAAGACGAGTGTACATAAAGCCTGGGTCTTTTAGGTCGAACACGTCAGCAAGTTGCTCAGGTGTTTCGTAAGCGAAAGTTGTGCTTTGGTAGAGTGGCAAAACTCTTGCTTCGCCATTCTTTGGAGTGTAGCCTGCTTGAATACAATTGGTATCTATTTTCATATCTGTTCTCCTTTATCTAGCATTGTATTGTTTTATTTGTCTGTCCAAGTCACGCTTGGTTTGTTTTTCTGCAATCGAATTGCGTTTGTCGTGCAACTCTTTACCTTTGGCAAGTCCTACTTCCACCTTGACAAGTCCTTGTTTGAAGTAGACTTTGGTTGGCACGAGCGTAAAGCCCTTTTGGGTAACATAGCCACGAAGTTTGTTGATTTCTTTTTTGTTCATCAACAATTTGCGGTTGCGCTTGGCGTCGGTGTTGAAAAAACTGCCTTTTTCGTATGGACGAATATGAGCATTGACCAACCACATTTCGCCGTCGACAATCGTGCAAAAGCTGTCTTTGATATTGATATGCCCTTGTCTTATGGACTTGACTTCACTGCCAACCAAAACAATGCCTGCCTCAATCGTGTCTTCGATGAAGTAGTCAAAGTATGCTTTTTTGTTGTTCTCGATAATCTTTATGTTGTCCATATTATTTATTATATACTTTTTTGTATCTTTTGACTAGATATATTCAATATTTTGTTGAGATTTTTCTATTTTTCCCAAACAAAAAGCCCTTCCACTGGGTGAAAGGGCTGATAGTTGGTTAGGTCAATCTTCTATTATTTCTCCAAAAATGTAATGAAGAATAAAATAGATATTACCAAAAACAAAACTCCCATAACAATAGTAAGTTTGCGAAGAATACTTTCTTTGGATTTTGCTTTGTTCTTTCCAGCATAGGTATCAGTCTCTTGTCCACCGATTACGCCGATATTGTTGTTGGTTCCTTTTTGCATCATGATTATAACGATAGCAGCCACACTCACCAAAGCCATAAGAATTTGTAGTGTTGGTCTGAGCCAGTTGGTAACTTCTACTGGTATCAAAGCTGCTGATAGAATACTCATAAATTTCATCTATAACAATCCTCCATTTTTTGATTGCGCAAATATAATAACATAACACAAGTCAAATTTCAACTGTTTTGAGCTATTTTTTATAATTTTGCCCTATATATCAAAATTCACACTTACCTACTATGCCGAATATCATAAACAAAAAGCCCAAGGAGATATTATGAAAGACTTCCAATATGCCCTATCTTCCCCCTATCCTGCCGTCACAGGCAAGCTCACTCCCAAAGAAATCGCACCGCTTGTCAATGACTATTCAGGCAGAATGGGCGAAACAACCGCCATACTCCAATACATATACCAACACTATATTTTGGACAGCTCCCACCCTGACATTGCTCACGCTTTGGAACAAGTAGCCATCGTCGAAATGCGCCACCACGAATTGTTGGGCAAAGTGCTTGCCCAATCAGGCACCGACCCGCTCATTGCATCACGGACTTGCTTTTGGTCAGGAAGTAGTCTGAACTATTGTAAGAGCCTACCCCAAATGCTCTCCAACAATATATGCGCCGAAAAGCTAGCTATAGCCAACTATCGCCGTTCTTTGCACCAAATATCCAACCCAAGCCTAATCGCCCTTGTCGAAAGAATTGTCCAAGATGAAGAGTGTCATATCGCCGTTTTCGAGCAATTACTAGGAGAAGTAAACAACAAATAATTGCCAAAAAGTCGATACATATCGAGAAAAATAAAATGATACAAGAGATTGTAGCGTTTTTTATTTGAGGTTTTTTGTATAACAGGCAACTGGGTAGCTAATGTTGATATATCCATATTGCCCCCTATTTGCGACAGCAACTATCCTTGTAGAAGACTGCCCCTTAGACAAGGGGAAGTGGCTAGTTGGAACGAATGTGGAAACTAGACGATAGGGATTGTTAAGATGACTTTCTTATCCCCTCAGTTTTGCTTCCGTTACCACTAACGTAAAACAGCTCCCCTTACCATAAGGGGCGCTCGCAATACGGATAATTTCCGCTTCGCTCAAATAACACTTTGAGACCTTTTTAATTTGATTAGATTGAATTGGGCGCTCTTTTTAGCGGTTGTTGTTGGCAAGCTATTCATTCGATTGTATCAAAAAAGCCGTAGCGGTCGCCACGGCTTGGGTTGTTGGTTGTATTGATTAGTCAATCATACTTTCGATTGCTTGCAAAATCTCTGCGTTCTTGCTCTCGGATTTTGCTTTGGAATCAGATACGGTAGAAACGTAGATTTTGAGCTTTGGCTCTGTGCCACTTGGTCTTACACAAGCCCACTCGTCGTTGCCAAGATCCCACTTCACAACGTTTGCCTTAGGTAGCTCAACTGTGCTCTCGCTGCCGTCTGCCAACCACATTTTGCCTACGTTGAGATCGGCCTTGGACACAACCTTGACTCCTGCAAGCTCTTGGATATTGCTGTCACGGAAAGATTGCATAATCTTTGCCATTTTGTCCATGCCGTCTAGACCTTTGAACACGATAGATTTGCTCTTTTCTACAAAGTAGCCATACTTGTCGAACAAGCTGACCAACTTGTCATATAGTCCTACGCCAATGCTGGTATAGTAACATACCATTTCGGCAAACAACATACTTGCAACAACTGCGTCCTTATCTCTGGCGTGAGTGCCTGATAGATAACCATAGCTCTCTTCATAACCGAACAAGAAAGTGCTCTCGCCGTTAGTTTCCCATTCCTTAATCTTTTCGCCGATGAACTTGAAACCTGTGAGCACGTCATAAACTCTTACGCCATAGTTGCGGGCGATACGATCTGCAAGGTGGGTGGTAACAATAGTCTTGACTACTGCTGGATTGGCTGGCATTGTGCCGTTTTGGGTGTGGCGCATCAATATGTAATCCATAAGCATTGCGCCAATTTGGTTGCCATTGAGCAAAATAAATTGACCTTGGTTGTCACGGATTGCGATACCCATGCGGTCTGCGTCCGGGTCTGTGCCGATGACAATATCACTGCCAAGTTTGTTGGCAAGCTCAATACCCATGCTTAGCGCCTCAGGCTGTTCTGGGTTGGGAACTGATACGGTAGAAAACTCTGTGTCAGGATATTTTTGCTCTTCGACTACGTTCACTTTGATACCCATTCTGCCAAGGATAGCTGTCACTGGCTTGAAACCTGTGCCGTGGATTGGGCTGTAAACGATTTTGATTGAGCCACCCACTTGCTTAACTGCCTGTGGAGATAGGCTGAGCTTTTCGATTGCCTTGAAGTATTCTTCGTCAACGCTCTTGCCCACGAGTGTAATATTGGACGACAATGCAAAATTGTCCTTGCCATAAAAATCTCTTCTGTCTGTGAGCAAACTATCTTGCTTTGCGATGCCAAAATAGTCGGCTTTGGAGATAAAGTCAACTACCACTGCGGTTGCCTCAGGCGACATTTGCGCTCCGTCTTCGCCATAAACTTTGTAGCCGTTGTACTCTTTTGGGTTGTGGCTGGCGGTAATCATTACGCCTGCGATTGCTCCAAAATGTCTGACTGCAAAAGAACACATTGGCACTGGGCGAACGTCCTCGAACATTTTGACGTTGATACCCATTGCGCCAAGCACTCTAGCTGTGGTGAGTGCGAACTCGAAAGACTGGCGACGTGTGTCGTAAGAGATGACTACTCCACGCTCCATTTCTGCCTTGCCAAGGCTTTGGATATATTGACCAAGTCCAAGGCTTGCACGAGCAACAGTATAAACGTTCATATTGCTGATGCCCATTGCGATTGTGCCACGCATACCTGCCGTACCGAATGCAAGTGGCAAGGTAAATCTTTCTTTGATTTCCTTTTCATCACTGGCAATGCTCTCTAGCTCTGCAAGGTACTGACTGTCTACATTTGCTTTCCAATAATCATAATTTTGTCTAAAATCCATAATCACTCCTATATAGATACGATAAATACGACTTGATTATAGCATAAATATATATCAAAAAACAATAATTTTGCTATTTTAGAACGGAAATTTTTCCACGAGTTGGCTTGTAATAATCTTCCCTGATTTTTTGCTGACCGACAAGTTGTCCCCTCAAATATTTTTTGCGAACTGCCATAGTGTGATAGCCTTGTTTCTCTTGCCTTGTCACTACGAACTTGTTTTCGCCGTCTTCTTGCACTTCGCCAAGCCCTTCTAAGCTGTCCACATATTCGACCTCGGGAGCGGTGGCGGGCAAATATTCTATCACCGAACTCTCTATCTCAAAAGTGTATGGCGTAGGTTGGGTGTAAATATCGAACACAATATGCTTGTCCTTGACATAGCCGTTGACAATCACCGCAAATGGACTGTCGTTGAGCAAAATCATATCAATATAATCACTCACGGTTGCGTCTTGGCTAAGCTCACAATATGACGATGGCAAGGAGTGATTGACCACGTGACTTACTTCAAGCCCTGCCCTTATCCAAGCATTGTACAAGGTGGTGGACACTTGACAAACTCCACCGCCTACACCGTCGACATACTCGCCGTACAAGATGACTTTGGCATTTTGATAGCCACGCTCTGCCGTCCGCTCGCCTACAATTTGGTTGAAACTTAGCTCTTCTCCACTGCCTACTACCCGCCAACAAAAGTTGTTGGTGGCGAGCGCTACATTATGACTTCTCGATGGAGAAGAAGTCTCGAAACTGGTCGAAAAAGTCGATACGTGTTGAGTTTTTGGTGAAAAAATATGCCCACTCACCAAACTTGTTGGTGCGTTGGACAATCCAAAAAATAGCGTGCAAAGTGCACATATAAATATCACCACCACATATCTAAAACCTTTCACAAGGCTAGTATGTGTATAAGATAGAATTTTATTTTATACACAAAATCTTTTTGCTGTGAGTAGGTAAATCTACCGCTATACTGCCTAGCTCGATATACTTATTCTTGCCGTGATAGTCCGTGCCCCCGCTCACTGCCATACGGTATTTGCTGGCGAGTTGGAGGAGTGCTTTGACTGTCTTTTCGTCGTGAGTAGGATAGAAAGCTTCCAATCCCGTCAAGCCGTAAGGCTGGAGCCCCGCAAGATAGTCTTCAAGCTTTCTGTCTTGGAAAAATCTCAATGGGTGGGCGATGAACGCTTGCCCTTTGGCTTGGCGAATAAGTCTAACACCTTCGAGCGGTGTTATCCTTTTGGACGGAATGTACGCAACGCCCCTACTGCCGAGATACCTCTCAAAAGCCTCGTTGACGCCTGCAACGTACCCCGACTTGATGAGCTCTTGGGCAACGTGCATTCTGCCAATCGAATTCTCGTCTTTGATTTTGTCCCAATCAACGTGGACGTTGAATGTGGCAAGCCTGTCAATAATTTTCTTTATTCTCTTTCGTCTTTGGTCGGCAAAATCGGCAATGGATTGGTTGAGTATGTCGCTATCTCTATCGAAATTGTATCCCAAAATATGCACTTCACAGTTGGCAAAAGTGGACAACTCTATGCCGTCAATGACTTGCAAGTTGGTTGACTTTGCACATTCTCTAAGCTCGTCAAGTCCAGCGATGGTGTCGTGGTCGGTCAACGCAATCGTCGTCATACCAAGGCTGACTGCCTTGGTGACAATCTCGCATGGGCTATCCGTGCCGTCGCTCATTGAGGAGTGAATGTGCAAATCAATCTTCATCTACTTCTCCTTCTAGCCTTGGCGCACTTGCCTCTCCAAGTTCTTCGTTGAGCATATCCACTTTGGATAGTTTCTTTTGGATTATGTTGTTGCGCTTGTCTATTTCTTCTATGCTACCCATCAAACTGTTGGTCTTCTTTTTCAAGCCCTCGATAAGGTCGGTAAACTTGCCATAATCTTTCTTGAATGCGCCCATAAGCTTGACAATCTCTCCGCTCTTTTTTTGGATTTGGAGAGTGGTAAAGCCCATTTGCAAGCTGTTGAGCAAAGCTGATATAGTGGTCGGTCCGCATATTGTGATATGATGTGAATTTTGAAGTTCACTGCACAAGTTGCTGTCCTTGATAATCTCTGCATACAAGCCTTCGGTAGGCAAGTACATGATGGCAAAGTTGGTTGTCTTTGGCGGATTGATATATTTGCCACTGATAGATTTTGCCTCTTCTTTGATACGTGTAATGAGTTTCTTTTTCTCTATTTCCACTTGGACTAGATCGCCTTGCTCGCTGGCATCGACAAGTCTGTTGTAGTCTTCGATAGGGAATTTTGCATCAATAGGCAAATAAACTTTGTCGTCGGCTTGCCCTGGCATAACGATGGCAAAGTCCACCATATTGTTCTTGTCAATGTTGAATTGGCGTTCGTATTGGTTGGGCGCAAGTATTTGTTCGAGCAAAGATTGGAGCGACACTTCTCCCCAAGTTCCACGAGTCTTGACATTGGTAAACGCCTTGTTTAGGTTGCCTACACGCTCGGACAAACTTTGCATTTCTCCAAAACCTTTTTGCACGGCGTCGAGTCGCTCGTTGACCATTTGGAAAGCGTTTTTGATACGGCTGTCTAAGGTGCTAGACAATTTTTCGTCCACCGTTTCACGCATTTTTTCGAGTTGTTTTTCGTTGTCTTCTCTCACGGCAGACAACTTTTTGTCTACTTCGTCTTTCATCTCTGAGATAGACGTGCGGATTTCTTGTTTCATCTCGCCCAAATTTTGCTTGGTATTTTGGTTGAGCGTTTCCATAGACTTGGTAATCTCTTCTTTCAAGTCGCCAACGCTTGACTTGGTGTCCTTGGTCAAGTCTTCCATTTGTTTGGAAAATCTCTCCATATATTGGGAAAGTATTGGAGTTATGCTTTGGTTGGCGGTGTTGAAGTTGGACACAATGTGGTCACGAGCACTGTTGATAGACTTTTCGTTGTGCTCTTTGACAAGGTCTACCGCCTCGTGCAAGTTGTCGGTGTTTTCGTCAAAACGGGCAATAACTTCGTCCATTGAGTTTGCTCCACCCTTGCCCTTTTTGGAAAAATAAACAGCCAAAAGAATAAGTCCTACCATCCCTTCGACTACTCCCAAAATTGCAACAATAAGCGTCATCATTTCCATTCTTTCTCCTTCCACCTTGTAGCCAATTCTACAAGCTGTTGTTTGGTATATTTTTTGTTTTGACTGATAGATAACTCGACCATTCTGCCTAGCATTTCGCCCACTTGTTTGCCCTTGATACCTAGCGCCAACAAGTCTTTGCCGTCCAATGGCAACTGCTTGATTGTCATTGCAATTTTGTCTTTTTGCATTTGTGCACGGGTGACAAGTAGCCTTTGGGCGGTGAGCGATACCGCATTGTCGTCGCCAGTGGTCGCCTTGCTGTCCGCTGTCATCAGCTGGGCAAGGTCGTCCAAAATATCTAGGTTGGTGGCAACGAATTTACGAATGGTCACTTCCCTTGCCGTGTTGGTTAGGTCGAACATATGATTGGCAATCAAGTTGCAAACCCAAGTTTTTTCCTTGTTGGGGAATTTGTACTCCGTCAACCACTCTCTCGCCAGTTCACTGCCTACTTGGGCGTGATTGTACATATTGCCGTCTTGCGCCATGCACTCTGCTTTGCCTATGTCGTGCAACAATGCCGCCAATCGCAAATGCTTGGGAGCATATCCCATACACTTGATAGAATGTTCGAGCACGTCATAGCGGTGGTACAAATGATTTTGTTCCAGTCCGCCACCACGAGCAAGCTGAGGACATATCTTGGCAAGTACTCCGCTGTGATACATACTGCGCAAAGCCCTTTCGCAATGGTCGCCTTGCACGATTTTTTCTAGTTCGACTTGCACTCTCTCGACGGAAATGTCGTCCAGCCTGTCTGCTAGCTTGCTTGCCGTAGCGTAAGTCGTTGGCTCTATCTCGTACCCAAGCACTGACTGAAAACGGAACAACCGCAAAATACGTAACCCGTCTTCTTCGAATACAAGGTTGCTATCTCTGGTCGTGCGAATAAGCTTGTGATGGATATCTTCCACTCCGCCAAGCACGTCCACAATCTTGGCTTGCTTGATGTCAAAATAAACTGCATTGCAACGAAAATCTCTTCGCAAACAATCTTCTTGGACACTGCCCACGAATTGGACGCTCAACGGTCTGTGAGTGCCTTTGGCTGTCGGGTAGCTGTCACTGCGGAAAGTCGTATATTCGTACTTGTGCTCT
>OQVS01002477.1_pt1 | contig 11700 bp, 9 predicted proteins | sample 1691601 | NCBI WGS metagenome assembly OQVS01 (sample SAMN03418268, study PRJEB22391) | human gut metagenome | biome: human-gut; feature: organic feature; material: feces | host: Homo sapiens | place: Tanzania | collected 2013-01 | reverse complement strand
AGTTTGCGTTGCAAACTTCCTGAATTTAACTGCATATTCTCATTTCATTGCGAATATGCTTAAAAAAGTCAAATCGAAAATTGAAATTTTCTCATTGACTTTTTTTGGAGGAAAAATGAAAAAGATTCTTACAATCGCGGTGAGTGTTCTGCTTATCGCCACATCAGCGTTTGCCGCCGGAAAGAAGAAGGATTCCAAGAAGTCGAATCTCAGGGTCGGAATGGTTACGGACTCCGGAACAATCGACGACAAGTCCTTCAATCAGGGAACTTGGGAAGGAATTCTCCGCGCCCAGAAGGACATGGGAATAAAGACAAAGTACCTCAAGCCTGCCGGAACAACCGAGGCGGACTATCTCAAGGAAATCGGAAACCTTGCGGATGCCGGCTATCAGATGATTATCTGTCCGGGATTCAAATTCGAGACGGCCGTTTATGCCGCTCAGAAAAAATATCCGAACGTTCTTTTTGTTCTTCTTGACGGAAAACCTCACACTGCCGACTACAGCACTTTCGAGACTGCGAAGAACACTGTCGCCGTCTCATGGCTTGAGCAGGAGTCGGGATTTGTGGCAGGAGTTGCCGCGGCGGTTCAGATTAAGGAAGGAAAATTCGGATTCATCGGCGGAATGGAGATTCCTGCGGTTCAGAAATTCAACTGGGGATGGCAGCAGGGAATCGCCTATGCGAACGCCAACTACGGAACAAAGATTTCGATTGACGCGGAGAACGTTGTCTATCAGGGAACTTTCTCTGATGTCGCTGCGGGACAGCAGCTTGCGGCCTCAATGTACGACAAGGGCGTGAAGGTTGTGTTCGCGGCTGCAGGCGGTGTGGGAGTCGGAGTCATCAACGAGGCAAAGACACGCCGCTCAACCGGAAAGGATGTGTGGATGGTCGGAGTTGACGTTGACCAGTACAATGACGGAATCTACGCAAAGGGAAAGAGCGCGGTTCTCACTTCCGCACAGAAATTCCTTGACCGCGCGTCCTACGACATGATTGAGGCCCGGCTTGCAGGAAAATTCCCGGGAGGACAGGAGCTTGAGCTTTCCGCTGCGAACGACGGAATCGGAATTCCTGTGAAGAATCCGAACCTTTCCGCGGATGCACAGAAAAAGGCCGACGAGGTTCTTGCCCTCATAAAATCAGGCAAAATCAAAGTCGCGGCTTCCGCTGACGGACTCATAAAATAAGACTTCAATTTCAGTTTGAAGGGCCTCCGGCATAAAACCCGGGGGCTTATTTTTTTTTGCACGGAATCCGTTTGCTGTGATATAATTTCATGTTGAAAGTTGAGATTGGAGTAAAAATGGGCGCAGACAACTACGTGATTGAGATGCTCAATATCAGGAAGGAGTTTCCGGGTATTGTTGCGAACGACGATATTACGCTTAGGGTGCGGGACGGAGAGGTCCATGCGATTCTGGGCGAGAACGGGGCGGGAAAATCCACGCTGATGAGCATCCTCTTCGGGCTTTATCATGCGGACAGGGGAACGGTGAAAATCCGCGGAAAGGAAGTTTCAATAAAGAATCCGAATGACGCGGCCCGGCTTGGAATCGGAATGGTCCACCAGCACTTTCAGCTTGTGGGCAATTTTACGGTTACGGAGAACATCATTCTTGGAAAGGAAGGCGGATTTGTCCTGCACAGAAAGGAGGCATCCGCGAGAATCAAGGCGCTGAGCGGGAAGTACGGACTGAACATTGATCCCGACATGAAGATTGAGGACATTTCCGTGGGAATGCAGCAGCGTGTCGAGATTCTGAAAATGCTTTACTGCGACGCCGGCATCCTGATTTTTGACGAGCCGACGGCGGTTCTGACTCCGCAGGAAATTGACGACCTCATGCGGATTATCAGGAATCTTGTGAAGGAAGGAAAATCCGTCGTGATAATCACACACAAGCTGAACGAGATAAAGGCCGTGGCCGACCGCTGCACGATTATCCGCCGCGGAAAGCTGATTGACGTTGTGGATGTGGCTTCGACGGATACCGCGCTTATGGCCGCAAAAATGGTAGGCCGTTCTGTGAATTTCAAGGTCGAGAAGAGCGCGCCCAAAACCGGCCGTCCTGTCCTTGAGGTGAGGAATCTCTGCGTGATGAATGCGAAGAAAGTTCTGGGCGTGAAGAATTTCAGCCTTACGGTTCATGCCGGCGAGATTGTCGGGCTTGCGGGCGTTGACGGAAACGGGCAGACTGAGCTTGTCGAGGCAGTCTGCGGACTTCTTCCTGCGGAAAGCGGCTCTGTCATTATTGACGGAACTGACGCAACGAATCTGACCGTGCGCAGAAGAAATGAGCTTGGACTTGGCCATATTCCAGAGGACAGAATCAAGCGCGGACTTATCGCCTCAATGCGGATTGCCGGGAACATGGTGATGAAGTCGTATTACAAGAGACCTTTCAGCAGAAACGGAATCCTGAATTTCCCGGAAATCAACTCATATTCAGAAGCTGTCGTGCGGAAATTCGACGTGCGGTCCGGCGAGGGAATAAATTCTCCTGCGGGGAAGCTTTCAGGCGGAAACCAGCAGAAGCTGATTGTCGGCCGCGAGATTTCCATGAATCCGAAGCTTCTGATTGCGGTTCAGCCTACGCGCGGTCTTGACGTGGGCGCGATTGAATATATCCACAAACAGATTGTGGCGCACCGGGACAAGGGAAACGCCGTGCTTCTTGTGTCGCTTGAGCTTGACGAGATTTTCAACCTTTCGGACAGAATCGCCGTCATTTCCGGCGGAGAGCTGATGGACATTGTGGACACGGCTTCGACCGACGAGCATTCCGTGGGACTTATGATGGCCGGCGTGAGGAAAGACAAATGGTTATAAAAAAAATATTTTCAGCAGAAACAAAGAAAGAGGAGAGAAAGAGCGGACCGTTCCTGATTGCGCTGAGCGCGGTTTTGCTTGGACTTGCCGCGGGCGGACTTCTCATGCTTTTTATCGGGGAAAATCCGTTTGAGGCCTACGCCTATATTCTCAGGGGCGCGCTGATGAACCGCGAGAGAATCGGAAACACTTTCGCCACCGCCACTCCTCTTATGTTCACCGGAGTTTCGTTTGCGTTTGCGTACAAGACCGGGCTTTTCAATATCGGAGCTTCAGGGCAGATGCTTGTGGGCGGACTTTTCGCCACGGTTGTCGGGCATTTTGTTTTTCTTCCGCGTCCGCTTTATCTTGTCGTGCTCGTCATTTCCGCGCTTGCAGGAGGCTCACTGTGGGGCGCGCTCGTCGGATTTCTCAAGGCGAAGTTCAATGTGCATGAGGTCGTCTCCTCAATCATGCTGAACTGGACGGCGTACTGGAGCATCTACTATTTTATTCCGGCGTATCTGAAAGGCCCTTCACTTGAGACTGAAAGCTCCTCCCTTGCCGTTACGCAGTCGCTCAGAAGTCCGTGGCTTTCCGCAGTCTTCTCAGGTTCGGAATACATCAACCTGGGAATAATTTTTGCCGTCGCCTCGGTTTTTCTTGTGCGTTGGTGCCTGAACCGGACCACAGTAGGGTATGAGCTTAAAGCTGTGGGCGCGAACAGATTCTGCGCGGAATATGCCGGAATCAACGTGAACCGGAGCATCGTGCTTTCCATGGCGATTTCCGGCGGACTTTCGGGGCTTGCAGGACTTTCGTATTATGCCGGTTACGCGCTGAATATGCAGATCGGTGTGATGCCTGCCCAGGGGTTTGACGGAATCGCGGTTTCTCTGCTTGGAGCTTCAACACCGGTCGGTGTTCTGTTCGCATCCCTTTTCTTCGGAATCCTTCAGTCGGGAAAGGGGTTCATGAACGCGCTCACCGATGTTCCGCCCGAAATCGCAGACACGATTATTTCCGTAATCATCTATTTTACCGCGACGAGCGTGCTTTTTGAGAAACTGTGGAACGGACTTTTCCATAAGCTTCACGAAAAGAAGCTTGCGGTACTTTCTGAAAATTCAAATCAACCGGGAGCTGAAAAATGAATTTGCTTTATCAGGTTTTTCCTTATGTAATCGCATACACGATGCCGATGCTCATAACTTCTTTGGGCGGACTTTACAGCGAACGTTCCGGCGTCACGAACCTCGGACTTGAGGGACTTATGCTTTCAGGGTATTTCGGAAGCGCGTTCGCAATCAGGCTGCTTGAAAATTCCGCGGGACACACGCAGGTCATAATAATCGGACTTGCCGTCGGCGCTCTGTTCGGAGCTGTCTTCGCGCTGCTTCATGCGTTCGCCTCGATAACGCTCAAGGCGGATCAGGTCATCTCAGGAACTGCAATCAATATGCTTGCCGCCGCAATCACGATTTACATCGCGCGTCAGGTTACGGGCAGCGGAAACATTCCGATTATGATGGGAATAATTCCGATGGACTACGCCGGGCTTTCAGGAATTCCTCTTCTTGGAAAACTGATTTTCTCGCGCGTCTACTGGTCAACCTGGCTTGTGCTCGGAATCTGGGGATTCTCGTTCTGGTTGCTTTACAAAACCTCATTCGGTCTGCGCCTCCGTGCCTGCGGTGAGCATCCTTCAGCGGTTGCGAGCGCCGGAGTGAACGTGCATTTAATGCGATACGTCGCGGTTCTTGTGAGCGGTGCCTTGTCGGGTCTTGGCGGTGCTGTCATGCTTGTGACTTATTCCGGCGAATTCAACGGAAGCGTCGCGGGACTCGGATTTCTTTCGATTGCCGCGCTGATTTTCGGGCAGTGGAAGCCTCTTGGAATTCTCGGAGCGACATTCTTCTTCGGATTCTTCACCACGCTTGCGAATGTCTCACAGGTCATTCCCGCCCTCGCCGTGATTCCGACAGTAATCTTCAAGGTGTTCCCTTACGCGGTAACACTTGTCGCGCTCGTCTTCTCGTCAAAGAAAATGACCGCCCCCGCCGCGAACGGAATTCCGTATTAGAAATGTAACGGAGAGTTAGTATGGTTGTAACATTGAAAAATGAAAATTTTGAGCTTGATGTGAATACTCACGGAGCTGAAATCAACAGGTTTGTCCGCCCTGAAACTGGACGTGATATTATTTGGTACGGAGATTCGTCCGTTTGGAAATTTCATGTGCCAGTTCTTTTTCCTCACTGCGGGAAGATAAAAGATGCTTTTGTTCTAATTGATGGAAAATCGTTTCCGTATGTGATGATTTGGCTGAACGCAGGCGCTTCTGAATTTGTCTGCATAGAACCTTGGTTCGGACTTTCCGATGCCGACAACACAAACCATTAGTGGGAACACAAGCCCGGACTTGAAATTCTTGAACCGCAAAAAAACTTTCACCGCCGACCAAAGTATTGTTGAGTGAAGGGAATGTGATTCGCCTATGGAAAAAAAAGGACATATTTATGTTTTGGAGTCAAATAATTGTGATTGCATAAAAATTGGCGGAACAAATTATCCACCAGCAAAAAGATTGCAAGAAATTAATAACACTGAACCATATAAAAGTTTAGGACCTTGGCATATATTTGATTTTAGGGAAGTTTTTGATTGGAGAAAAATAGAGCATAACCTACATTATCAATTCAGAGATTTTCAAAATAATGAAATAAAAAATCAAAAAGAATTATTTCATATAAGTAAATTTCAAGCAAAAGAAGCTCTCAATGCAATAGATCCAGAAGAAATTTTGTACCGTCCAAAAATAGACAGACTTTTTCAAGATGAAAGATTTCTGAATTATATTTCGGAATTGTTTATTAATACAGGGCTGATTTGTTGCGCAGATATTCAAGGTGTTTGGACTTTATCTCTTTTTACGCAGACAAATAATGGAAGATATTTTACCATAAACATTGATTCGCATGAGGTTGCTTTCAGTACTCTGAATAAAAATAATTTTCCTCAGATAAATTACATAGTAGTTGATAAAATGATTTTGGATTCAGAATATTCTGAAATTAGAAACTGGATATTAAGTCATAATGGAGAAGTTGGAAAAGCTTCTTACTCTACCGCAGCTGAAAGAGCGATGTATGTTGCTTTTGAGTCAGATTTTAAAACTGCTATGAAGTTGCTGTCCATGAAAGGTTTTAGAAGAGCCGTGGTTGCATACTGGTATGATGTATTGATTTCAAAAAGAAATGAAAAAAAATTAAGCAGAAGTTATCTAAGTCGGAAGAAAGCAATTCTTCGACAACTCGTATGCCTTCAACTAAGAAGCGCCCGGTCTCCAAGCGATGACTAGGAGAATCAAGACGCTTTATTTCTTTAACTAGACGACTGTGCCGCCCTATAAGTTCAAAACTCATAATCTATAAAATCTGCTACCAGGTACTTCCGTCCTTCCAATTCTACAACATCGGAAGGATCGAGGTGACGACCGCGCTGGAAACACGGCTCACCGTTGACGCTGACTAACCCTTGCTGAATGAGCATTTTTCCTTCACCACCGGTACCTATCAATCCGGCTAATTTAAGGAACTGCCCCAAGCGAATCCGCTCGGGGCGTACAGACTCTTCAGCGTTAGAAAAATCTGTCATTGTAATCCTACTCTTCTTCTCCACTCTCTTCGTCTTCGGCAGGAAGACCGGCTTGGATACGGCAAGCTTTTACCAGCTCGTCAATTTCTCTGGCTCCACGCTGTACCTTAATAGAAGCGTCGCGCAATTCACGCACACCTTCCACCAAATTGAGAGAATTGTTGTCTTCTACGAACTTGCGCAAATGCTCTACAGCGTCGAGCATAGCTCTAGCACCGTTATCAATTTCAGCGCGGCTGTTGGCAATTTGAGTTTCAATGACGTGAAGTTGTTCAAGTTCTTCCTCATCGAGACCGGAGCCATCAAGTTCGGGCTCAGGAGGCAAATTGATCAAATTGTCTTCGATCAAATTGCGGAACCAATCGAGCACTTCACTGTATTCTTCACCAGAAATTCTACCTTCGGCGACTTTGTTGACAGCCTCAAAGACAGCAACTAAGTTCTTGGTCATAACTAACTCGCCGCCATACTGGACTTGTCCGCCATCTTCCTGAATTTCCATAGTGGAAGTTTGCATAGCTCCGCCCATAGTAGAATTGAGCATGCGGGCTCCACAATTTGAACAAGTGCGGTTGCCGGGATCGTTATAAGCTCCGCAATGGATGCAAGGCACTTTGTCAGCTTGCTCGCCAATATTGTCGAAGCCTTCTTTGCTGGCATAAAGCTCGTCGGCCGCTTTTAAAAGCAAAGCTATGGCCGCTTCGAAACTATCTTCCTGACCATGAACAGTATTTTCCAACATGTCGATAGCTTTGAAATGATCCTCAAAAGCGGCTCGACAGCCAACCATTTGTTGACCGATCTGTTCGCAATCATTAGGAATAGCTACCAAAGATTCAATTTCGCGCCACAAATCATCAATATTGGTGCGGAATTGCTCCAAGGACTTAAGGAAAGCTTCGTCATCAAGGCGGCCGTTTTTCCAAGATTTAGCTAAGTTAATAATTAAATTTACCTGAGGAAGTTTGCTCTCTCCCTTAGTGGCCAGAGCCATAGTGAAATTTTCTACAGACTGGCGCAAGGAGGTACCGGCATTAACAATATCTTCGATATAGGGTTGCATAGCCTCAGGGCCATTATCTAAAACGGAGCGAAGCTCTAAAACGGTATCGGCGAAGTCGCAATAGGCGCCCATCAAGCTCTCTTTTTGGTACTCATTGGCTTCTTCGTTAGAAGTTACATCACTGGCGGCAACTCTGGCATTTACATAGATATTGACGATAGTACGCTCGATAGCGGCCTTGGTAACGGCTTCCTGAATAAAACCATCGCAAAGACGAACCAACACATTGATCATGGGCATGTTGGTCGGGCCCATCTCACCCTCTTCACGGCTGTAACCTTCAAAGATCAGGCGTCCATCAATACCAACATTTAAAATAATGTCGGCAGCTTGCTGGTAAGCTTCTTCGTCTTTAGTTTCAATATAGGTGAGAATTCCACGTAACCCTGAGTTGTAATCTTCCAGAGAAGCTTTTACTTCCTCAATAATCTCAGGAGCGATCTCTAAACACTCATTGCCGCCTTCTTCCAACTTGGCGACTACTTCTTTTTGAGTTTTGTCAACAATTGCTAATTGCTCAACCACAATTAGGGCTAAAGACTGTAAGTCAAAGTCCCCCGCGTGTGCCCGCTCCAAGCGCTCTAAAATCATGTTGCATACCGGAGAAACTGTGGGTGGGATGTATCCCATATTGTCAGACATGCGGCAGAAGCCTCCTGAGCCAAAAAATATTGAATTACTTTTAGTGACTTAGACGAATGAAGTAGCTTTTCCTTTTATAATAAGCTTGGAGATATTGCGCTAAAGAGCGTTATTTTCACTATTCATGGCCAATATAATAGAAGACAATGGCCAAAAAGCTATATTATTACCTGTGTCATTGCTGCGGATATCAAAACAAAGGAACTAAAAATCTGAAGATACGATTTAGCCATGGGGAGTATGTCAATTTTATTTAATAATCCGTTTACGCCATTTTTATACCTTGCTTAATAAATAGAAAACATTTGCTGGCAATATAAAGAAAATATTTATGCCAGGAGGGAAAAAATTATGTTTTCTAACAGCACCGTCAATAATTGCGATCCTCAACTTCTTTGGTTGTATTTATCCATGATTAAAGGGATTTCGGAAACCAAGCTCAACCGTTTAGCTGCTTTGTGTGATTACAATCCGGAAATGGTAAAAGAAGAAATAGAGCGTCAAAACGAGCAGCGTGAAGAGAGCAAAAAATATCAGTTTCCCACACTGGATGAAGCTAAAAAACGCTGGCAAATTTATAGCCAAAAATACACAATATTAACTGTCAGTAGTCGTGATTACCCACAGCAACTGTTAGATCTTGAAGATCCACCTTCAATTTTGTATTGTCGCGGCAGCGGTACTTTGAATATAAATAATGGAATAGCTGTAGTAGGATCGCGCAACGCTGATGGTTACGGCCAAGCTATGGCCCTAGAATTAAGCTCTTCACTGGCCAAATATGGCCTAATCGTAGTCAGTGGCTTGGCTTTGGGTATAGATTCGTGCGCCCATCGCGGCGCTCTGGAAGGCGGAGGCCAAACTATAGCGATTATGGGTTGCGGTATAAATATATGTTACCCAAGATCCAATGCAAAGTTGAGTCAATCTATAGAAGAACAAGGAGTGGTTGTTTCCGAATATCCGGAAAATTTTCAGCCTTTGCCTTACAATTTTCCCTATCGCAACCGTATTATTGCTGCCTTGTCCAGAGCCGTAATCGTTGTGCAAGCTCATTATAAAAGTGGAGCTATGATTACTGCCAATTTAGCTTCGGACCTAGGACGACAAGTGTTAGCTGTACCAGGCCCTATTAACAGTAGGCAGAGCGAAGGGCCGCTAGAGCTAATCGCTAACGGAGCCGGCCTAGTACGCCACAGCTTAGACGTATTAGATAGCTTAGGAGTCTTAATTTCCACATCACAAGCTGAGCCGACAGCAGCGCCTAAAGACAAACTAAATCGCTTAGAGCGTTCTATCTTGGATGCTCTAGACTCTAGCGGAACCGATACGTCTACTATTTCCTTGCGCACCTCTTGCCCATTAGGTCATTTGGTAGCTGCTCTCAATAAGCTTGAATTGAGCGGCCAAATTATGCGATTACCCAACTCTCTGTGGGTACGCAAATCACAGCTTAAGCCTCAAGCCAAAGCTAAAAAAGCCCAAGCACAACTTTTTTAATCTCGCTTAAAAAGAATTATTCTTGGCTACTAACCATCGCAACTAAGCGTCACAACTAAGGCATAAACTCTTCCAAGCGAGGCATTTCTCCCAGCGGCATAGTAGTAACATACATAGAAGCTGTAGCTACATTGTCGCTGCCTTCTTCACGACAACTAATTTGCGCCCCGGTAGTATCGTCTTTAGGAGCGTAATAAATGGCACTGTTGTCATTTATTACTTCCAATCTGCCACGCCCAGCTATAGCCCATAAATAGCGTTTTTTCTTGGCTTGTGTAGACGCAGTGCCATTTTCTTCTGTATCGGCAGCACTTTTGGCATTTAAGCCATAGCGTTCATGAATACGCTTAATACGTTGTTCATGTTTAGTAGGCAAAGCTTCGGCGGTAAGTACGATGTGCTCTCCGGGGCGCAATACGCAAGTATTAGGCACTATCTTGAAAAGCGGCGTTTCGGCTACAGCGTCGGCTAATTCCACATCGGCAAAGCCGCTTGGTTTATCGTTTTTAGCTCCCAGCGTAATATAACGCCGATCATTATAGTCAACCAAAGCTTCCAAACCGCCGTAACGAACCATAAAGCGATCCGTGTTGGGCTTGGCTACAGGTCGATTATTTTGATCTAAAGCCAAAGCACAAAATTGATAAACGCCAACAGGCAAATCGCGCATATCTATAGTGCGTATCCCTTTGTTGCCATCTAAGATCCAAGCTTTAGCTGCTTGTCCACGTTCTTCCGGCAAAGGAGGCATATGGAAAGCCAAAAGTAAAAGATTGGATCCTCTAACTGGAGCGATATTGTAACGCACTTTAGCCTTGGCAAATTTGTTTATTTCAGCATTGCGCACACAATTATCAATAAAATATCTTGGCGTAGTGCGCGTCAACTCAGGATTTTCAAATAAGGCCTTAATTTCTTGATCTGTGGTAGGATAATCAGTATTTTCGGTAACTGTTTGCACATTTTTGGGCACATAGGGAACACTTAAAGCCTTATCTTTAGGTTGTGCAACTTCCTGAGTTGCTGCTTCTCCAAGGTTATTGCCTTCGGTAAGTTTTCCACCGTTTGTTTCGTTGTTACTTAATTTACTTGAATTTTGACTTTCTACAGACTTTTGCGCTTCTGCAGGCGTTACAGTATCCAACACTCCGCTATCATATTGAAAACCAGGTTCACCTATTGTGGGAGCCGGAATAGCCGGTGCAGGCATCAAAACGCCTGTATTTTGTTCAGTTTGGCTACCTTGGGCAGGACGAATCTTTACAGTAAATTGACCGTCAGAAGAAGGTGTATTATTGCTCTTAGTTTTTGTTCTGGCCACAGGATAGCTGCCCTCGGTGCCATCTTTAGGGGGAGCAATTGTTTTTACTTTGTGTTCTTTAGTTTTTGAAGATCCAGCAAGCGGATAAGTGCCCTCATTACCGTCTTTGGGAGGAGATTTTACAGCATTACCTTTGTTATTAGTAGCTGAACCTTTCAAATTGGCAGATCCGGCTTTAGATTGATCGATAACGATATTGGTGACTTCCAAGCCATCAACTACTGTACGTTCAATTTTAGGCTGTTGAGCCAAAAAATGCTCCAATTGGTGAGCTTCTTCAGCATTGGCTACAGTCGGTATCCCCGCCAATATAGCTACCAGTAAAGATACTGTCCAACGCGAGTGCATAATCTTGGCCTCCTAAAATGGATAAAAAGAACAAAAAAATTAAAATCAGGTTTTGCAAAAAATGCCGAAAAAGGAGTTTTCTCCATAAAAAAAAATTCCCCCCAACAGCAAATGTAGTTTGTTAATCCTAAAAGATCATTTTACCAGTAGAAGGCTTATCAAATTGGCTTTATTTGGTAAGTGAAAGGCTTGTCTCGGTTATGCACATTTATTTAGCTCAACCACGCGGTATTTGTGCGGAATTAACTTTGAGACTTATATATACTTATTTAATTTATTAACTCTTCTATATTTCTTTTTCTTGATATTGCAAGATATTTTTCCGTTGTTGAAAGGTCTGAATGCCCTAATA
>OQVS01002476.1_pt1 | contig 11700 bp, 9 predicted proteins | sample 1691601 | NCBI WGS metagenome assembly OQVS01 (sample SAMN03418268, study PRJEB22391) | human gut metagenome | biome: human-gut; feature: organic feature; material: feces | host: Homo sapiens | place: Tanzania | collected 2013-01 | reverse complement strand
CTCCCCGTCCTCCTCATCGGCAAGCGCATCAGCCCTCAGCTAGAGCAGATCATGGAAGGACGCGGCATCTACCGCGCCGCGCCGAGCGAGCGCAGCGTCTATGTCACCGAGTCGCTCGACCGCTACTGCGCACTCATCGCTGCGCCCATCATTTCCGAAGGCGACGCGCTGGGGCTTGTGGTCTTTGTCGGCACCGAAGGGGAATCCAACGCAGGCGAAATGGAGTACAAACTCGCCCAGGCCATTGCGGGCTTTCTCGGCAAGCACATGGAGTGCTGAAACAAAAAAGGAGACGGTTCGACTTGGAACCGTCTCCCTTTCGTTTTATTGTTACAGCGCGGCTAAACGCTGCGCGCCCTTCGTCTTGAGCCACTTGAGAAGCGCGAGCGCCGCCGCGATCGTTGCAGCCGAGACAAGCGCAAGATACACCGCCGCGCCGATGCGCCAGCCGAGCAGCAGATACAGCCCCGCGAGCAGTAGCGCGTAGGCCCAGCCGCCAAACATGGCGATCGCCACCGCAAGGCTCTGCTTAACGGGCGCAAGCTCATTCGTCCATGTAAGGTTCGCCCGCATCACACCGAGCGTCAGCCCAAGGCAGGCGGAAAAGGCGATGTACGAAAGCGCCGTGACGAAAATGAGCGGCAGCGCGGGCGTGAGCGGCAACACAAGCACCATGCACGCAAGCGGCACGAGCGCTGGGATCGCCGTGAGCGCAAGCTGCACCTTGAGCTTTGCGCGCAGCACCTGCCAGGGCGTGACCGGCAGCGACTGTGCAAGCCAGAGGTTTTTCCCCTCGAGCGAAACAGAGGGCGTCGCCATGTCGTTCATCGCCGCGATGGTACACACGCCCGTGCACAGCAGCACCTCCGCGCAGCCGCCGCGGTTGCCGAAGGCCATCTGCAAAAGCGGCAGGAGTTCCCCGCCCTTGATCACGAGCGCCACGCCCGCGACCGGCAGCAGCAGGATACCAAGTCCGCAGTTGAGCATATAGTTCGCGCTGGCCGTAAAGCGCGCAAGCTCCTTTTTGAAAAGCGCCGCGTCCGCGCTTTGGCGCTTGAGCGTCCGTTCGCGGTAGACAGCGCGTCCCGACGCGCCCGTCGCGGTCGAAAGCTTCAAAAAGCTGTGCGCGAGCAGTGCCCACATCAGCGCAAACAGCGCCGCGACGATGAGCGAGACGAGCAGCATCGCGCGCCCGTCGCCCGTGCCGACACAGCCGACGAGATAGAGCGGATGCGCCGCGCCCTTGATCTTCTCGCCATAGAGCGCGGCGTTGGCGACGAGCGCTTCCATGGCAGTCTGCGCCTTGAAGACGAAGAAATAATAGACCGCGATACCCGCGAGCGAGACGATGACCGTGATGAAATTCTTGCGTTTGAGCTTGCGGCTGACCTTTGCGACGAGCCAGCCGAGCGCGCAGGAGAGCGTGAGGACAAAGGCCGAAATGAGCACCGTCAGCAGCACGCCGCCGAGGATCGCCATCGGCGCTGCCGAGACACGCATCCAGTAGACGATGACCGCCGGCACGATGACGACCGCGGCGTACATAAGTCCCATCAGGTAGACCCCGAGCAGGCGCGAAGCCATCAGCGTCCGCACCGGAATGGGGAGCGAGAGCAGCAGGTCGTTGTCCTTTGCGGCATACAGCCCCGCGTAGGTGTTGAACACGCTGCCGAACGCGCCGAGAAAGATCGCCATCAGGCTCATGATCGCAAAGTAGAGCCAGCTCATCCCCACCTGCGCGAGCGGCGCACAAAGTGCAATGCTCATCACCGTGAACATTCCGCCGATGATGACGATCATCGCAAAGGTGAAAAGCACGATATATCCGACGACTGCGTTTTTTGAGCGTTTCTGATTCGTTTTGGCATTGTAAAAGTAGCTGCGGAAGATCTCCATCAGCTGCTTTTTGACGAGCGTTTTCAGCATGATTCGCCCTCCAGCTCAAGGAAGACCTCCTCAAGCGAATCGTCGCCCTTGACCTCTTCCATCGTGCCGGAGCGGATGAGCTTTCCGCCCTTGATGATGGCGACCTTGTCGCAGAGCTTTTCGGCGACCTCGAGCACATGGGTCGAAAAGAAGATCGCGCCGCCCGCGTCGCACACCTCGCGCATCATGCCCTTTAGGATATACGAAGCCTTGGGGTCGAGGCCGACAAACGGCTCGTCCATCAAAATGAGCTTCGGCTCGTGCAGCCAGGCGGAAATGATGGCAAGCTTCTGCTTCATGCCGTGCGAATAGGCCGCGATGGGCTGGGCAAGGTCGTCCGTCAGCGCAAAAAGCTCGGCATACTTGCGGATGCGCGCTTGCCGCGTTTCCGCGTCCACGCCGAAGATGTCGGCAATAAAATTGAGGTACTGGATGCCCGTCATAAACTCGTAAAGGTCAGGGTTGTCCGGGATATAGGCCAGCATTTTCTTGCAGGCGATGGGATCTGCCTGAATGGAATGCCCACCGATGGTGATCGTCCCCGCGTCGAACTGCTGGATGCCGACGACGGACTTGAGCGTTGTGGTCTTGCCTGCGCCGTTGTGCCCGATGAAGCCGTAGATCTCGCCCGGCGCGATGTGGAGCGTCAGATCGTCCACAGCCTTCTTCTCGCCGAAGGTTTTGCTCAGGTGGTCAATATAGAGCATAAGGTTTCCCCCTTTTCTTCTTGCAGCCGTTTCAAGTATCTCTGTGATATCAAAATAATATCATTCATTTTTGGGTTGTCAAGAGCGCATTTCATAAATTTCTCCGAATATTGCAGCGCATGAAAAAAGAGCGTTCCCAAAGGAACGCTCTTTTGAAGCTTGATACTCGCTTACACCACGACGAAGAACTTGACGAGGAACAGCGCGGAGATCACATATGTCAGCGCGCTCACGTCCTTGGCCTTGCCGGAGAGCACCTTGACGAAGGTGTAGGAGATGAGGCCGAGGCCGATGGCGTGGCCGATGGAGCCGGAGATCGGCATGCCGATGAGCATGACCGCCACGGGCAGCATCTGATCCATGTCGCCGAAGTCTACATTCTTGAGACCCTGGAGCATCAGAACGCCGACATAGATGAGCGCAGCGGAGGTCGCCGCGCCGGGAATGATGGCGGCGATGGGCGCAAGGAACATACAGGCGAGGAACAGCACCGCCGCGGTGAGCGAGGTAAGGCCCGTGCGGCCGCCCGCTTCCACGCCGGAGGCGGACTCGATGAAGGTCGTGACGGTGGAGGTGCCGGTGCAGGCGCCCGCGACCGTGCCGATGGCATCGGAGAGCAGCGCTTCCTTCATGTTGGGCATGTTGCCCTCTTCATCGACCATGCCGGCGCGGGAGGCCGTGCCGACGAGGGTGCCGATGGTATCGAACATGTCGATCATGCAGAAGGTGATGACAAGCGTGATGGCGGTGAACCAGCCGATGTTCACAAAGCCCGCAAAGTCAAACTTGAAGAGCGTGGTGGAGACCATGTCGGCAAAGGGCGGAGCAAAGCTTGCCGTTGCAAGGCTTGCAAAGGGGTTCACATGCAGGAAGATGGCGCTGCCCGCCCAGTAGATGACGGAGGAGAAGAGCATACCGAGCAGCACCGCCGCCTTCACGCCCTTCTTGGCAAGCACAACCATGACGAACACGCCGAGGAAGGCCGTCACAACGGTGAGAACCATCGTGTGGTAGCCCACCTCGCCCATGCTGCCCTTGATGATGCTGGGCGTGAGCGCGCCGAAGAAGTCGCGCATCATGTAGAAGGGGCTTGCAAAGCCGTTGCCCTCGGCATAGATGCCAACGTTGGAGCCGAGACCGACGTTCATCAGCATGAGACCGATGGCGGGGGCGATGCCATAGCGCACGCCGAGGGGGATCGCCTCGACGATCTTCTCGCGCACCTTTAAGAGCGTGAGGATCAGGAACACGATGCCCTCCACCAAAATGATGACGAGCGCCGCCTGGAAGGCGGTTTCGTACTCGCACTCGTTGATGACGGCGATGTTGGCAACAACGACGGCGAAGAAGCTGTTGAGGCCCATGCCGGGCGCCATGACGAAGGGCTTGTTGGCAAGAAATGCCATGCAGATCGTGCCGATGGCGGAGGCGATGCAGGTGGCGAGGAACACGCCGTTCCACAGCGGCGTACCCACGGCAAAGTTGGTCAGCAGGTTCGGGTTGAGCGCGATGATGTAGGCCATGGTCATAAAGGTGGTCAGACCGGCAAGAAGCTCGGTGCGCACCGTGGTGCCGTTGGCCTTGAGCTGAAATAGCTTTTCCATAGTTTTCTCCCTTTCTGTTTGTTTTTTCTGCCCGCCAGCCTAACAAAAAATTAGGAAGCATAACAGATTTTCAGTCAATATTATAAACATCTTGCTAAGAAATTGCAAGCGTTCTGTTCATTCTCACGATACTTTCTCATTCCTCACCGAGAGGCGGCGCGGTTTTTGTTGTGTTTTTGGTTGCTTTGCGCTATACTATATTTAGTAAGAATTTGCACTTTGGGAGGTGCTTCCCATGAAATTGATGGTGCTTGACGGCAACTCCATCGTCAACCGCGCCTATTACGGCGTCCGTCCGCTCACCACGCGCGACGGGTTTTTCACCCACGCGATCTTCGGCTTTCTCACGACGCTCTCGCGCCTTCTTGATGAAGAAGAGCCCGAGGCGCTCTGCGTCGCCTTTGACCGCCGCGAGCCGACCTTCCGTCACCTGGAATACGAGGGCTACAAGGCCACGCGCCACGCCATGCCCGAAGAGCTTGCCATGCAGATGCCCGTACTCAAAGAGGTGCTCGACGCGATGAACATTCCCCGCTACGAGCTCGCAGGCTTTGAAGCGGACGACCTCATCGGCACGATCTCGCGCAAGTGCGAAAAAGAGGGTTGGAACTGCGTCGTTGCCACGGGAGACAAGGACTCCTTGCAGCTCGTCACCGAGCACACGACCGTCAAGCTCATCTCCTCGCGCATGGGCCAGACCACGACAAAGGACATGACGCCTGAGGCGTTTTTCGAAAGCTACGGCTTTGCCCCCGCCCACATCGTCGACCTCAAGGCCTTGATGGGCGACGCGAGCGACAATATTCCCGGCGTTCCCGGCGTGGGGGAAAAGACGGCAACGGCGCTCATCCAGAAATATCAGAGCATCGACGAAATTTATCGCCTGCTGCCGGACATTGAGGCAAAACCGAACGTCATCAAAAAGCTCACCGAGGGGGAAGAGAGCGCCCGCAAGAGTTTTTATCTTGCGACCATCATCACCGACGCGCCGCTCGAATTTGCCCCGCAGGACAACCTGCGCAAATCGCCGTCGGACGCGCTCTATCCGCTCTTTATGAAGCTGGAGTTCACAAAGCTCATCGAAAAATACGGCCTCAAGCCGTCTGCCGACCTTCCCGCCGCCGAGGAGCCGGTCGACCTCGCCGTGACCGCCGAGGCCGTGACCACGGCGGAAAAGGCAGAAGAATATCTCGCGCTCTTCCGCAAGGCGGAGCATGTGACGCTGCTGGCGCTGCCCGACCTCTCAGGCGTAATCGTCGACTGCGATACGGGCGAACATACCGCCGTCTCCGCTGAGTTTTACTTCAACCGCTATGAGGGCGACTGGAATGCTCTCCTGCGCGCACTCTTTTCTTCCGACATCAAAAAGGTCAGTCACAATGTAAAAGATCTCCAGCGCACGCTGCTTGAAAACGATCTTCCCATCGAGGGCTTCGTTTTCGACACGGCGCTTGCGGGCTACCTTCTCGACGCAACGGCGGGCAAGTACGACATCGCCTCGCTTTTTGCCGCCTACTTCCACCAGACACTTGCCGAGCCAAAGCACTTGGACAGCGAGGCCTTCTCGATGCTTGGCGACACAGCCTCCGCCGAAGCAGCCTTCCACATCTACGCAAGCGCCGTCGGCGCGCTCTATGAAGCGTTCGTCCCCATGATCGAGCAGCGCGAGCTGCACGAGCTTTATTATGAGGTGGAGCTTCCCCTCTGCGCCGTGCTCGCGCGCATGGAGCACACCGGCATGCGCGTGGACGCAAATGCCCTCGCAGCCTTCGGCAGCGAGATGGAAGCGCAGCTCAAAACGCTCGAGCAGCACATCTACGAGGAAGCGGGCGGGCCGTTCAACATCAACTCTCCCAAGCAGCTCGGCGAGGTTCTCTTTGAACGCTTGCAGCTGCCGCACGGCAAAAAGACGAAAACCGGCTGGTCGACGAATGCGGACGTGCTTGAAAAGCTCCGCTGGGAGAACCCCATCGTCGAAGAGGTGCTGCAATACCGCCAGTACGCAAAGTTCCGCTCGACCTATTGCGACGGACTTCTGAAGGTCATCGCGCCCGACGGGCGCATCCACACAAGCTTCCAGATGACTGTCACAGCGACGGGCCGCCTCAGCTCGACTGAACCGAACCTCCAGAATATCCCCACGCGCACAAAGCTCGGCAGCGAATTTCGCCGGATGTTCGTCCCAGCAAGCGGCTGCGTGCTCGTCGACGCGGACTACAGCCAGATCGAGCTGCGCCTGCTCGCCCACATCGCGGGCGATGAGGCGATGCGCACGGCATTTTTGACCGGTGAGGACATTCACACCGTCACCGCCTCGCAGGTCTTCGGCGTGCCAGCCGAGCAGGTGACAAAGCAGATGCGCTCGCACGCGAAGGCCGTCAACTTCGGCATCGTGTACGGCATCTCCGCCTTCTCGCTCGCGCAGGACATTGGCGTTCCCGTGTATGAGGCAAAGGAATATATCGAGACCTACTTTGAGCGCTTCCCCGGCATTCGCCGCTATATGGACGAGGTCGTCGCGCAGGCGAAAGAGCGCGGCTACGTCGAAACGCTGATGCACCGCCGCCGCGCGCTGCCCGAGCTGACCGCGAGCAACTTCAACACCCGCTCGTTCGGCGAGCGCGTGGCACGCAACATGCCCATTCAGGGCACGGCCGCGGATGTCATCAAGCTTGCGATGGTGCGTGTCGACAAAAGGCTGCGAAAGGAACAGCTCAAAGCAAAGCTCATCTTGCAGGTGCACGACGAGCTGATCGTCGAATGCCCGGAGGAAGAAAAGGAACGGGTCGCGGCACTTCTCACCGAAGAGATGGAAGGGGCCATGCACCTCTCTGTCCCCTTGACTGCCGAAGCGCACTGGGGCAAAAACTGGCTCGAAGCCAAATAACCGGAGGACATCTATGGAACAGTTGAAGAAAAAAGTGCGCATCGTCCCGATGACAAACGAATATCTGAACGACGTGGCTGAGCTTGAGCGCGAGTGCTTCTCCAATCCCTGGTCGCGCAATATGCTCGCAGAGGAACTGGAAAATGCCTGCTCCGCCTTCTTAGTCGCGCTGGACGCGGAAAACGGCAGCGTCGTCGGCTACGCGGGGCTGCTCGCCGTTGTGGACGAAGGCTGCATCACCAAAATGGCCGTCCGTCCCGACTGCCGCCGCGGCGGGGTCGCGGGGCAGCTTCTCGATGTGTTCATCCGTTTTGCCGAGGGCAGCCGCCTTTCGTTTCTGACGCTTGAGGTGCGTGAGAGCAATTATGCCGCCATCGCGCTCTACGGCAGCCGCGGCTTCCGCGGCGAGGGACGCCGCAAGAACTACTACGACCACCCGAAGGAGGACGCCATCATCATGACGAAGGAATTCATCGCGAACGGGGAGGCGAAGGCATGAAGATCCTCGCTTTTGAATCCTCCTGCGACGAGACCGCCGTCGCGGTCGTCGAGGACGGACGAAAAATTCTCTCCGATGCCATCGCGTCGCAGGCCGACCTGCACGCGCTCTACGGCGGCGTTGTGCCGGAGATCGCCTCGCGCAAGCACATCGAGGCCATCGCCGCGCTGACCGACCAGGCGCTCAAAGAGGCCAGCGTTCAGAAATCCGACATCGACGCCGTGGCCGCGACCTACGCCCCCGGTCTCATCGGCGCGGTGCTCGTGGGGCTGAACTTTGCCAAGAGCGCGGCCTACGCGCTGAATGTGCCGCTCATCCCTGTGCACCACATCCGCGGCCACATCGCCGCGAATTACTTAGCGTTCCCAGAGCTTGAGCCGCCGTTTCTGGCGCTGTGCATGTCCGGCGGCAATACCCTCATCGTCGATGTGCGCGGCTACACGGACTTTGCCCTTCTCGGTGCGACGCGTGACGATGCGGCGGGCGAGTGCTTTGACAAGGCCGCGCGCGTGCTTGGCCTTCCCTACCCCGGCGGCGCAGCGATGGACAAGCTCGCGCACGAGAGCACGGGCGGCGTTTATGACCTGCCGCGCGCAAAAATCGACGGGAGCCCCCTCGACATGAGCTTTTCCGGACTCAAAACCGCCGTTGTCAACCTTGCGCACAACGCAGATCAGACCGGAAAGCAGCTTGACCGCGCCGCGCTTGCGCGCGACTTCACGCAGGCGGTTGTCGACGAGCTGGTACCGCGCGCGATGCTCGCCATGGAGCAAAGCGGGCATAAAGTACTCGTTGCCGCGGGCGGCGTGGCCGCAAACTCCTTCATCCGCACAGCGCTTGAAGAAGAATGCCGGAAGCGCGGCTATACGCTCTATCTCCCGCCGCTGAAGCTCTGCGGCGACAACGGCGCAATGATCGGTGCGCAGGGGTACTACGAATACCTCGCTGGGGTGCGCTCGGACTGGTCGCTCAACGCTTACGCAACAAGGGACATCGACGATCCCATCATCTGACATACGAAAGGGTACCCTCTTTTGACAGAGGATACCCTTTTTATCTCCGTTCCCCCGCCCGATGCAAGAGGACGATCTCAGCTTGCATAATTCTCCGATTATGGTAACAAATCGAATTTCTGTTCTTTTACAAATCGAACAGTTTCAGAATTATGTAAATTTCGACACACACCTATTTCTTCGATATGTTTTCCATTCTACAGAAAGCGATTCTATTTTTCCTCTCTAATCAAGCGTTTTTCAGAAGTGCACTGCTGTGGATAAGTCTGTGGAAACTGTGGATAACTCATCGTAGAATCGTTTATTTAGAATATTATGTAAATTTGTCGCTTCCGCAAATCTCCTGTCGTTCATTCCGACGTTTTGTCGGAAAAGCACGCACCTCTCTGCTTTTTGGCAACTTCTGTCGGAACTGCCGCATTCTATTTTTACTCTTTTGTCGAATACTTTGCCGCATTTCCCCCCTCCATTTTGCAGGAACTCTGCAAAATATACTATTTGTATATCACGGGTAAAATCCCCGCCGTTTTCACGGCGGGGATCGTTTCAGCAAGGAACCTGCACGCCGTAGCAGCCGCTCACGGGATCCAAAAACAACGGCAGGTGCGGCGTGCGGTAGGTAAACCAGACAAATGCGAACAGCAGCGCCCACAGCAGCGCAAAGCCCGCAAGCTGCATCGCGCCCCCGCGCAGCCGTCCGTCCGTCAGCCATCGGTAGCCCACAAGATAGGCAAGCGCGTCAGCCAGAAAGAAGATCAGGATATTCCCCCAGCCCGGCAGTTCCCCGAACGCGCCCGCACACGTGTAAAAAAGTGTCGGGATCGCGGCAAGTCCCAGCAGGATCGACACCGCCTTGACAGCGAAGAAATTGCGGAACGCCTCGGAAAACACGATGAACTCCACCACCGCAAAAACGAAATACGGAAGAAACAGCAGCTTCATGTGCTCCCAGGTCGATTCGTTCACAGCGGAAAATGCCGCCGCGACGCGGCTGCCGTCCGACCAGCCGTAGACAAAATGCAACAGCGTTCCCACGAGTCCCGTCACAGCAAAACCGACGATCTCCCAGCGGCGCAGCTCCCGTTTCATCTTCTTATCCTCCTTTTCCGCCCCACTTCCTCGGGGCAGGCACTATCATTCTACGCGAAAAAGGCAGGCTTTATACGGCAAAAGCCGCCCATACGGGCGGCTTTTCTTTGTTCTCTTTTATTCGGCAAAGCGCGGCACGATGACGCCGGCAGGCGCGTCCTTCGTCAGCGTGAAGCCATTCGTATTGAGACGGTGTACCCTTGCATCATCGCAGAGCGGCAGGAAATCCTCCAGCGTGCCGATCTCGGGATAGCCGTGGGTGCCGAAGCGATAGTGCATCGGCACAAGAACGCGCGGCGCAACCGCGTCCGCAACCTTTTTGGCGGTCAAGGCATCGATGGTATAATACCCGCCGACAGGGATGAGCAGCGCGTCGCAGCCCTTGACCGCATCGAGCTGTTTTTCGCTCAGTTCATGGCCGAGGTCGCCGCAGTGCACGAGCGTCAAGCCCTCGGCGCGCAGAATGTGGATGGTGTTCTCCCCGCGCAGCGCTCCGCCCTTTTCGTCGTGAAAGGTCGAGACCGTTTCGACCGCAAAGGGGCTTTCCGCCCGGTTTCGTCCCGAGAGCGTCACGGCCTCCAAAAAGGCGTGGTCGCGGTGGGAATGTGAGCAAAGCGCCTCGTCCGCGTCGACGTGCAGCGCAGGATAGGTCTCCACATAGTAGGGGTCGAGCACGATGCGCCAGCCCGCGCTCTCGATGAGAAAGCAGGAATGGCCCAGCCAGGTGATGTTCATGGTTTACTCCTCCACTTTCGTTTCGTTTGCCGTGTTTTTGCTCTTCTTTCTGCCGATCTTCGGCAGCTTCTGCCCGCGGCGCAGCCGGCCGATGAGCTTCACGGCCGCAAACACGACCGCCGCAAAAATCAGGATCCCGAGCCAGCTGTAAGCAAGCCAGATTGCAAAATTCTCCAGCCCCTCGGCAACGGCGGCAAGGCCGTCCGTAAAGGCGTTGCTGAGCTTTTCGCCAAAGCTCTTGGGCGCGTCCTCCGTTCCGGAGAGGCGGTAGACCTCGTTCAGCTCAAGCGTAACGGTCGCATAGTCCACGAGCGCGTCGTAGTGGCGCATCGTGCCGGAGAGACGTTCAATCTCATACTCCGTTTCAGAGATGGCGGACTCGATGGTGATGACGTCCTCCATATTCTCCGCTTTTTTGAGCAGCTCCTGCAAGCGCGCAAGCTTGATCTGCGCCGTTTCCAGTCGCGACTGCGTGTCGTAATACTGCTCGCTGATATTTTCCGCCGAGTCGTCCTGCCACGTCACATGGCAGAGCGTGCCCACCTGCGCGCAGAAGTCAGCGAACTGCTCCGCCGGCACGCGAACGGTATAGCTCGCGTGGCGATAACCGCTGGAATAGTTCGAAAAGTTCTTCTGCTCGAAGTAAGCGCCGCTGCGCTCGACGAGCGCGGCAATGTCCTCCACCGCCTGTTCGTAGGAGAGCGTCTGCATCTCGATGTGCGCGCTGTAGATCATCTTGACGCCGCGCTCGGAAAGGCTCTTGTCGATACCCGAGCCTACCTGCCCATCGCCGTTCCACGCGCCCGCGTCTTCCGCTTCGTCATCTGTTGCGCTAAAGTCGTAGTCTTCTTTCGTCGATTCATAGCCGTTGTAGTCGCCCGTCATCGTATCCGAGCCAGCAGACTTCGCGCCGCAGGCGGCAAGGGACAGCGCCAGCACCAGCGCGAGCAAAAGGGTCAAACATCTTTTCATCTTCTTTCACCTCACTCTTAATTTGGGGGCTTGCGAAGGTTTAGACGTTCATTTTGTGAAAAAAGTTCCGAAATTCCTTGTTTTTCTTATTCCAGCTCATCGAGCGTCATCGAAAAGCTCTCCATACAGTGTGTCATGAAGTAGTCGAGCTCCGGCATTTTCATCTCATTCAGCGCGCGGCGCGTCTGCTCCGCGGCCTTTTTGAACTCCATATTGCCCGCCTTGAGCTCTTCGACGCACTTGATGTAGGCCGAGAGCTTGTCCGCCG
>OQVS01002474.1_pt1 | contig 11705 bp, 9 predicted proteins | sample 1691601 | NCBI WGS metagenome assembly OQVS01 (sample SAMN03418268, study PRJEB22391) | human gut metagenome | biome: human-gut; feature: organic feature; material: feces | host: Homo sapiens | place: Tanzania | collected 2013-01 | reverse complement strand
ACGGAGCCAGCCCTTGAAGAAGAAATCAGAAATGGAATTGAAATTGCAGAAAAATATAAAAAGATTGCGCAAAGTGGAAAAAATGAGACTGAAATAGTCGAGGCATGTATCAAAGCATACGAAGCGTGTAATGACTGCCCCGGGGTGAGAGAGATCATTGCCGGGTATCCGCCGGCTGAACCCACGGGACTGGTTGTCGTAGCAGATCCATCTGCGAGGGTAAATGTTTTGTCCTGGAAGAAGAGTACAACAGCAGGATCACTTTATTATTCAGTGGTCAGAAAAGAAGGTGCGATACCGATCAGCATTCAGGACGGTACCTTGGTGGGAAGAATCAGTATGTGCAATATCAATGACCAGAATGTCATGCCCGGAGTGCCTTACTTCTATGCTGTTTTTGCAGAAAGGGCCGGAGTTTACTCTAATGCATTGGTGTATAAAGACGCAGTCAGTAATCTGTTTGAGATCTCCGGCGTTACGATCGCAGCGGGAGATGGATTGCTCCAACTGAAGTGGAATCCGATTGGGGACAATGCCACCGTTAACATTGAAAGAACGGATCCTTCGGGAAAAACTACAAAATTAAAGTGCAACAGCAGAAGTAATTTTGTAGATAGAGAACTGGACAATGATAAAGAATATACATACAAAATTTACCTGACATACGCAATTGGAATAACAAAAACCAATACCAGAGGTGTCTGTGTATCCGGAACGCCAACGTGTCCACCGTTACCCATAGAAAAGTTGATTATCAAGCCAACGCAGGGGAATGAATATCGGGTGGAATGGGAGAATCCGGAAGGAAATGAGATCCAATTCTTTTATTCGCAAAAGAAACCGGATTTTTTGAGCGGCGATTTAGTTTCGATTTCGACTTTAGAGAACACAATGAATCCGCTGGTCGTGAAAAAAACGTCGGCAACAATGGGAACTTTTATGCATGACGGAGAGGAACTGATATATGTCCTTGCGGTGGTTGTCAAGGCAGGTTCTGCTGTCATTGGTACCATTGCAAGAGCAAGCAGGGGCGGTACCGTAAAAATCAACCATGTGGATCTTGTGAATGGCAAAATAATGATTACGCTGGATCAGCCTCAAAATGCAACCGGATTTGTAGTGTTGTACAGGCATGACCGGTTCCCTGAGGATATTTCTGACACAAAGACAATAAGAAAGTATATTCCATTAAAGCAGTATCAATATGATTGTGGCTTGGTGATTGATTCCAATGAACCGGAAAATTACTATTTTTCTGTTTTTGCAGAATTCAGAAGAGATGGTGAGAGCGATTATTCCATGGGAACGGACTATTTATTCTCTAACGTTTCTAAAGAAACCATTACTTATGCTATTTCGGCAAACAGAAAAATTTTTGGTGGGGTTCAAATTCATATTACTTTTGAAAGTGGAAATAAGAGTTTCCAGCTTCCTGATATTGATGTAATGTCAGCGCTGGATCGGGCACCCATGTTCAAAAAGTCCGGAACTCTCTTTTACCAAATCGAGGCAAGGAAAGTAAACGGAAGTGTTACTGTATCCATTCCTTGCAAAAAAGGAGTACAAAGAGGCACTTACATTAAGCCGTTTTTGCGGGATGAAAATCTGGCAGGCAGATATGTTTTAAAAATCAGACTGGGTTCTGACCATAAAATCAGTTAGGAGAAAATAGGATGGCATTAAAACAAACATTTATTTGTCCCTTTTGCTTTGAAGAACACAAAATTTCAGATATTCAGTTCAGATGTACGAACAGACGCTGTAAGGATGTAGCGGATATTGAACTCACAAGATATGAAAATGGTGATGTCACGATACCTAAAATGGGAAAACCGACATTTAAAGCAGCGACAAAAGGATTTGCAATCCCGAAATCCGCAAAATGTCCGGAGTGTGGAAGCTACTCTTATGCAGTGATCTGTCCGTCCTGTCATAATAAATTGCCGGAATCCACCTTATTGGGGAAGGATATGATCATATCCGTTGTAGGCTCTCGAGATACCGGTAAGAGCCATTTTGTGGGTGTCATCATTAATGAATTAATTGAGAGAATTTCTGTGAAGTTTGGCGGCGCGATGGAAGGGTTTGACGATACCATGACCAGATATAAAGCAGGGGCTTACCAGAAACTGTATATGGATATGCAGAAACTGGATTTAACAAAGAGCTCTGTACAGGATGTCAATAATGGTGCGTATCGGCCTCTGATATTCACATTGAAGCTAAAACATAAAACACTGTTCAAAGAACAGATCGACAGCTTTACGCTTGTATTTTTTGATACGGCCGGTGAGGATCTGAACGATGAAGATACTATGAATACGGTAAATAAATACATATGTAAATCAGCGGGTATTATTTTTCTGCTGGATCCCATGCAGTTTCCGGCTGTCAGAAATCAGCTTGACGAAAATACAGTATCCCGGGCATCTTCCGTTGACTGGAAACAGGCAACAAGATCAGATGATATCATGTCCAGAGTTTCTAAGCTGATCAGAAATGACAGACATATGAAAAACGAACAAAAAATTGACATACCGGTCGCAGCTGTATTTTCCAAGTTTGATGCGATTGCTCCGCTGATTCCTGAAGGAAGTACGATTCTCGAAACAAGCCCGCATTGCAATGAGGGAGTATTTGATATGGCGGACTGGCACAATGTGGATAACGAAATTCGGAGTCTGTTGGTGGAATGGGGAGCGGAATCTTTTATTTCACAGGTAGATGTAAATTACACAAACTATTCCTATTTTGCGGTTTCGGCGCTGGGAATGAACAATAATCCGAAAGAAGACCGGCGGATTGACAGACCGAGACCCCATAGGATTGAGGATCCCCTGTTATGGATTCTAAAGGAAAACGGAGTGATTAAACCAAGCAAATAATAGTTATAAACGGGAGGCTGTATTATGGCAAAACACCAGATTATTTATACTTCGTGCATGAGGGGAATCGATGGCGTAAATGATGGCCAGCAGATCTTTTCCTACGATGCATCTTTTCAGGATGGAAAATCAGAGGAAGTGAAGAGTCTGTTTACTTATCAGGTACCGTCTTTGTCGGCAGGTACGTTGATGACGGAAGAAATTGCATTGACCATGCCTGTGGCATTCAGTTACAGACTGTTAAAAACCGGCAGTGTGGCGGTAACGCTTAACACATATCTCGGGAGAGATTATATGGGGAGTGCAGGCAGATTCGGAAATCATTTAAGCCATTCTATTGTATGTGATTTCAGTGAGCTTGACGTATATCCATGTGAATTGTATGCCGGTATTTCGTTGAGAAACAGCATGGAATATGAAGAGGTAAATAATCCCAATCCGCCGGATTATCTGCCGGAACCGGAACTGGTGAAAGGATATGTGATTCATCCGGATTCTGTTGCCGAGTTTTTGGGAATTGCAGATAATCTGGAGAAATATAAGCAGATGGTTGCGGCGATGCTTAAGTTTTCGTCGGAGAAGAAAAGAATTGTAATTTGTGATGCGCCTGAAAATATTGCAAAATGGATTGCTGCATTGCATTATGCATTACCTCTTGAGATCGCTAAAAAAGTGAATTTCACTACTTATGAATTTGACCCGGAATTGTCTCCTTCGCAGATTTGCGGTGTGATTTCAGAAGGAAGCAGATATCATTGTGAAAATTATATTTCCTCTAACAGACATTATGTGTTTGATTTTCTTCAGAATCAGTTCACAAATGTGGAAGCGGAGGATGTATTGTTAGATTTTCTGGATGCTGCGTTTAGCTTTTCCTATGACAGCCTGGTTGATTTCCATTCCTTTCTCATGAATAACACGTTATATAGGGAATGCAATGAGAAATACTACGCAGCCTATTATTTTTATACCCTGATGTCTGAGGGGATTGCAGATCTCTCAAGAGAACAGTTTACGGCTGTTATGGAGTTTGCGGCAGAATATCTGACAGAAAGCGCAAAAAGAGATCTGGTATTTAAACTTTTGGAGGAACAGAACAATATTAATCAGTTGGAAAATGAATATGCGTTACTGGTATTGTCGTATCTGCTAAAGGCACTTGGGATCCTTGATGCCGGTCAACAAAGCATGGTGAAACAAATGATTGTTGACAGAGTGATTATGTTGCTATCGACAGATGAAATGACAGAAGAGGCTTTTTTACCATTGTATAACAATATAGACGCACTTGCACGTTCCATAAATCTCAGCATTCCTGCGGAACTGATGGTTGATAGAAATCGTGATTCCTTATTAGGGAATTTATCTCAGGGAACGAAGCTTTGGAAAATCTACTTTGTGATGAAAATTATCAGCGACTATGTTAAGGATATGAGATTACCAACAGATGAATTATATCCTGATAGAGCGATAGGAGCAATCTATTACGGCATTGTAAGCAGTGTTTATAAAACGGGAAGAACGAATGGGTATGAGGTTGTCGAAAAAATTCTTGATGGATTTAAAGATAATTTTGAATATTACAGTAATATGACGCTGAATATAGAAGGATTTTTACTCGACCTGGGACTGGGGGAAGAAGATAAGAAACACTTGTGGAATTATTTCTTCGATGAAGTGTTGAAAATGGATCAGGGATCTGTCACGAAGATAAATGAAAAACTGGCGGAATATGACAGATTTGATGAAATGTATGCATTGTATAAAAGGCAACTTGTTCAGTTTTCCGGCCTTTCAGAAGCCAGAGATTTCTTTAGGACCTATTGGAGCCAGTGGCTTTCCGGAAATCAGGCGTATGGATCGCTCTATGCAGCAACTGCATTAAGGGACTATGAAGCAATCTATGAAAAAAAGATGTCAACCGTTGCAGACAAAGAGAAATTCTGTTATGCAGAAGAAATTTTAGATATGGCAATGAAAATGGGGATTACGGATGCTTATGTAACACCATTGGGAGAGACCGTTTTACAATATATTCCTATGGGAAATCTTACGGCAGAGAAGGAAGCGACCATCCGTAAACTGTATCAATACACAAGAGAAGTTCTGAATCAGCCTGTCGGGGGAAAACTGTTGCTGTTTGTCATTGCACTACATTTGAATCAGATAACAAGTATTGATGAGATTGCTGAGGCAACGCAAAAAATACGAGAGGTTTCGGGGGAACCGGGCGCAAATTTCAGTAATATGACAGACAGCGAAGTAAAGGACTATTTTGCATGGGCATTCCGTTCCCTGGAAAACTTCAGTCTGTTAAAGGAAGATTATGAGGAACTTTACAAGTTATTTCATTTTTCAGCGACGACTCATAAATTATTTATGGAGCACTGGTGTAAGCTCAGTTATGGGGATGGCAAAAGCGAAAAGGACAATGCGGACTTTTTTGAATATTTGCGATTTTTGTTTGAAATCGGCTGTAATGACGACCAGGAGATGGTGGGGAAATATTTGTGTAGGCTGAGTAAGCAGAAGCTTGCGACTTTGGATGAGAAAATGATGACAATTTATTTCAAGGAGGATCTTAAAGCAGCGCAAGCCTGGAAAAACATAAAAGAAACCGCAGTGAACACAAATCCTCTGTTGAACAACCTTTCCCACTTGTTTAAGAAAAAATAAGAGGTGAACCGAATGAAAAAGAATGCACAGCCGGCAAAATTGAGTTATTTCTTTGGACCGGGGTGGAGAAATCTTGGAACGTTTATAAAGCGATTTTGGACATTGAATCGAGAGGATATTAAGAAGAGAGCACAAAAAGTGGAAAACGGAAAAGGTATTATGTCTTTTTCCGGCGCAGTAAATCTGATGGCATGTTTCTCTCTGGCAGTGTTTGGAACCTTCTTTTTTGGAGTGATTTCACTTACTATATCTGTGGTCTTGGGAATCGCTTTTCTCGTAGCATATGTAGTTGTTTTTTTGATCTGGCTATTGGACAGAATAAATCTTATTGGGAAAGGTGTTTTTGTTGCATGTCCGAATTGTAAAAGTAAATACCGGATTCCTACTTATATTTGTCCTCAATGTGGTGCGAAACATACGAACCTGACACCGGGAAAATATGGCATGTTTTATAGAAAATGTAATTGTGGAAAGAAATTGCCGTCTCATTTTATGACCCAAAGAGGTTCCCTGGATGCAGAATGCCCTAAGTGTGGGGCGGCATTAAGCGGAACCGGAAGCAGACCATTATGCGTTCCGGTCATAGGAGGAAGATCTTCCGGAAAAACCGCCTATATTACAGCGTTTTCTTATGATTTTATTGAAAAGGCTGCACCAAGAAACGGCATCGAAATCCGCCAGTATAATGAGGCAGCAGCGAGATTTTACAGAACCAATATTCGTAATGACTATTGGGGTGGAACAACGCGGATGACAGAGACCGAAACGGATTTAAAACGGAGCAGTTCAAAGGCGTTCAGTTTTATAGTGCATCATAAAAAGATGCATCCGGATCGATTGATTCAAATTTATGATGTGGCCGGTGAAAGCTTTGTGGATAATACAGAGAACGAAAAACAGCTTCAATATTCCTATTGTCAGGGAATTGTATTTATGCTGGATCCATTGTCTATTCCGGCTGTCAGAAATTATATGGATGAGAGTATCAGCGATATTGATAAAGAAAGCGTGGGTACGTTGGATGTTGATCTGGTTCTGGATTCTTTTTTGAATAAATTAAGGCAGATTACAGGGCAGTCAACGACAGCGGTGTTTAACGTTCCGATAGCGATAGTGATCAGCAAGGGAGATATCAGAACGCTTGAAAAATATATCGGGGATGGAAAGATATCTGATTACATGACAGAACATGGCCTGGACATGGATTCGTATACGGATATAGAGGATCGTGTTTGTAGAGAATTTTTGATGGAAAATGGACTGGCCGGTTTTGTAAATAATATAGATATGAAGTTTAAGAACAATAGATATTTTAAATGTAGTGCCATAGGACATACAAGAGAAGCAGGAAAATATAATCCCCAAGGGGTGGTGGAACCGATGGAATGGATTTTTCAAATGGCGGATAGCGGCATGAAGTCTATATGGCAGGAACATCAATTTGGAAATACACAGAGAGGAGAGAAACAGGCATGATAGAATGGATAGGAAGGCTGGATAGGACTTCCAAAGAGATTATTTTTTTGGGTATGGTATGGTTTGCCTTTGGCATGTCATTCCTTTACTGGATATTATCTATTGGTATGGCACCGGTACTCTGGGTATTAATGATCGTTGGCACAGCAGATGGGGGAGTATGTGCAACAAAAAATGCAGTTGCAGCATTAAAAACTATGTGGGAAGAGGGGAATAAACTGTGATCTTTAAAGAGATGTGCCGGAAGATAGCAGATTTGGCGATCATGTACTATCATTATGTAATGACGCAGGGGGAAAATAAGTTCATAATCGTGATACCTTTTGAAAATAGTACACAGAATGAGGCGATTCCTTTTTTTAAGGCTGCATTGGTTATAATGGTAGTATGCGCTGTTTTTGCCTGTGATAAATTTGATGTGTTTCATCCGATAATTGGCATGAAAGAATGGGGGAAGAAGATATCCTTAGTAAAAGTTATCGTGTTTGCGGCGGCTGTATTTTCTTTTCACACATTTTATAAGATGTTAGTCACAACTGTCGGTGGAATTGTGGGAGCGGATGGAAGCGTCAGAGCAGTGGACTGCTTAGGCTCATTTATCAATCCTATATCAATTATGGTATATGCTTATGCAATCAGTACCCTCACGTTCCGAAGAAAATGGTTTCAGGCATTGATGCTTGGACTGGCAATTTTTTTTGTGCCTGCGGCAATGACTTATTATAGTTTTACACCGGAACATATAGCGATTTATTTAACGGCAGCAGCAATTGCTGTAACAGGTGGCATCCTTTATGAGGTGCGTCTGCGGGGAAAATGTTCTTCTCTTGTGGCTTGTTTCGTATTGGATATTGTTTACTTTATATCGAAGTATTTTATGTTTTTTTATTCAGATCAAATCACATTGATCACGGCGGAGCATTATTTCGGAAGAATGAAACAGTATTTTGCCTGCGTGGAAATGGATTTCATACTGGCATTTATATTGTTACTGTTCCTTTTTGTTTATAAAGTTGCAATCACCGGATATATAAGTATCAAAAAGAATGCTGTTTTTCCGGGAATTTTGTTGGTATTTACAGTGTTATCGATTGCCTTTGGGAGAACAGGATTGGGTGTGTGATAGGAGCGATCGGTTAAAAATGATATTTACTGTAGAAAAATAGCCTTACTATAATTATAATAAAAAGAAGGATATGACAGACCATGAAAATATTGTGTTTACCTTACGAAAGGAGAAAGCAACATGGATTTTGAAAAGTTTGAGGAAGTATTTCAGACCCTGGAAGCACAGAAGGAAAAGGATGAGACGGCAGCGGAGTTGTACGCAGATGTGAAAGAATTTGCTTACAAATATGCCACCATGCGGTACCGTTTCAGCGAAATGAGCAGAGAAGAGAAAATAGAAAACGACAGCTACCGCACCAGTCAGCACAACCGTTTCATGGACAGCGTGCGTATCTATCTCCGCTATCTGCAGAACAACGGCGTGAGTGTTCCGGATATCAGCAGCCTGGAAGCGGACCGCAAGATTTTCGGTAATTTTGCCTGCTACTTTATTTTCCGCATTGAATGTGAACAGGCATAGTGGGAACTTTGGCCGATCCTCTTGACAAAACTGAAAAAGTGTGCTAATTTCTGAGTAGGTTGAGACATCAAGTTACTTGTGTCTCTTTTTTATTACTATCAGGTAAAAAAGAGAGCGGGTTCAGGTGTATGTTTCAACTATGAAAAATACGGAAATGTACGTAAACATACATCTGGATTTGTTGCAAGAACAAGTCTGATGTATGTTTTTTTATTGCAGTCAGACGGCAATGCAGGGAATCAGAAGAATGCAAAGGAGAAAACGGATGAACGGCAATACACAAAAAGAGGAAATCTACAGAACAGCAATGCGCATTTGCAGAATGTGGGGCGTGGCAGAAACACTGGACCATGAGATTCCCCCGTTTGAAAATCCCGGGACAGAAGAAGGGCTTCTTAAAAATCAAGCCTTAGTGTTAAAGTGGGCGGAGGAATATACGGCCCTTCCAAATGATGATTACGAATTGTGGAGCTTTTTCATAGCTAAGGTAAAGAGCCTGACAGCTTACGGTACAGAAACGGTAAAATGCTGATTCTTTGCATAAGTTGAAAACTGTTAATAAAAATGTCACGAAAAATATGTAATAATCGTGACAATTGAAAGGATAATAGTATTTATTGAGGAAAAGAGAGCACTGAGAAAAAACACCTCAATAGTTTTTTGAGATTCCCGTGTGAAGGGGAAAGTCGATTACAAACAGAATAAGTTACAGCAGTGAAAGTGACGATACAAATGCAGGAGGAGCAGAAATGTTCTTCCTGTTTTTTCATGCAGCTTCAGCAGTCGGCGGGGAAAGGAGAACGTATGGCAAAGTTTTTAAATTATGAGGACCGGCTGGACATAGAAAGCGGACTAAAGGAGCACATGACTTTTACAGAACTCGGAGAGAAACTTGGAAGAGACAGGACTACCATTACAAAGGAGATCCGGAATTATTCTATCGAACAGGATACCGGTTATGGAAGCTACCCGCACAATACCTGCAAGTACAAAAAAACATGTAAAAGGAAAAAAGTATGTGGTACAAATGACTGCAGGCATCCACTGGTAGCTGTCTGCAAACAGTGTGAACTCATATGTAACCGCTATTGTGAGCACTTTGAAAAGTAAAGTATTGTCCGAGATATAAAAAACGGAGTTGAAAGTAGATCGGGGATGCCGTGTGGGAAGGAATTATCATGATTACGAGGTATATATGGAACAGCATCCGGACACTGCGGTGGTACAGATGGATTCTGTGATCGGCAGCAAGGGAGGCAAAGTCCTGCTGACGAGATATTTCGTAAATGTGTCACTGATGCTGGGCTTTTTGCGGGAAGCAAATACCTCAAAATCGGTGATAGATATTTATGATGAACTGTACCACCGTCTGGGAGGCTAGGATTTCAGAAAGCTGTTTCCGGTCATAGTTCAATATCTTAGTACCTATAGTGTGCTTGGAATTCTTCTGATATTTTGTTGTACCATTTGGATTCTAGAGCAGAATATTAAGTTTATTCATGCAATGCTTAAAATTGCAAATAAGTACCTCAGGTCTGATTCAGAAACCTCAGACCCTAAGTCAACAAAAGACTGCAGACGGAAGTGAAAGGAAAAAGGCACTTACTATGAAGCCTTTACGAATTAGTCATGTCTTTTATGCACATATTCCCGGCCTTTTGCATATCCTGTAAGGAAGATTTATTGCCTGACCGGAATCAAATTAGATAATAGAACGGGATAGGCAGAAAGGACATCTGTCCATGGATACTACTTATACAGGAACACTTCAGATCAGCGTTGTCTCCGCGCTGGGGATGTCTCCGATTCCCGGTGCTACTGTCATCATTTCCTATACCGGGGATCCGGATTCTCCATTGGAGACTCTGACGACTGATGAATCGGGTCAGACCCCAACGATTTCCCTTGATGCACCTCCCAGAGAACTTTCTTTATCCCCCGACATTACAGCGCAACCTTATTCTGAGTACAATATTCAGGTAACGGCGGAAGGTTTTGAACCGGTGCTGGTGTCCGGTTCGGAGATTCTGGCAGGTGAATTTTCTCTGCAACCAATTCGTATGAATCCTCTGAATGTGACCGAGGAAGAAGAAAAAGTAGTGATAATTCCCGCACATACTCTTTTCGGAGAATATCCACCCAAGATTCCGGAGGAAGAGATCAAACCCATGAATGAGACCGGCGAAATCGTCTTAAGTCGTGTTGTCATTCCGGAATACATTATTGTACATGACGGCGTCCCAGAAGATCCCACTGCCCGTAATTACTGGGTGCGTTACAAGGATTACATTAAAAATGTAGCTTCCAGCGAGATCTATTCCACCTGGCCGGAAAGTGCTATTTATGCCAATATCCTGGTGATTCAGTCTTTTACCCTGAACAGGGTTTACACGGAGTGGTACAGAGGGAGAGGGTATGACTTTACAATCACGTCCTCAACGGCATATGACCAGAAATGGGTATATGGCAGAAATGTGTTCGAAGAGATTGATTATCTGGTGGATTCCATTTTCACCAATTACCTGTCCAGACCGGGAGTACGACAGCCTATTTTCACTTCCTACTGTGACGGCAATCGTACTACCTGCCGCGGGTTGAGCCAGTGGGGGTCCAAGTCCCTTGCGGATCAGGGATATTCCGCCATTGACATTATTCATTATTATTATGGCAATGATATGTACATCAATTCCGCAGATATTATTTCGGGAGTGCCTTCTTCCTGGCCGGGATATGACCTGACCATCGGTTCCTCCGGGGAAAAAGTCCGTCAGCTTCAACAGCAGCTGAACCGGATCGCCAGAAACTATCCTGCGATTCCTACTCTGATCCCGGATGGTATCTATGGAACCGATACTGCGGAAGCAGTAAGGATGTTCCAAAAAATATTTCATCTTCCGCAGACTGGTATAGTCGATTATCCTACATGGTATGAAATATCGGATATCTATGTGGGAGTCACACGCATCTCAGAACCGGATGTGTAGTAAATTGAAAGTTATGCGTGGCTCATTGCGGAGAACTGCCAATAAATGTGGAGCGCCCTTTGCGACACATTTATGAATTGAGTGCATGGCTCGTAA
>OQVS01002473.1_pt1 | contig 11708 bp, 9 predicted proteins | sample 1691601 | NCBI WGS metagenome assembly OQVS01 (sample SAMN03418268, study PRJEB22391) | human gut metagenome | biome: human-gut; feature: organic feature; material: feces | host: Homo sapiens | place: Tanzania | collected 2013-01 | reverse complement strand
ACGATGGAGACTCAGGAGTATAAGATGGGAGAACATAACGGAGTCCTTCTGATTTATGAGCTTCCGGATACGGTAAAAGAGAAAAAAACAGAAGCAGAAGCCTATGCAGCAGTGTGGGATATCATGATGGAGCTTCAGAAAGACCTGCCAAGATCGGTTGTGTATTATGGACAGGATTCACTGGAAGAGGACGGAAAGAAATATGATGAAATGGGAGTATTTCTTCCACTTGAACATTTTTCAGACAGGCTGGAAAGACATATAGAAAAGGCAGACCAGATTATATACAGTAAATAAAGCAGATAAAAATGGTGTATGAAAAATGATAAAACATTTTTTATACACCATTTTTTTATCGAAAAAATTGTTTTACGTGCAATAACGGAAGGTCTTGTCCGTCAGGATTCTTGCAAAGATCAGTCCAAGTGGTAAAGCAAGAATGATAAGCAGCGCAGCCGCAAACCATGAAGCGGAGGTCTGGAGTGACATGACGCCCAGGTTGTAGATTGCCCGGTACAGATAAAGTCCTGGTACCATGATGACGATGGACGGCACGGTCAGTGAAATCCTTGGATAACCGATCCGGCTTTTTAAGACTGAAGCCAGGATTCCGGCAGTCAGTGCGCCGATAAATGCGGCGGCAGCAGGGGGCAGGGATGCCAGGTCAACAAGTTCAAGCCGGAGAGTATTCGCAATTGCGCCGATGATGCCGGCTGTTGCAGCGAGTTCCCTCGGACTGTTGAACATAATTGAGAAACCAAAGACTCCACAGAAGCTGGTGAGCAGCTGGAACAGAATATGCTGCCAGAGTGTGAGTGACAGTGGCGGGAAGTCATTCGGTTTCAAATGAAGAATCAGTGCCATGATCCATGCGGTCATGGTTGCAACAAGAATAATGATCATTGCATAAGTCAACCGTTCCAGACCGGACCGCATCGTTACATGCTGGAATACTATCGATTCCATATCCAAACTCGGTGTTCCGGTTATTAAAGATGTATGGACCAAGAGCGACCTGTCGTCAATCGGCATCCAGCGAGACATCACACTGCCTGAGGGTATTGACTTCACCCACAGACACGCAACTGATGCCGACATATATTTCCTGAGCAACCAAAGCAACGAGGCAAAACAGTTCTGTCCCGTATTCCGTGACACACGAAAATACTGCTATATCGTAGATGCGGAGAACGACAGAATCATGGAAAAAGGAAACAACATGGAAATATCTCTCCCATCGGGCAATACGATATTCTATGTTTTTACCGACAAGGAGATTCCTGCCCAGTACCTGTACCAGCCAAAGACCACAGGCGAGATGATGCCGCTTGCAAACAAATCATGGCACGTGACTTTCGAGACGACCGGCAGGACTATGGAGATGACGGAACTGAAAGACTGGACATCATTCCCTGATAATGACATCCGCTATTACTCCGGTCATGCAGCATATGAAACGACATTCAAATACAAGAAGATGCCTGCAAAGGACGAGGCAGTATTGCTCGACCTCGGAAAAGTGGAGAACCTCGCAACAGTATATGTGAACGGCAAACAATGTGCTACAGCATGGCGCACACCATACGTTGTTGATATAACAGAAGCCTTGAAGAAAGGTGAAAACAAGCTCAAGATTGTTGTAGTAAACACATGGGCAAACGCCATCCAAGGCTCTGACGAAGGAAAAGCCCCATTCAAAGGCATCTGGACAAATGCCAAATACCGCAGGGCAAGTAAGGAGCTTCTGCCAGCCGGCCTTCTCGGTCCTGTAAGTATAACAACATGCAAATGATAATGGAAACCTAAATTACAATAATGATATGAAGAAATTAATTCTACTAAGCGCGCTCGTTGCCGCAGCAACGACAACAGAAGCAAAAGTCACCTTACCGAAGATTTTCTCCGACAACATGGTGATGCAACAGAACGCAAAGGCTAACCTTTGGGGTGATGCCAACGCCAACAGTACGGTTAAGATTACTACCTCATGGAACAAAAAGACCATTACGGCAAAAGCCGACGGCAACGGAAAATGGAAAACTGCCATCGACACTCCTACTGCCGGAGGTCCCTACTCCATATCTTTCAATGACGGCGAAAAGACTGAGCTTAAGAACATCCTAATGGGAGAACTGTGGATATGCTCTGGACAAAGCAATATGGAGATGCCCATGAAGGGTTTCAAGAACCAACCTGTAGAGAACGCCGTGGAGGATATCCTGCATAGCGGTGACCGGCAGATGCGACTTTTTACAGTGAAACGCGTCAGCAAATATGCACCCGTGGATGATGTCGTAGGCTCATGGAAAGAAGCCACACCGGAATCCGTACGCGACTTCAGTGCCACAGCATATTATTTCGGACGCGAACTGCGCAGAATGCTTAATGTACCTGTAGGATTGATTGTCACTTCCTGGGGCGGTTCCTCTTGCGAGGCATGGATGAACCGCGACTGGCTGAAGGCTTTCCCACAGATTGAACTTCCTACATCCCAAGAGACTATAAAGTCGCCTAACCGCACAGCCACCGTTCTCTACAACGGTATGCTGAAGCCAATCATCGGTGTCACCATGCGTGGCGTAATCTGGTATCAAGGCGAGGAGAACGTGAGCCGCTCAAGCTATTATGCCGACCTCTTCACACGAATGATAAAAGGATGGAGAGACGAATGGAAGGAGGGCGACTTCCCGTTCTACTATTGCCAGATAGCACCTTACGACTACAGCATCATTAAATGGGAACAGTACAACAGTGCTTTCCTCCGTGAGCAACAAATGAAAGCCGAGCAGATGAGCAAGAATGTCGGAATGGCATGTCTCATGGATTCCGGACTGGAATATGGAATACACCCACGCAAGAAGCAGCTTGCCGGTATGCGTCTGGCTCTGCTTGCCCTAAGCAAGACTTACGGAGTGAAGGGCATCAACGGCGAGTCTCCTGTATATAAGGATGTAACTTTCCAGAACGATACAGCTGTAGTGACCTTCGACCACGCACCGATGTGGATATACGGAAAGAATGGTTTGAAGAGCGACCTTGTGGAAATTGCCGGTGAAGACAAGGTGTTCCACCCTGCAAAAGCATGGATTATCCATTCCAAGCTGTACGTAAAGAGCGATGAAGTGAAGAAGCCTGTTGCTGTTCGCTATGCCTTCAAGGATTGGGCTGACGGCGACTTGTTCGGCGATGGTTTACCTGTCAGTTCCTTCCGCACCGACAACTGGGAGCACTAACCATAAAAGACAGGAACTCTCACAACTATAAAAACAGAGAGAGATTCTATCCACTGTAGGAAGAATCTCTCTCTGTTTTTTATTTATTGCCTTAATACTAACGTCTAAGTCACTTTATTTATTCTCTCTTTCATTCATCTTTTTTGCTGTCAATCTGCTGACAACACCGTTACCCACGAGCCTGTTGCTGTATAAACACAGCAAGCAGGGGTGACTAACTTAAATCAAACAACTAATCTTTACCTAAACCTATTAAACTAACTTATCTATCAAAACTTAAGTCATTACGACTTTATCAAACAATCCTTTTTAACAATCTTTCTTTACCTCTAATACCTTTTCTTAGCGTTATCCTTAAATTCTCTCTTTTACCTTAATACCTATCTCTTGTGTTATCCTCAATCTTTACCTCTAATACCTTTCGTGTTATCCTCAATCTTTACCTCTAAATACCTATTTTACTTTTACCTTAAAAGTACTTTCTATTCTTTCTTTATTTCCTTTTGACGATGCAAAGATACGACTGTTATCGCACACAACAAACAAAACACATGTCTTTTTATATGTTTTATAACATAAATTGATTTATATCAAATAAAATCGTTTACGCATACTGACCAGAGAAAAACATCATCAGAAAAGTCTTTCCGGATAGACCGGATAAAGGTTCCAAAATAGAAAGTTACCGACTTTCTACAAGAAAACCTATTTGTTTTTTCTGAAAGTCGGCATGTTTCCAATTATACAAATAAGCTGACAAAAAAAGCCACCTCAATACCAATAATGATACGAGATGGCTTAAGTTATTTATGGTTATTCCGTTACTTCTCTATTCCTGCTTTGCTCTTGATACTGTCATTGACGGCAGGACCATTGTTCTCCCATACGTTGCATGGGCCATTGGCATTCTTGAGATATTTCTCCGTCGGAGTCCAGTTGTTACGCACGGTTATACATGACGATCCTTCATCCGTATAAAGGTAGAACCAATGATTGGGGTCATGGGCATAACCTGGAGAGTAAATATCACGCACCACGTTCTCCTCTACGAAAGAGTGTGGCTGCGAACCAAGAGTATATATGCCGGCGGTATCATACATATGCTTTGCATAATGGTGGATAAGATTTCCCTTTACCATATTGTTTGACATCGAGCATACCTGCTGGTTCCATCCCCATCCCATACTTATTCCTGTGTATGACACTTCAGAGATTTCGTTATGCAGAATCTTTATATCACGCACAAAACCTGCACCGATTCCTACACATCCCCAATCCTCGTTTGTTACATCCGTGATAAGATTGTTGCTGATAGTAAGCCCCGTGCAGATTATACGACTATCAGAAGGGGAATAAGGTAAATGGGCTTCGTGGGCTTCCGGACCGAAACTGCCGGCAAGAATACCGTTGCCTCCCACATCGCGAATAGTACAGTGCGAGATGCTTCCACCCTTGGTATACTGGTGGAACTCTACTCCCGTGGAAGCACAATGCTCAAAGGTGCAGCGCAAGAAGTCAATATCTTCAGCACAGTTCACGCTGACGGCAGATGCCGGTCTGCCTACCCATCCCTGGTTGTCGAGCTTATGGTCGCCATTGGGACGCACCATCTTCGGACGCAGCTTATATGCCTCCGTCATATACATTCCTGCCTGCAGCGGAGCATGACCACTGATAGAAGGACGCATCCATGTGGCATAGCTGAACGATATTCCTTCAAAAGAAACACCCTTGACAGGATTGTCGGGAGTTCCCTCCACACGCATAAGCGTTTCAACGGCAGGAACCTCTACGTCTGCTGTCGACATATTCTCACCCGAACGTGGTATGTAGTATACCTTCTGTTCCTTGGCGTCGAGATACCATTCACCCGGTTCGTCAAGGAGAGCCTTGTCATTGGTAAGATAGAAAGCGGAGTTGTGGCCATCGGTCGTAACCATTGGCGATGGCCAAGGGTGCATGAAGTGGATATGACTCTCGGGCTGATGGAAGGTGACAGCAGCGCTGTCGCCCTGTATCTTCACATTCTTTATGCGCAGGTTGGCTATGCACCACATCTCATGGAGCACCATCTCGGCATGCTTTGCTCCTTGAATCTTCTTCACTGCAGCAGCCGACACATATAGAATCTCGTTTTTCTTATCCACGCTGCGTATACGATACATCTTCTCAAAGTCAGCTACGTCTCTTGCACGGTCTGCCTTTCTGCCATTGACCCATAGCTGACGGAACTCCAATGGACGGCCATTGAACTCAGGAACGTCAGCGACATACATGCGGCCTTTCTTCTTCCATCCTTTTATTTGTACGCCACCGCTTACAACGGCATTGCCGTCTGCTACAACCTTTGTCCCATTGTCTTCCGGACGCACTACTATAGACTGGTTCAAGCGGTATACCCCTTCCGCAAGTCTGATTGTAACATTCCCTGTGCCATTAAGGCGACGTTCCTCACGAGCTTGCTGCAAAGCCTTTTCTATGGCATACGGACCAGGCTTTACAGTGATGTCTGTGGCAAAAGTGTTTGCCGCCATCATCGCTATTAATATTGATATAGATAGTCTTTTCATTTTTCTATTTATTAAAATTAAACCCAAAATGGTCATTAGGTCGTTAATACAAGCAAGCCCTAATGACCGTTTTGGGTTAAAGGAGGTACACGAAGCATACCCCTTTTATATTAACCATTCAGGTTCAGCATGTCTCTGACATGCCGTCTGTTAACGAGTTGTCAAGTCAACAAGGAGAATGCACCGAACAATTAAAGTCCTGCCGGCATCCATACTGTCATCTCGCTCTTTCCTCTGTTGCCCCAAGCGTAATAAGGAATAAGGCGCACCTTTACCATCTGCTTCTTTGTCGTGGCTTCGCGATAGAGCTGTCCTTTCCATGAAGCCTCACTACGGTTGATAACCTCTCCCTCAAGAGCCTTTATCCTGCTGCCATCGATAGTCATGTCTACAGGAGTGAACTTTGCATCAAGCGGAATGGCAATATCGTCGATAGACAATCCACCGAGGTCATTGCTCTCAAGACAGTATACGATAGGACCACGCTGCACAGCAACCTGTCCGCGGCTTTCTTCTACCAGCGGATTAGCCTCTACGATACGTGTACGCATCGGCATGTTGATGCTTACTACGTCACCCTTCTTCCATGTGCGGTTCACTGCAGCATATGTTCCTGCCTTTGCTTCAATATTCTGCTCCTCGCCATTGACAGTTATCTTCGCACCCTCGGTACACCAGTCCGGCACACGCAGTTTTATCTCAAACTGCTTCTTGCCCTTCAGTTTGTCGACAGAGATATTCACTGCCCCATCCCAAGGATAATCGGTTTTCTGTGTCAGAGTTATCTCTCCGACACCCTCGATATTGGTATTCAGAGTGTTGCCACCATACAGATTCACATACACTCCACCTTTTTCAATAGAGTAGGCATAATCCTGTGCTTCACAGAGAGTACGCAATGTGTTAGGAGGACAACAGAAGCAACTGATATATTCCGTACGTTCCTTCGGCCAGCGCAATGTATATGGAAGGTCCTTGGAAATACGCAGCGGATTGGTATAGAAATATTTCTTTCCGTCAAGACTTATGCCTGACAGTATACTGTTATAAAGACAATTCTCTACAATGTCTGTATACTTTGCCTCGCCGGTGGCAGTGAACATTCGCCAGTTGAAGAACAAGTTACCGATGTTGGCACAGGTTTCGTTATGTGCAGTAGAATGTGGCAACTGGTACGGACGGCCATAGCTCTGATGAACCTTCTGTACATTGTCAGGAGTATAGTCCGTACCGTCGGGCGACGTTCCGTCATACAAGGCGCCACAGGCTCCTGTGATATACATCTTTCTTGTCACGATATCTTCCCAGATGGAGTCAAGATTCTTCTTCAGCTGTTCTTCTCCACTTTCAAGATAAAGGTCGGCAACTCCTGCATACAGGTAGTTGGCACGCACGGAATGGCCCATAGCCTTATACTGCTGACGGAAAGGAACACGGTCCTGATTGTCATCTGTTCCATTCTCCACCTTTCCTCTTATGTCGATAAGTTTCTCTGAGAGTTCGAGATATTTAGGATTTCCTGTCTCGCGATACATCTCAGCTATCGCCATATAGTGTGACGGACAGATGGCATTACGTGCCAGCTCATCCGATGCTCTCTTGTAGAAATCATACAGGAAGTCAGCCGCCTTCACAGCACAGTTGAACAATGTGGTCTTGCCTGTAGCACGCTTGTGCATAATGCCGGCAGTAATAAGATGTCCGAGATTGTAGGTCTCAAAGTTCAGACGGTTGCCAAAGGCTCCATCCTTACCTGTTCCCACCTTTGTACCGATAGTGGCATTCTCCTTCGCTTCTTCCTTAGCCGTAGCCTGTTTGTTCATCTCTGCTATGATGACCGGAGTATGAAGGTATCCGTCAGCACGCTGTGATTTCTGTATAAGCTCAATGAAGCGGTCCATGATTTTGCCTACCTCCGGGTCTTTGTTTACTGCATAAACGGCAGTGAGTGCCTCAAGCCATTTGTACATATCACCATCGTGGAATGGTGGTCCGTGGCGTTTTCCCTTCTTCTCTCCTGCAGCGATAAGGAAATTGTTCCATCCGTGTCCTTTGTCAGACTTCCACGTTTCCCACATGCTCTGCACCGATGTGCCGCTGAACACGCCGAAACGCTCTCCCCAAAAGCCGTCAGTCCATTTAACGGCACTGACAGGTGTTGAGGACACTACAGCAAATTTACTCTTGCCCGTGTCGGTAATACCGTTTTTCTGTGCCATCGCCGTTGTGGAGACAGCAAGCAAAGCGGCTGTTGAAAATATCAATACTTTTTTCATTCTATATATATATTCTTATAATGTTTCTCCTCTTGCCTTCACTCTTTTAGCCCATTCCTCACGCTCTTTCGTAAGGTTATACCCCCGCTTGGAGAGCCAGTTGTTAATACGTCCCTTGTATTTGCCGAACGTCTCATGCTTCTTCTTCGAGCTTTCTGCATCAATAGCATATTCCCTACCCTCCTTGAGCCAAGCCAGAATCTGCACTTTCTCTTCTTCCTTGAGCGTCGGAATCATATCACACTGAGCCTTGTAAGTGACATTGACGACATTATATGTAAGCACATCCTTCACTGTTTCCACTTCCGCATCGGTAAGATATACAGAAAGGTCAGCGATAAATCCGAAATGCGACTTATACAGCTTTTGGTCTTTCAGCATTTCCGCATATTCCATTTTCCGCTTCTTTTCTTCACCTGTCATAGTCTTTGCCACAGCCTTCAAGCTGTCACGCTCTGCATATATGTCATTCAGTTTGAAATAGCGGTTTGCCACAATATTAAGCACCTGTTCTCCTTTCTCTGTTCCAGAGATATTCAAGGCATCCGTAACCTTCTTGGAGCGTTGCATTATCGTCTCCACATACTTTGGGTCCCTGCCGTTGGTATCCAGTTCTACGGCATTTACATTTGTCGTGTACAACGCCATCATTGCGGCTGCTACTATAAAAAACTTCTTCATCTTTCTATATATTTCTGTTTGTTATTGTATTTTCGTTTTCTCAGTTTTGGAAGACTTCCTTTAGATACTTTACGTTCTCTCCATAATTGCGTTTCACGTTTCTGACATCCGTAACATCACGACTTCGTTCTACGAACAGCCAGCCAGACCATCCGAGTTTATCAAGAGTGGCTTTTATTTCCGGCATGTTTATGGCTTTATCATGTCTCAACCAAACGCCATCGGTATTACTTGCATGTATTCCACATATATTATCCGCACCGAGTTTGCGCAAATCTTTGGAGATATCACGTTTATTTTCTACAGCTGTCTGAAACTTATAGAATATCTTTATTCCCGGAGAGTCAATTTCCTTAAGTAGTTTTTTGTTTTCTTTTGCATCCAGAGGCGTATCAATACCTATGACCATTCCTCGCTTGGCAGCCATCTCACCAGCCTCATGCAAACGGAAAACTATCTCTTTTCTTATCGCAGTGTTTTCAGTCCAATCCTTGCCACATCCACCAAGAGGCAGGAAAGCCACCTTTGCCTGCATCGTCTGCATCGTATTCAGACAATCCTCAACAAGCCACTTCCATGACTGCTTTGCAGCAAAGCTCTGTCCGTAAAAGCCAGACATCGCAACGGCTCCCACTTTTATTTCAAGACTATCGGCAGTATGACGGAACAGGCGTGCCATCTCCGGCTGACGTATCTTATTGTCAAACGAATCACGCCTTCCCAGTCCGCCCATATCCATTTCCAGACCGTCGCATCCAAGTTCGCGGGCAAGTTTAAACTCACCGAGCTTCTGACGCTTAAGCACCATCCAATCACATACACCTATCTGATAGCGCTTTTGTGCCATCATAACCTCAGAAAGCAACAAACCGCCGAACAACAACGTTATACATAATACTTTGTTAAACTTCATAATCCAATTGTTTAAGCACCTTATTATATATATAACGTTGATGCCGGCGATTTGTAACTTACAGAGAGCTGTAAGTCTGAGAATATTGTTTATCTCATACGCAAGAATCTATATCCGAAGCGCTCGCAAGCAGCTTTCTCAAGTTCTTCACGCACCTCTGGTGCTGCGATATTGATAAGAGCACGGGCACGCTGTGCTACATCCTTACCCTTTAGGAAAGCAGCTCCGTATTCCGTAACGACATACTGTGTCTGGAAACGTGTCGTCACCACACCTGCTCCCTCTGTGAGCACTGGCTTGATCTTTGATATTCCCTTACCGGATGTCGCTGTCATGGCAATGAAAGTCTTTCCGCCTTCCGACAAAGCTCCACCATACATGAAGTCATGCTGACCACCAACGCCAGAAAACAGACGTGTTCCGATGGAGTCGGCACATACCTGACCGGTAAGGTCTACCTCTATAGCCGAGTTTATCGACATCACCTTCGGGTTCTGACGTATGATGAACGGATCATTCGTCCATGCCACATCTCTGAACACCATGTCCTTGTTGTAGTCCATATAGTCGTAGAGGGCTCTTGAACCGAGAGCGAGCGATGCTACACTCTTGCCCGGCATAATCACTTTCTTCGAGTTGTTGATGACTCCGCTCTTGATGAGCGGCAGCACGCCATCGGTCATAGCCTCGGTGTGCAGACCCAAGTCCTTGTGGTCGCGCAGTCCGTTGAGCACGGCATTCGGTATTCCTCCCACGCCTATCTGCAGCGTTGCGCCGTCGGGGATGAGTTCGGCGATAAATCTTCCGATGTTCTTTTCCTTCTCGTTTGGCACAGCCGTAGGCACTTCAACCAGTGGGTCGTCCACCTCTACGCAGGCGTCGATGTCGTTGATGTGGATAAGCGGGTCGCCGTAAGAGAACGGCATCTGCTTGTTCACCTGTGCTATGATGACCTTAGAACACTCAACAGCACTGAAAGCGAGGTCGCAAGACACTCCGTAGCTACAGTAGCCTTCCTCGTTTGGAGGAGAGACATTGAGCAGAGTAACATCAAGCGGCAGATAGCCATCGCGGAATAGTCCAGGCACTTCGCCCAGGAAGCACGGTATGATCTGTGCCTCACCACGGTCTACCGCCTTGCGAATGCAGTTGGCAATGAACAGACTACGCGGAATAAAATTATCGCGCAGTTCCGTAGTAGCATACGGAGCATCCCTTCTGCCCACAGCGAAAGCTGAGTACATCTCAACGCCTTCGAGTTCATTGCTACGTGCCGTGATGGCATCCAGCAATACCTCTGGTATAGAGGTACTGCCCTGGATGAATACACGGTCGTGCGACTTTATGAGTTTTGCCGCTTCTGCGGCTGATACAAAGTTCGGTTTCATTCTTCTATTCTGTTTAAGATTAGAGGGCTTCGACTTCCCGTTTTAGTTAAGCGGATGCTTCTCGTTGAATATCGCCAAACGCTCGTCAAGCATCGGATAATGCTCATCTTTAATCATCGAAGTGCAGATACGCAGTCCCTGCTGCTCACTACCTGTAGTGCGCAACGAGATAGCTGCTATGCCATAATGGATAAGTTCAGCGAGCAAATCGTCGCCAGAGAATCCCTTTCTTCCGATGGTAAAGAAGAATCCGTCGCTAAGGTCCTCGTCCAAATCCTTGTCGTAAACAATATGGAATCCGTGACGCAGGAACACTTCCTTAAGCTTAGCTGCACGACGGGCATACTCACGGTTGTCGTTCACGAAGTCGAGCTTGCCGTCGCAAGCTGCCTTATACATTGCAGCAAGAGCGCACTGTGCGGAGTGGCATACGCCAGACGACAGTGTATACATCACCGTATAGATGAAAGCCCTGCCCAGTGTGTCCATGCCGAGAGTCTTCTTCAGGTTCGGATATACACGGTCGTAGAGTTCATCGCTGATGGCAACAGTTGCCACACGCTCGCCAGCATAGCTGAAAATCTTCGATGCTGAGAGCATGAGCATATAGTTCTTGGTGTAGCGTGCTACGGTGCTCTGGAACGGAG
>OQVS01002472.1_pt1 | contig 11709 bp, 7 predicted proteins | sample 1691601 | NCBI WGS metagenome assembly OQVS01 (sample SAMN03418268, study PRJEB22391) | human gut metagenome | biome: human-gut; feature: organic feature; material: feces | host: Homo sapiens | place: Tanzania | collected 2013-01 | reverse complement strand
GGTCGGATATCGCTTTGGCGTTGGGCATCGGCGTCCGCCGCCGTTGAATCGGCGGCGTCGTCTTCGGCGGGGACGGCGGCGGAAGGCGGCGTAATCGCGTCCGCATCGATTTCCGAACCCGTCGACAGCAAAACCGCGCGGTGAACCGTGTTTTCCAGTTCGCGCACGTTGCCGCGCCACGGACAGGTCAGCAAAACCTTTTGCGCCTGTTCGGACAGGGGTTTGACGGGCAAGTCGTTCATTTCGGAATATTTTTTAATGAAATATTCGGTCAGCGGCAAAATGTCGTCCTTGCGTTTGCGCAGAGGCGGAATGGCGATGCTGACGACGTTCAGGCGGAAATACAAATCTTCGCGGAAAGTTTTGTTGTTGACTTCCTGCAACATGTCGCGGTTGGACGTCGCCAGAATACGCACGTCGACGTTGATCGGCTTTTTGCCGCCGATGCGGTCGATTTGGCGTTCCTGCAACACGCGCAACAGTTTGGCTTGCAGTCTGATGTCCATTTCGCTGATTTCGTCCAAAAGCAACGTGCCGCCGTCGGCTTCTTCGAATTTGCCGATGCGCCGCGCGACCGCGCCCGTGAACGCGCCTTTTTCATAGCCGAACAGTTCGGATTCCAGCAGGTTTTCCGGAATCGCCGCGCAGTTGACCGCCACAAACGGGGCGGAAGCGCGTTTCGAATTTGCGTGAATGTATTTTGCGACGACTTCCTTGCCCGTTCCGGATTCGCCCGTAATCATGACGCCGGCGGTCGACGGGGCGATTTGTTTCGCCAGCTGCAACACGCGTTCCATCGCCGCGTCTTTGTACACAACGGGCGTCGTCTGCATGGAAAAAGCCGACAGAACCGCGCCGATCAGTTCGGCGTCGGGGGGCAGGGGAATGTATTCTTTCGCGCCCGCCTTGATCGCTTTGACGGCGGCGCGGGCGTCCGCGGCGACGCCGCAGGCGACGACGGGAACGCATATCCGTTCGGCGTCCAACCGTTCAACCAGCGAATAGATGTCCAGTTTGACATCAGCCATGATCAAATCGGCGCTTTGCCCGCCGCGCAACAAATCCAAAGCCTGATCGATCGTTTCCGCGTGCGCGACGGAACCGCCCTTTTTAATGGCGATTTGTCCGGCGGCGCCGATTTGCCCGTCCAAGGATCCGATTAACAGCAGACGCATATCATTTTCCCGTTAGTTTTATTGAACGATTCAGTTTCTTTCCGCTTTGATGATTTCCGTCATCGTGATGCCGAGCCGGTCTTCGATCACGACGACTTCGCCGCGGGCGACCAGACGGTTGTTGACATAGATGTCGATCGCTTCGCCGATTTTGCGGTCAAGCTGGACGACCGCGCCGCGTCCCAGTTTCAGCAGTTGATGCACCTGCATGCTGGATTTTCCCAGAACGGCGGACACTTGCACGGGAACGTCGTACACGGCTTCCAATTCCGCGGACGATTTCGGTTTGTCGGGGATTTCTTCGTTAAAGCGGCTTTCTTTGGCGGGATTGACGTGCCGCGTTTCGTTTTCGTTCAGTTCGTCAAGGCTCAGTTCGCCTTCCGACCCCGGTTCAAAAGTTTGTTCAGGTATGTCAACCATTGTTGTTCTCCAATCCATCAGGTTGCGGGCGCGCTTCGGCGTACAGTTTCACCAATTCTCCGGTTTGGCGCAGAATATCCTGCGTGTTGCGTTCCAGTCCGCCGTTTTTCCATTCGACGCGGCAGTCGCCGACGGGCAGGGCGTCGTCGCGGACGACCGTGATTTTTCCCGCGAAAGATTCTTTGCGGATCAAATCCGCCAAAGCGGGTTTGATGTTTTCCGCCAAAGCGGGATTCAGGCGCAGGGAAATTTTGGGTTCGTCCTTTAAAAAGTGAAAGTTTTCCCGAAGCAAAGCCTCGATTTCGCCCAAGGCGTTTTTTCTGTTCAGAGCGGGGGCGATTTTCGCGCACACCGCCATTGACAGATTCAGGGCGGTCTGAAAAGCCGTTTCGCCGTCGTCGCGCGAAGTTTTCACCATGTCTTTCAACGCGTTTTCGATCAAGATCAGCGTGTCCGCGTTTTGTTTTTCAACGGATTCCATCGCTTCTTTCCACGCGGCGTCGTGTCCGGCGGCGATGCCCGCCGCGTATCCCTCCGCGCGGGCGGCTTCGCGAGCCGTGTCCATTTCAGCCTGAGAAAAAACGGGCGCGACGTTGCGTTCCAGTTCTTGCTGAACGGCTTGGACGTTTTCCCGCACGTTTTCGACGGATACCGGTTCCGATTCCGTTTCCGCCGTTTCGGAAGGAAGGGAATCCTTTTCGGTCGGAACGTCCGCCGCCGTTTCGGGGGCGTCCGTCTGTTGCGGCGTTTCCGTTTCGGGCGTTTGCGATTCAGCCTGTTCTTGCTGTTCTTGCCGCTCCCGTTCGACGGCTTGAGCCGCCTTTTCGTTCAAAGTGTCCAGCAGTTGCGCGATTGACGGAATGCCGTCCACGGATTTGACGGACATATCTTCTTTGACCGCGGGGACGTCGTCGTCCCCCGGTTCGTCAAAGCGTCTGTCAAACATGAACTTGATTTCTTTCGCCATACGCCGCCGCTTTCAAAATCAATAGACCAGCTCGTCCTGCGAACCGCCTTCGGAAATCGTGATTTCGCCGTTGTTCGCCAGATCTTTCGCCGCCTGAACGATGATCGCCTGCGCGTCGTCCACGTCGCGCAAACGCACGGGACCCAAAGCCTCCATATCCTCTCTCATCATCTTGCCGGCGCGTTCGGACATGTTTTTAAAGAACAAATCCTTGATGATGTCGGACGCGCCTTTCAGGGCGATGCAGAGTTTGTCTTTGTCGACGTTGCGCAACAGAACCTGAATGCCCAGCGAATCCAGACGGGTCAGATCTTCGAACGTGAACATCAAAGACTTGATGCGTTCGGCGGATTCGCGGTTGCGTTCCTCCAACGCCGCCATGAACCGACCTTCGGCGTTGCGATCCATGTTGTTAAACATTTCCGCGATCAGTTCGTGCGAATCCTGACGCGTCGTGCGCGCGAGGTTGTTCATAAACTCGGTACGCAAAGTTTGTTCCAAACCGTCCAAAACGTCTTTTTGAATCGCTTCCATGCGCAACAGGCGCATGATGACGTCCATCGCGAACTGTTCGGGCAGCAAAGCCAGAACGCGCGCGGAATGGTCGGGTTTGACCTTTGACAGAATGACAGCCACCGTCTGCGGATATTCGTTTTTCAGGTAGTTCGCCAACACCTGTTCGTTGATGTTGCCCAGCTTGTCCCACATGGTGCGACCGGCGGGACCGCGGATTTCTTCCATAATGCCGGCGACGCGGTCTTTGGGCAGGGTTTTTAAAAGCAGACGTTCCGTGTTTTCAAAGTTGCCGACCATCGTTCCGGGACCGGAAACGGCGCTGGCAAATTCCAGAAACAGCTTTTCGACCGTCGTCGACGGCACCGTTCCCAACGACGTCATCACGATCGACAGTTCGCGGATTTCCTCGTCGTCCATCAGAGACAGGATTTTAGAAACGTGTTCTTCGGGCAGCGACATCATCAAAATCGCCGCCTTTTGCGGTCCGGTCAGATTGTAGTAATTTTCAACCGATTTTCCCATAATCGACTTTCCTCAGTTGTCCGAATACATCCACGAACGGATAATGCTGACCGCCGCGTCGGGGTGCTGGTCAATGATTTCGCCGATTTTTCGCAGGGACGACGCTTTGATGCGTCCTTCGACTTTGGCGATATCGATCAGTTCTTCCAGCTGTTCCGTTTCCGTTATCGGCGCGCCCGATCCGGACGCGGGTCCGGTCAACTGCTGTAAATTCTCGCTTTGCGCCATCAACAGTTTCTCCTCTTCTTCCTCTTCGTTTTCGGGCTGTTCGAACGCCTTGACGATCAGCGGGCGGACGACCAGCAGAATAACCATGATCGCCACCAGCGCGACCCCCAAGCCTTCGACCATTTTGATGACTTCCGCCTTTGTAAAGCCCATGAACAGGACGGGGTCTTCCAGCCGCAGCAAATCGTCGGGATTGAAAAACGGCAGGTTTATGACTTCGACCGTGTCGCCGCGGTTCGCGTCGAAACCGACGGCGGAACGAACCAGCGTCGTCATCAATTCCATTTCCTGATCCGTGCGGGGGACGTATTTGCGCGTTCCGTCCGGTTGCGGCACATAGGTGCCGTCCACGACGACCGCGACGGACAGACGTTTGATCACGCCGTTTTTACGCACTTGCGACACGACCTGTTTCGAAATTTCATAATTGAGGGTTTCTTCGGAACGGTTGGATTGTTGCTTGACCTGATTGGCTTTTTGCGCGTCGGCGTCGGGAATGTTCTGTTCGACGCTGACAATCGGTTCGCTTTCGTCGGTTTTGGAATTTTCCTCGATCGTTGTCGACGACCGTAAAACCTGCTGGTCGGGATCGTAGATTTCCTTGTTCACGACGACTTGATCGAAATCCATTTCCAACGACGCGTTGACGCGCACCTTGCCCTGACCGACGGATTGTTCGATCAGTTCCTGAACGGAACGAATCAGTCGTTTTTCGGATTCGCGGCGCATTTCTTCGTTCGTCGACATCTGCATCTGTTCGTCGTCGTCGAAGTTCTTGGTCAGCTGATTGCCGCGCGCGTCCATAATGGAAACGTTCTTTGTCTGCATTTTCGGAACGGCGGAAGCGACCAGACGCTGAATGGCGTCGACCTGTTTGGACGACAGCTTCGCGTCGCCGTCCATGCGGATAATCACCGATGCCGAAGGCGGCTGTTCTTCGCGGGAAAACATTTCGCGCCGGGGCAGAACCAGATGGACGCGCGCCGCCTTGACCTGTTCGATGGCTTTGATCGTGCGGGACAGTTCGCCTTCCAGCGCGCGAAGCATTTGCAGGTTGATAATGTCGTGCCCGACGCCGGGGGATTGCGCCTTGTCAAAAATTTCGTATCCGACGATGCCGCCGGAATTGACCGTTTCAGCCAGCTGGACGCGCAGTTTCAGGGCGTCCGTCGCCGGAACCTGAATTTCCGTGCCGTTTTTGGTCAGTTTGTAGCGTATGTTCTGTTCGTCCAGCTGGGCGATGATTTTTTTCGTGTCGGCGGGATCCAGTTCGTTGAACAGGATCGACATTTCCGTCGATCCCAGATGCGTCGCCAGATAAATCAGAAACCCCATCAGGAACAACAGGACGCCGCCCATTGCCGCCAGCCGCGCCATTCCCAGGTTTTTCAATGTTTGCAGAAACGAATTCACTTTGTTTTCCCAGCCGAAGAACTTTTTTTAGCTTATAGCATAAGCGGATTCTATTAACAAATCATTTCAAAGCTTTTTTCGGGACGCGCGGGATAAAAAGCCCCCCGCCGGACGCGCCGACGGGGGGGAAGGAAGAAAGATTTTTTACGGAAAGGACTACCGTTTGATTGTCAGCAGTTCTTCCAGCATGGAATCGGCGGTGGTGGTGATTTTCGACGCCGCGGAATAGGCGCGTTGCGTCGTGATCATGTCCGTGAATTCCTCGGCGATGTCGACGGTGGACGATTCCAGCGCGTTGGCTGAAATGACGCCCGCGCCGCCGTCGCCCGCCGTGCGCAGCGTGGCGTTGCCCGACGATGTCGTTTCGATATACGAATTTCCGGTCAAAGCTTCCAGCGCATTGGGATCGACAAAGGTCGCAATGGGAATTTGCGCGATGGCGCGGGTTTCGCCGTTGTCGAAAATCGCGGTGACGATGCCGTCTTTGGAAACGGAAACGCCCGTGTAGTTGCCGTATTTCGCGCCGTCCTGCGTGACATAGTTTGTCGTGAACTTGCCCGCCAGCTGGGTCAGCCCGTTCGCGGTGTTTTCATCGCCGATGTACAGGTTGATCTGCGAACTTTCGTAGTAATTGCCCGTCATGTCGCTGGCGCCGTTCGCCCATTCCAGCGAAATCTTGCCGGTGTTGATTTCCTTCGGCGTGCCGTCGGCGTTGAAACTGACCGCGGGGATCAGCGATCCGCTCTGCGCGTTTTCGACATTATTGTAGGAAAACGTGTTTTTCACCACCAAAGTGCCGTCGGTGTCGGGCTGATCGGTCTGTTTGCCGTTGTCTTTGCCGACGACGCTCAGCGCGTCGCCCAGACCGTTCGTTTCCGTAAATTCGACCAGATCGATATCGTTCTGAACCGTCTGGGTCAGGTTCGCGCCACCGATGTTGTTCGCCGCGGTGGGGATCGCCTGCGCGTTGTATTTTGACAAAGCCAAAGACGCGCCCGTCTGATGTTCTTCAACGCCCGCCAGCTTTGCCAAAGCGGTCATCAACCCCGTCGGATCGACGGTTTCGGCGATCGTGCCGCCCGTGACGTTCGTTTTGATCACGTTGCCGCTGAGCGTCAGGGTCGCACCCGTGCGGCTGGCGCCCAATCCGGCTTTGTTCGCCAAAGCGGTCATGGCGGCTTCGGCGTCGGCAAGCGCGGTCGGCGTGTCCAGACTGATCTGATTCGTTCCTGCCGCCCCCGTGACGAAGGTGTAGGTCGTCCCTTTGAGCGTCACGGTTTCGCCGTTTTGCGGAACGTTCGCGAACGTCAGCGTCTGCGTCGCGATCAGATTGTTCAGATCCAGCGTTTTGGAATCCGACACGCCGCGCGCGAACGTGTAGGTCGTGCCGTTGATTTCAATCGATTTGTTTTCATAATCGGCGACGTTCGTCGACGTGAACGTCAGCGTGCTGAGGTTCATGTCGACTTTTTCGGTGGTCGCTTCCAAAAAGTTTTGCGAAGACACCATGGTCGCGCCGTTGACTTGAATGTAATTGGACAAATCTTCGACGCCGGACGTTTTTTGGTAATACGCCAGCATGGTGTTGTACAGTTCGTTCATCACGGCGACGGGGGCGGCGGCGGTGTTGTCTTTTTCCGTCAGACCGGCAATATTGACGGCGATGTTGCCGTTCGCCAAAATCGTTCCCGACGAAATGCCGGCGTTGTCCGTGAATTCATATTTTTTGGACAGTCCTCCCTTGATGTCGCCGATGGTGACGGTCTGACCGACATAGGCGGCGACGTTCGTGTTCTGAAAAGTGACGGAGGCGGAGTTCCCCGAAGACACCAGAATGTTCGCGCCCGTCGACGTCGGGTTGATTTCCAGCGTCGATCCCGAAGCGACGTAACGCGTGTAGTCGGGTTCGTTGTCGTTGATTGTCTGTTTCAGCAGGCTGACCAGCTTGACGGGATTGATCGTTCCCGTTCCGCGGTCGATCAGTTTGGTAATGTTGATCGTGACGACTCCGTTTGCGGGCGCGGCGTCCTTGTCGGCGAAAACATAGGTGTTTTGACCGATCGTGACGGATTTGTCCAGATAGTCGTCGATTTTGTTGCTGACGAAGTCGATGCGGGCTGTGTTTTTAACGTCCCAGTCGATTTCGGGCAGTTCGAATTCGCCGGACGCGATGCCCGTCACGGGATCGGGGTTTGTCGCGGATTGCAGGCAGGCGGTTGTGGCGACCTTGAATTTGACCGAAGAACCGCTGTTGGACTGTTGGACTTCGATCGTCGTGCCGTCCGCACCGACGGTGAAACGTCCCGCGCCCGGCAGAGTGTCCTGAATAACGCTGTTGAATTTTTCGACGGCGTCCGCAACGGTGACGATGCCGGCGCTGAGGTCGACCGGAACGATGATTTCGTTCGTCGCGGGCGAATAGCTGGTCGAACCGTCTTTGGTGAATTCAAAAACATAGGTTTTGCCGTTCGTTTCCATCGAAATCGTGGAATGGTTCGTCGGAATGGACGTGAATTCCAGTTGCGCGCGGGCGGAATAGACGTCCTGCGTCGCGTCGTTTGTCGTTTCGGTTGAACTGTACGTTACCAGCGTCGCCGCGCCCGACGGCATGCCCACGTCCAAAGACCATGTGCCGTTGTCGGTTTTGGTGAACGTCAGTTTGGCGTTGTGCGAATTGCCCAGAGAGTCGTAAATCAGAACGGAAGAGCTGTAGCGACCGCCGGCTTCGGGATTTGCGGGGTTGAACACGGGCGCGTCGGCGGGCAGGTTCGCGCCGAACGAAATATTCTGCGTTTCCTGCGCCGTTCCGCCGATCGTGTTCAGATTGATCGGGCGCATGTTCGTCGAATCGATGATGTTGTCGTTGACGTAAACCGTCGAACCCGACGTGTCGGTGTAGGCTTTCATGTACATGTTGTCGCCGACTTTGACCAGCGACGCGTTTTCTTCGCCGTCAAAGGCTTTCAGCGGCCACGCCTGCAAATAGTAACCGTTGTCGTTTTTCAGATAGCCGTCGTTGTCGACGCTGAAATTGCCGACGCGGGTGTAGCTCCACAAATCGTCTTTGGACGGCTGGGAGGTTTGCGTCGTGACGAAAAATCCCTTTCCCGAAATGCCCAGATCCGTGGAAATGGTCGAATTGGACAGCAACCCCTGAACGTCGACGCCCGCGCGGGTGCGGCACTGCACGCCGCCGCTGGTGTAGCGCGTGGACGATGTCTGTTTCGTCACCAATGTCGAAAAGCTGGCGGAGTTGCCTTTGTATCCGACGGTGTTGACGTTGGCGATGTTGTCCGAAATGATGCTCATGGCGGCGGATTGCGCGTTCAATCCCGAAACGCCGGATTTCAATGCTCCGAATAAACTCATAGTCGTTCTCCTTCAAGTTGGGGCTTTCCTAAGCCTTTTCTGCCGTCGGAAAGTTTTTTTTGCGCCGGATTGTTCTTTCCGGCTTGATTGTTAAACCGTTTGTGTCTTTTTGTCCGTTGCGCCGTCCGAAGCGTCGCCGGCGGGCGGGGTCGCCGCGTCTTTGCCGTGTACAGCCAGAACGCTGTTCATGTTGACGGCGACGTCGCCCATACCGATGGCGACCGTGTCCCCGTCATAAGCGACGCCCGTGACTTTGCCGAAAACCGTCTTTTGCGCCTTGACCGACGATCCCGACGAATCAACCGCCGTGACGACCAGAACATAGGCGCCGTCTTTCAGTTGGTTGCCGTTGTTGTCTTTGCCGTCCCACGTCATTTCATGGCGTCCGGAAGACGGTTCGACGCCCGTGAACGTTTTGACGTAATTGCCGGCGGAATCCTTGATGGCGACAACACAGTTCGCCGCGTCCGATTCCAAAATGTAGGAAAATTTCGCGTGCCCGTCCTGCAAAGGCAGATAATCGCTCAGCGCCTGAACGGTCTGATCTATATAGCTGATCGCCTGCGTCGCCATGCCGTTGACGTTTTGCGCGACAATCGTTTCCAGATATTTGTTGGACTGAATGCTTTGTTCGACCTGGGCATACTGAACCAGCTGGTTTGTGTATTCGCTGGTGTCCATGGGGTCGAGGGGATCCTGATATTTCAGCTGTTGGGTCAACAGGTACAAAAACGCTTCCATGTCGTCGAACAGTTGCGTTTTCGACGATGCGGAATCCTTTCCGGACGTTTGCGCCTTTGTCAAAACGTTCAAGCCGCTGATCGATGAAGTGTCCGCCATGGCTCAATCCTCCCTATACTTTGATGTTCAGGGCGTAGCGCCCCGAATTTTCCGTTGTGACGGCGGCGGTTTCGTCCGCTTCGCCGTCGGCGCCGTCGTCATCGGCGAAACGGCGGCTTTGATCGCGGTCGCCGTCGTCGAACCGTTCGCCGCGATAGTTGAACGCAAACGCCTGATCGTTCATGTTGAAACCGCTGTCCGCCAAAGCCTGTTTCAATCCGGACAAGTCGGCGCGCAACAAATCCAGCGTGTCCGCGCGGGCGGTCGAAATGACGGCTTTCATATTTCCGTCTTTGTCGATGTCCAGATGGATCTTGACCGTCCCCAGATCCTTGGTTTTCAAAACAACGTCAATCTTGTCCAATCCGGTTTTCAACGCTTTTTGAATGTTGATCTTGACGGTGTCCGCCATTTCGCGGGTAAAAACCGTTTTGGGTGACGCTTTTACGTCTGTGACGGCGGATTTTCCGCGCAAAACCTTGTCCCCGACAATGAAAGCCTGTTCCGTTTTCGCGCCGTTCGGGGAAACGCCGTCAGCCGCGTCGATCGCCGAACCGCCGTTCGCCGTTTCGACGGGCTGCGTTTTTCCCGCCGTGAAAACAGGGGTGAAAACGTCGTCGGCGATCGGGGCGTCTTCTTGCGTTTCGGCGCGGGAAACGGCTGTTTTGACGGGCTGTTTTCCGGTTTCAAAAGGTTCGTTTCGCGTATCGGCGCCAAAAGCAATATCGTCAAACGGCGCAACGGGCGCGTTCGCTTCTTCGTTTTGTTCGGCGCGGATCGTGCGGGAATTTTTTTCCGGTTTGACCGATGCCGCGGTTTCGACGGCGGATTCGACAGTCCGCGTTTCGACCGAGATGTTCACCGTCACATCGGTCGGCAGTTGTCGCGCGATTTCCCGCGCCTGACGTCGGGCGGCGGGATCAACCGCCGTCGTTTCGAAACGGTTGTCGAAACCGATCGGTTCGGGCAACGCCGCTTTTGTCGTTTCCGCATGTTCGGGCGCGGAAATCGCAACGGTTTTTACGGTCGTTCCCGTATCGCGGCGCACGCTTTGAACAGGCAAATCCGTTTCTTTTGCCCCGTCGTTCGAAACAAAATCGGCGACCGTTTCGATCTTGCCTCTTTCGGGTTTCTTTTGCGTCGGAATCACCGTCGCGGAGGCAAAAGATTCCGCCCCGGCTTCGACCGGTTTTGCGGATTCGACGGGCGCGTTCATCGTTTCGGCGGGGACGAAACGCCGTTCGGGCGCGATCTCGACAGGGGCGTCCGCTCGGCTTTCGGGCAGAGGGAAGGTGTCGCGGGCGGGCTGTTCCGCATCGTTTTCGACAATCGGCGCCGCGCGGTCGTCAGGCGCAAAGCCGACTTCGACCTCGTCGGAAACAGGCGTCGTTTCCCGCATCGCGACGGGGGCGGCGACCGCCTGCATCGCCGCGCCGATCAAAACATCGGCGGCGGTCTGTTCCGTGTCGAAAGTTTCTTTTTTTTCATCGACTTTCAGTGTCGGCGCGCAAAAATCGTTTTCCGCCGTTTCAATCGTTAAAACGGGAGCCGCGGAAAAATTATCGTTCGTTTCGACAGGGACAAACGCGGTATTTTCAGCCGCGGGAATCTTTTGCCTATCGTCGAAAGCGCGCGTTTCGGAAGGCTGCTTTTGCGGTTGGGGTTCTTCCGTTTTTTCACAGGCGCGCGTTCTTTTCAACGTAATCTTGACCACTTTGACGCCATCGCCCGTTTTAAAATCTTTGAAGGAATTCGCGTGCGCCCGCGCGTTCATTGATGTGAAAAAACTATCCGCGTTCTGTTCCGTCCTGCGTGTTCCGACCGTTTTCAGCACCTGCATGAACGCTTCGCCCGTACGCAGGGTTTCACGCGTCGTTCCGGCTGTCGTCGGCAAAGCGGCGTTATTGCCGCCCTCCGTCGCATTGGCGGCGTTCGGTGTCGTGCTCATCAGCAAATTGAAAGCGGACATGTCCATGGCGCGGTTTCCCGTAAAAAGTTAGTCTGCTTTTTATATGCAAAAGCCGTGCCAAAAATAAAAATTGAATTTAGAAGGCAACTGCGCGGTCGCTTCCGATGCTCGAATGCGCGCGTACTTTATGTACGCTTGCGCTTCTGCGCGTCGGGTCTTCCTTCATTTGCCTTTTAAATTCAATTTTGTCAGCGGAAAGGCAACTGTGCGGTCGCTTCCGATGCTCGAATGCGCACGTACTTTATGTACGCTTGCGCTTCTGCGCGTCGGGTCTTCCTTCATTTGCCTTT
>OQVS01002471.1_pt1 | contig 11710 bp, 10 predicted proteins | sample 1691601 | NCBI WGS metagenome assembly OQVS01 (sample SAMN03418268, study PRJEB22391) | human gut metagenome | biome: human-gut; feature: organic feature; material: feces | host: Homo sapiens | place: Tanzania | collected 2013-01 | reverse complement strand
CGGACGGCGTCGGTTCCCGTGCCCGCCGCGCCGCCGCTTTGATTGAAAAGACGGCTGACGCGTTGTGCCGCGGGTGTCCGTCGGCGATTTTTATTCGCGTCGGCGGGGTCGGAAACGATTGGCGCGACGATTACGCCGACCTTCTGGAAAAGCTGCTGACCGTCGATCTGCCGCCCTTGCTGAGTGAAATCGAGGATTTGCTGACTGAAAACGCCGTGTTTAAATCCCGAACGGTCGGCGTCGGCGTTCTGGACGCGCAGACTGCCGTTTCCTGCGGTTTTACGGGCGTGAACCTGCGCGCTTGCGGGGAAAAATGGGATTTGCGCGCGAACGAACCGTATGAAGTGTACGGCAGGCTGCCGTTCGATATGCCCTTGAAAACGCAGGGAGATTGCTACGCGCGTTATTTACTGCGGGTGTTTGAAATCTACCAGTCGATGGCGCTGATCCGCAAAATCGCCGACGTTTTGCCGTCGGGCGAAACGATCGATCTCGAATACGATGTCGCGGGGACGGGGCTGACCGCTTTGTCGCGGCGGTATGATTTTTACGGGAAGGGGATCGATATCCCTGCGGGGGAAGCCTACGCCGCCGTCGAATCTCCGTCGGGCGAGTTCGGCGTGTTTATGGTCGGCGACGGGACGCCGTATCCTTACCGCTGTCATTTCCGTTCGGCGGGTTTTCCCGTTGTGCAGGCGCTGGACAGGCTGACGGCGGGGGCGGATTTGGCGGACGTGCGGGTGATTCTGGCGTCGTTGGACATTAAAACGACCGAGGTGGATCGATGAGCAAACTGTTATTTGACGATCCGACCGGACAGACGCAGAAACGCGTCGTCAAAGCTTTGGCGCGCCACCCCGCCGCATGCGGACGCTGTGTTCGGGCGGGGGCGTGCGAAATACAGGATTTTTGCGTTCAAAACCGCCCCGATCTGCCGGATTTCCCCTATATTCCGAAATTGCGGAAACTGTCGGAATACATTTCCGTCGAGGAGGGAAAGTGCGTCGGTTGCGGGCGATGCGTCGCTTTTTTAAAGCAGATGGGGCAACCCGAAAACGGTGAAATGCCGCCCGTCGGAAAATACGATTTCCCGCTGTCGGGAAATCTGACGGACTTGTGTCCCGCCGGCGCGCTGACGGATGCGACGCGGTCGGAAATCGTGCGCGAATGGGATATCGTCCGCCATGACGGCATCGACATTACGGACGGAGTCGGGGCGGAAATCGAAATCGGGACGCGCGGATCGGAAATCGTCCGCATTCGGGCGAAAAACGACGGCGAAGTCATTTCGAACAAGGCGCGTTTCGGTTTTGCGCGTTACGCCCGGAACCGGTTGGACAGCCCCTATGTCCGCGTAAACGGAAAACTGAAAAAATGCGATTGGAAAACGGCTTTGACCGCCGTTGCCGAAAAAATGGCGGCGACGGCGCCCGAAAAAATGGCGGGGCTGATCGGAAACGAAGCCGATTGCGAAAGCATGCAGGCGTTGCGCGATTTGTTCACGTTGTTTCACGCGTCGGCGATTGACGCGCGTCCGAACGGCGTCGCGGCGTATTTTGACACGTCCAGCCGTCTGTTCCGTCTGTTCAACACGCCTTTTTCCTTTATCGCCGAAGCGGACGCCCTGTTGTGCGTCGGGGCGCGTTTCGATGTCGAAGCCCCCGCGATCGGTCGGTTGATCCGTCGGAACGACATGCCGAAAGCCTTTGTCGGCGCGGAAGCCGATTTGCCCTATGACATTATTGAAAAATCGGCGAAAGCCCTGCAAAACGCATTTGATGACACGGGCAAAATCGCCAAGATGTTGAAACGTGCGAAAAAGCCGATGGTTGTTGTCGGTTTGCCTGTTTTAAACCGTCCCGACGCCCCTGCCGCGATGCGTCTGATTTTTGATTTGTGCCGCAAATACGGCGTTCTCCGGACGGATTGGAACGGCTACAACCTGCTGAACGGGCGGACGGGCTTTATCGGCGCGGCGGAATTGGGGTTGATTCCGTCCGAACCGTTGTTGCCGAAAATCAAATCCGGCGCGTTCGATTTTGTTTATCTGTTGAACAGGGACGATTTCGACCGTTCGGAAAATGCGGACGCTTTTGTCGTGTATCAGGGGATTTTCGCGTCCGAAGCGGCAAGAAAAGCCGACGTTGTTCTTCCGGCTTTGTCGTGTTTCGAAAAACGCGCGACCTATGTCAACATGGCGGGAAACGCCGCGGAAACGACACGCGTGACGCCGCCGTTCGGGCAATCGCGCGAAGATTGGAAAATTTTGCGCGCGCTGTCGGAACTGACGCCGTTCGCGCCGTTGCCTTATAATGATCTGGCGGAAGTGCGCGACAGAATGGCGGGCGAAAACGTGATTTTCTATCACCGCGACGAAATCGCGCCCGCGGAAATCAAGCCGTTCGGCACGGCGGGGACGATTTCGGACGCGCCCGTGACGGCGGAAGGGGGGGCGGAATGAACGGATTTGTTCAAACGCTTTGGCAAAACGAATTGCGTCCGTTCCTGACGGAGCTGAGTCCCGTCGCGGATATGACGTTGCGGGCGTTCGCGTATTGTTTCGTTCTTTTGCTGGCGGGCGGCGCCGTCGCTTTTCTGCGTGAATTGATTTCGGCGAAAATCGGGGGGCGTCCGTGTCGTTCTTTGTCGGCTTTGGCGCACCGCGCGTGCCTGATGTTCGTTAAACGCCCGAACGTTCCCGCCGCCGCGCCGAGGGGGCTCTACCTTGCCGCGCCGCTGTTCGCAGTCGTGTCCGCTCTGTTTTTCTTTTTCTTTCTGCCTGTTGATGAAAAGCGATTGTGGCACCCCGATTTCAGTCTGCTTTATCTGTTGTTCGCCGCGTCGTGCGGGGTGTATGCCGTGATTGTCGGCGCGTGGAGCGGACAAACGCGTTTGTCGTTTTTCGGGGCGGTGCGCCAAATCGCGCAAAGCGTCGCCACGCAACCCGTTCTGGCGGTCGTTGTGATGACGATTCTGATGACGGCGGGGGCGGGGGATTTGTATTCCGTCATCGGGGCGCAACGCAAAATGTGGTTCGTTTTGCCTCATTTCCCTTTGTTTGTTCTGTATTTGGCGACGGTCGCCGCGACGGTCGGCTTGTCGCCGTTTTCCGCGCCGAAATCGGAACGGGGGCTGGCTGGCGGCGTCTATGCCGAATACGGGGGCGCGCCGCTGTTGTTTTTTAAAACGGCGGAAAACATTTCGCTGTTGTTGTTTTCAATGTTGGGGGCGGTTCTGTTTCTGGGCGGAACCCTGCCCGTTTTTTCGGGCGCGGCAAGCCCGCTGTGGCTGATGGGAAAAACCGTCGCGCTTTTGGTGCTGTTTCTGGTCGCCGACGCGGTTTTGCCCGATTTGCGGACGGACAGGACGGTGAATCTGAATTTCAAATTTTTTCTGCCGTTTTCGCTGTTTTGGCTGGCGGCGACGGCGGCTGTCCTTGCCGCGGCGGGAGGGGCGTCATGATTAAAAGTCCGGCGGTCGGTTTTTTGCGATTGTTCGAAAGGAAAAGAAAATATGTCGGGACGACGGTTCGCCGCCCCGTCTTTGTCGCCGACAACTGCGACGGGTGCGGTTTGTGCGCGCGCGTCTGTCCCGCCGCGGCGATTGCCGTTTCGGTTTCGGTCGGCGAAAAAACGGTCGGGTTTGATTTGAAAAACGACAGATGCGCGTCCTGCGCCCTGTGCGTCGAAGCCTGTCCCCGTCAGGCGTTGCTGTTCAAGGAGGCTTCCCCCGATGTACACGGTTGAGTTTTATGTTTTTGCTCTGCTGGTGTTGGCGGCGGCGTTTTTGTCCGTGACCGTCAAAGACATTTTGTACGCGGCGTTCTGTCATGTGCAGGCGGCGATCGCCGTCGCCGGAATTTTGGCGGGATTGAACGCCAAATATGTCAGTTTCGCCGTTTTGGCGATGTCGGCGGCGTCCGTTTTGGTGTTTTTGACATTCGCTTTGATCGTGTTTGATGCGGGCGGTGCGAAAGCCGCTTCGCCCGTGTCGTCGACAAAGATTTTGCCGCTTTTTTTTATTTTGTCGGTCGCGGAAACCGTGTGGCTGCTGTTTAAACCGCATTGGGGCGACGGCAGGGCGGCGAACGATTTTTCTCTGCCGGTTCTGGGGGATATCCTGTACGCCGATTACGGACTGTGCGTGATTGTGTTCGCGGCGGTGATTTTGTCGTGCATGGCGGGATTGTCGGCTTTGCTGATTGAAAGGCGAAAGCCGGAAGGAGGGGAAAATGACCGTTGATGTTCCCGTTATTCTGACCGTCAGTTCGTTTTTGGTCTTTTTCGGGTTGTGGGGGGCTTTGCGCCACCGCGGCGATTTGATGCGCGTTTTGTTGGCTTTGCAGTTGGTCTTTTTGGGATCTCTGTTTAATTTTTCAATGGGAAGCGCATTGTTTTTCGAACCGTCGGGATTGATTTTCGCGCTGTTCACCGCATGCCTGACGGGATTGCAAATCGCGTCGGCGATGGCGATCTTTTTACTGTATTTCAAAAAGCACAACCGTCTGTCCGACGACGGAAACGATAAAGGATAGCTGCCATGGTCATCGCCGTATTGCTGCCGCTGATCGCCGCGCTGTATGTTTTTTCGGCGGCGTTTTTAAAAAAACGGACGTTCGCCTGGGAAATCGGTACGGCGGCGATCGCTGCGGCGTTTTTGAACATCGTGACGATGGCGTTCAACAACTACTTTACCCGCGCGATGTACGAAGCGACCCTGTTGCCGTTCCTGACGACGCTGAAAGGCGACGCTTACGACTGGCGGTTGAAATTGGACACGACGGAGATCTTTTTGACGGTGTTCGTTTTTTTCTGCGCGCTGATGAGCATGCTGTTCGTCAAAGATTATTTGCCGCAATCGAAAATGAACCGCTTTGTCGTTTTTTTGCTGGGACTGGTGTCGTGCTTTGTCGTCGCGGTCGGCGCGGACAACATGTTTCAGTTCTTTGCGGGTTGGGAAATGTCCGTCGTGTTCGCCTATCTGTCCGTGATGCTGTTTCACGAACAGCAGACCGTGCGTTTGGCGGGCGTGAATTTTTTGATTTGGCAAACCGTGGGCGATGTCGCGCTGTTCGGCGCGTGCTTTATGGTCGTCGGACGGACGGGCGATTTTTACATGACGGGTTTTTCCGCGGCGACCGTCGATGCGTTTGCCGGAAACGGTGCGGTCGCATTCGCGCTTTTGCTGACGGCGGGCGCGGCGGCGAAACTGTTGCTGACGCCGGCGAACGTGATGCCGCAAACGGCGGGAATTCCCGTTTCCGTTCTGTCGTTCGTTCTGCCGACCGCGATGGGCGGACTGGGCGTGTACGCTTTGTATGAATTTTTCCCGTTTGTGGAAAACAGTCCCGCCGCGCGCGCGGTGTTCGCGATTTGGGGGACGGTGTCGGCGTTCGCGGCTTTGTTGTGCGCGCTGGCGCAAACGAATATCAAAGCCGTTTTGATGAAGCTTTTATCGGCGCAGTTCGGATTTGTTCTGACCGTGTTGGGCGTCGTCGGTCGGGACGCGGCGTTTTGCGCCTATATCGCTTTGGTCACGCCGATGACGGGGTTGTTCTTGTGCGCCGGAACGCTGGTGCGCGCCCAAAACGGCGAAGAGGAACTGTCCCGCATGGGCGGATTGAAACAAAAGGCGCCGTTTGTGTTCCGGACGATGATTTTGCTCGGTTTATGTTGTGTGGGTTTTCCTTATACGGGCAATTCGTGCGTTGTTGCGGACATGCACGCCGTGATGCGTGAAAAACGCATGACGACCGGCGAATGGGCTTTGACGCTGTATGCCGTTCTGCTGGCGTTCGTGTTCGCCCGTTTGATCGCGCGGGTGTTCGCCGGACGCGCGAAAGCGTCCGTCAATTCCGCAAAGCTTGAACAGCCGTCGAAAACGGAGGTCTTGCCCATGACGATTTTGCTGTTGCTGTCCTTTTTTCAAAACCAAGTGTTCGAACGGTCCGTTCTGCCCGATTTGACGGGCGCGTTCGGGGCGGACGTGTGGCTGTTGACGGCGGTGGGCGTGACGGGATTTTTCGCGGGGTATTATTGGTTTTCAAACCGCGAATGCGCGGCGGGAAACGCGGTGACGCGGTTTTTTGCGGCTGATTTCCGGCTGTCCGATTTCTATCGTCAGACCGCGCGGTTCGTTTCGGCGGCGGGCGATTTCTGCCAACGGTTCGCGCAGGCGGAGCTTTTGACTGAAAAATTGCCGCGCGCCTTGCGTAAAACGGGCGAAAAACTGCAAAAAATCCATTCCGGCACGTCGTCGGATTTTCTGGCGTGGACGGTCGCGGGGCTGTTCGCGCTGATTTTTGTTTTAACGTTGACGGTCGGGGGGTGACGCCATGTATGTTTTGCCTTCGGTCGTGTTGGTGTTGCCTTTTGTCGGCGTGTTGTTTCTGCTGTTTGTTCGGGGAAGCGAACGCGTCGTTTCCAAAAACAGCCGGCATGTCGCGCTGTTGATTACCGTCAGCGTGTTCTTTCTGTCGCTTCTGTCGTTGACGGCGGGCGGGGATATTTCGCCCATTCGTGCGGACTGGCGCACGGACGTTGACGCGTTGAGCATGTTTTTCGTTTTGCTGATTTCGTTCGTGACGGTCTTGGCGGTCGGAATCGTGCGCCGCCATGTTCCGTTCGGCGTGCGGGAGTTTTGCTTTTTGGCGCTGACGGCGGAAGGGTTTATGCTGACGGCGGTGTGTGCGCGTGATTTGTGGCGTTTTTTCGCACTGTGGGAAGCCGCCGCCGTGCCGCTGTTTCTGATGGTCGCCGTGTGGGGGGCGGAAAAACGCGTCTTTACGGCGTACAAGTTTTTCTTTTCCGATTTGGCGGGCGCGTTGTGCCTGATGCCCGCGATGTGTTATCTGGCGAACAAGGCGGGGGCGACCGATTTTTCAAGCGTTGCGAAAGTCGCCTTGTCGGCGCGGGAACAGACGGGGCTGGCGGTCGCTTTTATTGCCGCGCTGGCGTTCAAAGCCCCCTTGTTTCCGTTTCACGCGTGGCTGGGCGAAACGCAGGCGGAATCGCCGGCGCCGACGGGGATTTTGCTGTGCGGCGCGTTTTCAAAGCTGACCTTTTACGCGTTTTTCAGACTGGTTCTGCCCGTGACGGGGGCGGTGTTGCAACCCGCCGCGCCGTATTTGATCGGTTGGGCGGCTTTTTCCGCGTTGTACGGGGCTTTGGTCGCGCTGAAACAAACGGAAATCAAAAAAATAGCGGGTTTCGCCCACTTGACGCAGGTCGGTTTTTTGACCGCGGGATTGTTTTGTCTGTCAGTCGTCGCGCTGAAAAGCCTGCTGTTTTTGTGCGCGGCGCAAGGATTGGCGCTGACCGCGTATTTGATGGCGGCGGGGGCGTTGCAGGCGCGGTTCAAGGCGGCGCAAATCCGCAATCCGACGGGCGTGATGTCATTGTACCCCTACTTGGGAACGACTTTTTTCCTGTCGTGTCTGGCGGTGCTCGCCGTGCCGCCTTTGATGCCGTTCACGGGTCAGGTGCTGATTTTTGACGCCGTTTTTTCGCACTTCGCCATGGCGGGGGCGATGCTTTTGGTTTCTTCGGCGCTGCTGTACGCCGCGTTTTTCAGGCTGTTCACCCGTCTGATGTTCGGCGAGGCGGAAAATCAACCCGCCGTCGAGGATATGAGCTGGCGCGAAAAAACGGCGGCGGTGCTGTTCGGGGCGGTGTTCGTGATGTTGTCGGTCGTGCCCGATTTCGTGTTTTCTTTGGCGCAAAAAGCTGTCGGAGGATAAAAGCCGATGTTGACGATAAAGCCTTTGTTGCCCGTCTTGCCTGAAATTCTGGTGTTGTTTTTCTCGGTCGCGTCGCTGATCGCGGGCGTGTGCGCCGTTCCCGCCAAAGCCCGCAAAACGGCGGACAGAACCGTGTGTTTCGGATTTTGGACGGCTTTGGGCGTGCTGGTGTTCTTTCCCGTTTCGGGGGGCGGCGCGCCGCTGTTCGTTTCGGACGGTTTCGCCGTTTCGATGAAACGGCTGATCGCTGTCGGAGCGTTGATTTTGTCGGCGTTCGGGACGGATTGGCTGAAATACAAAAAATATTCGCGTTTCGAATTCGCGCCGCTGTTGGGTTTTTGCGTGTTCGGCATGATGCTGACCGTGTCCGCGCGGTCTTTTCTAACGCAATTTCTGGGGATCGAAGCGGCGACTTTCCCGTTGCTGTTTCTGACCGCTTACAAACGCCGCGGCGAACGGTCGACGCGGGCGGGAACGAAATTCGCCGTGACGGAATTTGTCGGGACGGGATTGTATTTGTTCGGCGTCAGCGTGATTTTCGCCTGTTTCGGTTCGGCTGATTTCGAATATCTGGCGGCGGTTGACAAAACGCGGATTCTGCCTGCCGTTTTATGGGGGGTGAGCTTTATCGTCGCGGGGCTGGCGGTGAAAATCGGGTTGGCGCCGTTCCATTTGTGGGCGCCCGACGTGTACGAAGGCGCGCCGTCGCCCGTCACCGCCGTTTTTGCCGTTTTGGCGCGGCTGTGCTTTATCGCCGCGCTGGCGCGGATCGTTTCCGGACCGTTCGCGGATTTGGAGCCGTACCGCCAATCCGTTTTGGGCGTCATGGGGATTCTGTCCGTTTTCATCGGCGGGTTCGGCGCGGTCGTTCAAACGAATGTCAAGCGGTTGCTGGCGTACACCGTGATTGTTCAAAACGGTTTTGTGATGCAGGCGTTGGTCGCCGCCGATTTAAATTTGACGGTGCGCGCCGCGTTCGCCGATTTCGTTTTGCTGACGGGGCTTTCGGCGATTATGTTGTCGATGCGCGTCGGCGACGATTTAAACGAGGAATTGCGCGTTCTGTCGGGACAAGGACGGGGAAAGCCGGTTCGCGGCGCCTTGTTTTCGGTCGTTTTTCTGGGGCTGGCGGGCGTTCCGCCCTTTATCGGTTTCGAAACAAGGATCGCGTTGTTCAAAGCCGCGGCGGGATTGCCCGTTTTGGCGGTTTTGTCGGCGGCCGGCGGCGCGCTGGTCATGTATGTGTACTTGAAACTGGTTCGTCAAATGTATATGGTGACGGCGAAAGAGGAATTGTCCGCCGCGCCCGCGGCGTTGAAAGCCGTTATTGTTTTGTCGGCGGCGGCGTCCGTGTTCGCCGTGGCGGGAGGTTGAAAATGATTTTGCCGCAAGGCTGGAAACTGATTGAAAAAAAAGAAACGGAAAGCACGAATCTGGACGTGAAAAAACTGCCCGCGGGGTCGGACAGGATCGCCGTCGTCGCCGATGTTCAATCGAGCGGGCGCGGACGAATGGGACGCCGCTGGATCAGTCCCGCGGGAAATCTGTACATATCCCTGTGTTTGGAAAAAATTCAGCCGGCGCGCGCGGGCATGTACAGTTTTCTGACCGCCGTTTCGCTGGCGCAGGCGATGGAACGTTTGTGTCCCGGCATTGACGTCAAATGCAAATGGCCGAACGATTTGCTGGTCGGCGGTAAAAAGATTTCGGGCATTCTGTTGGAAACGGACGGCGTCGACCGTTTGATCGCGGGCGTCGGCGTCAATATCGTTTCTTTTCCCGAAACGGGGGTGCTGTATAAAACGACATCGTTGAAAAACGAAGGATACGCCGTCACGCGCGACGAAATGGCGCAGGCTTTTCTGCTGTGTTTCGATTATTGGGACAACCGTCTGAAAACCGAAGGCGCGTCGCCTTTGCTGGACGCGTGGATCGAAAAAGCCTGCGGGATCGGCGCTCCGGTCACCGTCAACCTGCCCAAGGGATCGATCGGGGGAACTTTTTACGGACTTGATAAAGACGGGTGTCTTCTGTTAAATAAAGACGGTGAAATCATAAAAATAACAGCCGGAGACGTTTTCTTCGGCGATCAATAAGAATTGGAAAAAAATTATGTCCGACGAAAAAACGGTTGAATACATCGATGTCCCGAACAAAGGTCTGTTTTTGGTGCCTTTGGGCGGCGTCGGTGAAATCGGTATGAATTTCTACCTGTACGCTTGCGACGGCGACTGGCTGGCGGTTGATTGCGGCGTCGGGTTTCCGGGCGACCGTCTGCCGGGGATCGACATGCTGTATCCCGATCCGTCTTTCGCCGAAAAAATCGCTCCGCGGCTGAAAGGGCTGGTCGTCACTCACGCGCACGAAGACCATATCGGCGCGGTCGCGACGTTTTGGTCTGTTCTGCGCTGTCCCGTCTATGTGTCCGCGTTCGCCGCGGAAATGTTGGAAACACGATTGGACGAGGCGGGGTTGCTGGGGCGCGTTCCCGTCCATGTGTTCGAATCGGGCGATTTGCTGGAACTGAAACCGTTTGAAATCGAACCGGTCGACATCAACCATTCGATACCCGAAGCGGCGTCCCTGCTGATCAGAACGCCGCGCGGCAACGTGTTTCACACGGGCGACTGGCGTTTCGACGAAGATCCCGTTGTCGGAAAACCCGTCGATTACAAGGCGTTGTCCGCTTTGAAAAAGGAAAAAGTGCTGGCTTTGGTCGGCGATTCCACAAACGTGTTCGTCGAAGGCGACATTCCCAGCGAAACGCAGGTCAGGGAATCGCTGACCGAACTGTTTTCGCGTTACAAGGGAAAACGGCTGATCGTGACGTGTTTCGCGTCCAACGTCGGGCGCATCGAAAGCATCGCCGAAGCGGCTGAAAAAAACGGACGCACGGTGTGTTTGCTGGGGCGGTCGCTGTGGCGGGTGGAAGGCGCGGGGCGCGCGGCGGGCTATTTCCGCGGCGTCAACGTGTTTCTGACCGACGAGGAAGCCGCCGAACGCGATCCTGCCGAAGTCCTTTATTTATGCACGGGGTGTCAGGGCGAATCTAAAGCGGCGCTGTCTAACATTTCCTATGGAACGGGCGCGGTCAAACCCGTCAAAGGCGACGTCGTCGTTTTTTCGTCGCGGGTAATCCCCGGCAACGAACAGGCGATCGCGAATATTCAAAACCGCTTTATCGCCAAGGGGATTGACGTCGTCACCGCCAAAGACGCGCTGGTGCATGTTTCCGGACATTCGGGGCGCAAAGACATGGCGAAAATGTACGAATTCGTCAAACCGAAAATCGCCGTCCCCGTCCACGGCGAAGCGGCGCATCTGTTTGAACACGCGGCGCTGGCGCGCGCATGCGGGATCAAGGAAACCGTCATCATCAAAGACGGCGACGTTCTGCGGCTGGACGGCGAAGCCCCCGAAATCGTCGGCGAAGTGAAAACGGGCGTTTTGGCGCGCGATAAAAAACACATCATTCCTTTAAACGCGGGCGTTATCAAACAACGCCGCCACATGATCGAAGACGGCATGGTCGTCGCGACGGTCGTTTTGAATAAAAAGGGCGCTGTTCTGGGCGATGTGCAGTTTTCCGCCGCGGGGCTGATCGAAACGGGCGATCCCGCTTTTGAAAAAATGAATCAGAGCGTCAAATCCGCGCTGGAATTGTTGTCCGCGGACAAACGCAAGGACGATCAAGCCATCGCCGACACGGTGAAATCCGCCGTGCGCAAGGTCGTGATGGAAACGCACGGACGGCGTCCGATGGTGGATACGCATCTGGTGCGGGTATGACGGAAACGGGCGGAAAATGATAAAAATCGTTGTTTTCTGTCTGATTTTTTTATCAACGGCGGCGCGGGCGCAAAGCGTCGCCGTTTCCGTTTTTCCCGATGATTGCGAACGGCTGGCGCGGGGCGCGGATTCCGTCGCGGGCGTTTCGACAACGGGGGCGCGGGTCGTTCCCGCCGATTTGGA
>OQVS01002470.1_pt1 | contig 11711 bp, 10 predicted proteins | sample 1691601 | NCBI WGS metagenome assembly OQVS01 (sample SAMN03418268, study PRJEB22391) | human gut metagenome | biome: human-gut; feature: organic feature; material: feces | host: Homo sapiens | place: Tanzania | collected 2013-01 | reverse complement strand
TCGTCAGCGACGGCGATATGGACGCGAGTGCAGCGGCGCCTCCTTGGCGACAATGTCTGTCAACAGCGGAGGACATTTGTCAGGCGCTATCTGCCGCAAAGGGTGGTCGGTAAAGGTAAATACCGTAGGCACCAGCGACGCTGCGGCGGCACGGCGACATAATTCGTCCAAAAGCAGAGCATGACCACGATGGACGCCGTCAAACATCCCTATGGTGGCTATACGTTGTATGTCCTTAGTTGCTGTCATCAGCATTGGCGTGACCGGGTGTCGCAGTGTCTTGTTTCGGTTCTTATGTTTTTTCGTTTATTTTGCGGGTCTTGGCGATTTAGTACGCGGCATGTAGGGGTATATTTGCTGATTCGGACGTCTTATTTGCAGACTCCCATATCGCGCAACAGTGCGTCGAATTCGACACCGGGACGCACAAGTGCGGCATGCCAGCCCAAGGCCTCGGCAGCACGGACATTGGCCTCGCCATCGTCAAGGAACAATGTCTCATCCGGGGCAATACCAAGTTGCTCGGCCGCGTAATTGAAAATCTCGGGGGCGGGCTTCATCACTCGAGCCTCGAAGGATGTCACCATGCCGTCGAAATAGTCTTCGCGGCGCAGACCTTCTCGCCCGAATTCCTCGCCTATTTTGCTGTTCCACATTATCGGGTTGGTATTGGAGAGCATATACACACCCAGTCCCTGACGTCGCAAGTCGCGCAAAGCCACCAGGCGCCGCACGGGTATCCCGACAAGGAACTCGCAAAAGGCCCTATCTATGGCCAAATCGGTAGTGCCTTGGGGCAAATGCGGCCGGATGATGCGGCGGAATTCAGCGGCGTCTATACGTCCCGACTCAAGGTCGGCGAAGGCGCCTTTTTGGGCATAATCACCCAGGAATTCCCCTATCGCGGCAAAGCCCATTTCTTGGAAAGCCTTGACGCAACGGTTTTTATCAATGTCCATTATGACACCGCCGAGATCAAAGAGAATGTTTCGTATCATCGTGGTTGTTGTATTATCTAAGTTACTTGGCCGTAATCATGAGGCCGGAGGGTTGTCAACGGCGAATTGTATCGTGCCGCGACGTGCGCGAAATGTCGGACTGACGCCGCGTACGGCTTGCAAAGTTAGCAATTTTTTCGCAACGTCCGTCGTAGTTGCATAACCACCCACGAAGTAGATTACGCCCAAAACAGTAGATTAAACGAGCAGGCACTAATTAACCGCCCGGCTTGAGACATGTAAACTCCGATGATAACAGAGAGTACGCCGTAGCAATTGTATTCTACAACAATAAAAGCGACTTACGACGGCTCGGAAGGCGAAGTTGCGGCCTTACCGACAGCGGTATCGGGATGCACTTCGGCGCATAATGCATTGTGTACCAATGCCGCCTTAGCCGGCCCGATGACAGCGGCGAGGTCCTCGGGTGCAGCACGGCGTATGGCCGCTACACTGCGAAAATGCCTCAGCAAAGCATCACGCGTTGCCGGACCTATGCCGCGTATTTCATCTAATTTGCTGATTGTTTGCCCATTACTGCGCAAATCACGGTGAAATGTGATGCCAAATCGGTGTGCTTCGTCGCGCAGATGTTGGACGACGCGCAACGACTCGCTGGACTTGTCGATATACAACGGAATACTGTCGCCGGGGAAGTATATCTCTTCCAGACGCTTGGCAATACCCACCACGGCTATGCGTCCGCGCAGTCCCATTTCGTCCAGAGCCTCTACGGCCGAGCTGAGCTGGCCCTTGCCGCCATCAACGACAATAAGTTGCGGCAGGTCTTTACCCTCCTCCATGAGCCGCGTGTAGCGACGTGTGAGGACCTCTTTCATCGAGGCAAAGTCATTGGCGCCAACGACAGTTTTAATCTTAAAATGTCGGTAGTCGCGTTTGCACGGACGCGCATCGCGGAACACGACACAGGATGCCACCGGGTTGGTACCTTGGATATTCGAATTGTCGAAACATTCGATATGGTGCGGCAGCACGCTCAGGCGGAAATCCGACTTAATTTGTTCGAGCGTGCGCATGACACGCTCTTCGGGATTATGCTTGGCCATGTGCTTGAGGTCGTCTACACGTGCCTGGCGGGCATTGCGGCGCGACACATCCAGGAGTTTGGCGCGATCACCGCGTTGGGGTACGGTAAAAGTCACAGACGGCATCTCCACGTCCGGCACCTCGGGCACCACAACCTCGTCATACACCACACCGAAGGCCGAGGCAATCTCGTCCAAGGCATACGCCAGCAACTGCCCCACCCCCTCGTCCATATTACGACGGTAACGGAGTGTAACCGAACGCACCACAGCACCGCGACTGACATGCATATAATTGATATACACATCGTTATCCTCATCATCAACACCAAAAACATCTATTTCGGTGATTACCTGCGAGATAATAACGCTGCGACTGCGATATTGGGCAATGAGGTCGTATTGAGTCTTGAGCTCCTGTGCCTCCTCGAAGCGTAACTCGGAGGCAAGACGCTGCATTTCGTCTCGCAGATGCACCATCAATTCGTGTGTCTCCCCTCGCAAAATCTGCTTGATATGCTCGATATATGTATTGTATTCCTCCGGCGAAATCTTACCGACACAGCACCCGCGACATTTGTGTATATGATACTTTAGACATACACGTGCACGTCCTCGCTTGACAGATGCTTCAGTTATGGGAATACGGCATGTGCGTATGGGAAACATCTCACCCAATAAGCCGAGCACAGCTTTGGCCATAGCACCATTGGTGTACGGACCAAAATACTTACTGCCGTTGCGCATATACTGACGTGTCAAAAACACGCGCGGATACAACTCGTTGGTCACGACTATCCACGGGTAAGACTTGTCGTCCTTGAGCAAGACATTGTACTTGGGTTTGTACTCCTTAATCATCGAATTTTCGAGATTGAGAGCATCCTGCTCCGTAGGCACCACGATATACGACATGTCCGCTATGGCATCTACAAGTATATTGGTGCGTAACGACTCGTGCGTGCGGTTGAAATACGATGACACACGCCGCTTCAGGTTCTTGGCCTTACCGACGTATATCACCTTCCCCTTAGCGTCATAGTACGTATACACGCCGGGGGTGTCCGGCAAAAAAGAAATTTTCTCCTTTAATTCGGGAGATTTTTCGTGCATAGCCATAAGTCAGTAATGCTGCGTATCCATACAAACCCGAAATCCAAACGCTCCCGAGACAAACCCGGGACAAATTCACTCGGTTCTAAATAGTATTATAAACTTGGAGGCTCCCCGCGAAAATACAGCAGGGAGTCTACCAATCAAAAGCGAGGCGACATTCGCGCCACCGAGGGCACATGCGACACCGACAGGACGAAATATAATCGCCATATCGGCGTCGCGGGCAAATCAATATACGATCAGCGAGGTCACCTCGGCATCGGCAGGCAAAGCCGCACGGCCATTGAGAGCGCTCAGCTCAATAATGAAATTGATGTAAACCTTTTTAGGGTTCATGCTTTTCACCAGCTCATAAGCAGCAGCCATTGTGCCGCCGGTGGCAAGCACGTCATCATGCAATACGACTACATCGTCCGGGCCGATGGCATCGCGATGCATCTCGATAACGTCCGTACCATACTCCTTTTTGTATTCGGCACGTATCGTGTCGGCGGGGAGCTTGCCCGGCTTACGTGCCGGTACAAATCCGGCGCCAAGTTCAAAGGCCAGAATACTGCCACCGATAAATCCGCGGCTCTCTATGCCTACAACCTTGGTGATGCCCTTATCGCGATACAGCTGGGAAAGATCCCATCCGATGACATGGAGGGCGCGGGGGTCCTTGAACACGGTGGTGAGGTCCTTGAAGAGTACTCCCTTTGTGGGGAAATCTTTGACGTCACGAATTTTTGATTTGATATATTCCATTTTTACGAATTATGGAGTGAATATATAGAATATGTGTTTAACTCAAACTAAGTTTTTAGAGAATCGAATCTATAGCCACAGTATCAGCTACTACTATAGTATCGGAAGGTGCGACTATTTTCTCTCCTCTGCCGCAAGATGCAAGCATCGCGAGCATCGCGAGTATAAAGACAAACTTTTTCATATTTACTATTATCAAAAACTATCCGATTGTCATCAGTGCCCTACTATCATCAGAACGCTTTGATCAATTCGGCCTAAGTTTTATTTGCTTGTTTATCGTCCGCACGATAGCGGAGTCGTTATGTTTTTTGTTATTTCCGCAAATTGTTCCACGTGAAACAATTTGCGCTTAATTATTTGTAGATGTATGTTTTAGAACCGTGTTACACACGACCTCCGTGACGGGTTATCGCCCCAACAAGAGCAGCAAGACATTGACATCGCTCGGGCTGACACCTGGAATGCGAGACGCCTGACCTATGGTCGATGGACGATGCTTCTGCAGCTTTTGGCGTGCCTCGGTGGACAGGGCGTTGATGCCGGAATAATCATAATCCTCGGCGATGCGTATATCCTCAAGACGGCGAAGTTTGTCAACATTGAGTTGCTCGCGCTTGACATATCCTTCGTACTTGAGCAGCACTTCGGCCGCCTCGACAATTTCGTCGCGCCTATCCTTGGGGAGCGCGGTAATATATTCGTTCAGCTGCGGAATATACTGCGCAAGCATAGGTATGGAGAGTTGAGGTCTCAGCACCAAATCTACAAGCCGGACACTTTGGCGCAAAGGAGCCGAGCCGACAGAAGCCAGCAAAGCCTCCACCTCCCCTGCCTTGACGGTAAGGGTACGCGCCAATTCGACAAGTCCGTCACGTGCCTCACGTTTCTGCTCGAGTACGCGCATGCGAACCTCATCGGCAAGGCCGAGGCGGAAGGCAAGGGGCGTCAGTCGCATATCGGCGTCATCCTGGCGCAAGAGTATGCGATGTTCGGCACGCGAAGTGAACATTCGGTAAGGCTCGTCCACACCCTTAGTAATAAGGTCGTCAATGAGCACCCCGATATATGCCCGGTCGCGCGAAAGCACCAGAGGCTCACGGCCCAGCACGGCAAGAGCCGCGTTGGCGCCCGCTACGAGGCCCTGCCCCGCCGCCTCCTCATATCCGGTGGTGCCATTGATTTGGCCTGCAAAATACAGGCCGCCCACCGGCCGGGTTTCGAGGGTGTGGTGCAACTGCGTCGGGTCAAAATAGTCATACTCTATGGCATATCCCGGACGATAGATTTGCACGTCGCGCAGCGCCGGGATGGTCTGCATGGCGCGTATTTGTATATCTATGGGCAGCGAAGAGCTGAACCCGTTGAGGTAGTATTCCTGTGTATCCTCCCCCTCCGGCTCGAGGAAAAGCTGGTGCGAATCCTTGTCGGCAAAGGTGACAATCTTAGTCTCGATACTCGGACAATAGCGCGGTCCGATGCTTTGGATCTGTCCATTGAACAGCGGCGAGTCAGGCAGGCCCTCGCGCAGGATTTCGTGTGTACGTGCATTGGTATTGACGGTAAAACACGGACACTGGCGCAGCTCCCTATGGACATTCGGCATAAACGAAAATTTATGGAAATCCTCATCGCCGTATTGCGGCGTTGCCAATTCGAAATGTACGCTGCGGCCGTCTATGCGTACCGGAGTTCCCGTCTTCATGCGTCCGCAGACAAATCCGATATCGCGCAACTGCTCGGTTATGCCGCAACTGGCCGGCTCGCCGGCACGACCGCCCGGGACCATTGTACGACCTATATGCATCAGTCCGTTGAGAAATGTGCCATTGGTAAGCACCACGGCACGAGCCGTGAACGTGGCGCCATTGAGCGTATGTACACCGGCAGCCCGACCGTCACGCAAAACAAGACGGTCCACGGCATCCTGCCACATATCCAGATTGGGCGTGTTCTCTAACGTCTTGCGCCACAGGGCACTGAAGCGCATGCGGTCGCTCTGTGAGCGCGGACTCCATACGGCCGGTCCTTTGCTCAAATTCAACATTCTGAACTGTATGGCAGAGCGGTCCGTGATGATACCCATCATACCGCCCAAAGCATCTATTTCTCTTACAATCTGGCCTTTTGCTATGCCTCCGACGGCAGGGTTGCAGCTCATCTGCGCAATCTTGTCCATATCCATGGTTACAAGCAACGTGCTACACCCCAAACGCGAAGCAGCCATAGCGGCCTCGCACCCGGCGTGTCCTGCGCCAACAACGATGACATCATATTCGAATTTCATAGCGTCCGAGCCGTAATTGTTAAATTGTATCTGCGATAACCGGTATTATCAGAAATATCAAATTTATCAGAAAAACCTAAAAACAAAAATGAATTACTCAACTGAATTTTTCGCCTCTATAATGTCAGGCATCGAAGCGTAGAGCGCCAGCGCATTATTTTCGTGTCGTTCCATAATCTCACGTTCGCCGGGGCCTTTGTCATTAATGCCGCACAAGTGCAGCACTCCGTGCACGATGACACGCAGCAGTTCCTGCGAGAACTCGGCGCCTATTTCGGCAGCGTTAGAAGCCACGGTATCCAACGAAATAAACATATCGCCCGAGATCACCCGTCCGTGACTATAGTCAAAAGTGATGATATCCGTATAATAGTCATGCTTGAGAAACTCCCTATTGATTTCGATAATTCGAGCATCATCACAAAAGACATAAGACAGCTCACGGGCGACACGTCCGTGCGTCCCGGCCACCTCGACAAGCCAGGCCTCGACCTTGGCTCGATCGAAGTCCGGCATTGAGACGTTCTGTGTCATCCATTGAAAAGTAGCAGTCATATTGGCAAACATTTTTGCAATTAACCTACAAAGTTACGAATAATCACCGAAAGCGAAGGTAAAAATTCAGGTGAAAGCGCAAATAAGCACAAAAGGCCAACAATTGGACTAAAAGTGAACAAACGACACTCCAAACGGCCTAAACACCAGCATGCGTCAAATTTGGTCTAAAAACCTATGACATAGCAAATAAACTGATTTTTAGCCGAAAATTTGGCGCATAAAAATTTCTTTCGTGTACGGATGGACAGAAAAAACGATTTTTGAGGTTAAACAATGTTAAACAAAAGTGTACAACCAAGCCGATAGTGTTATCTTTGTAAATATAAAAACAAGACCTATGGACGAGCGAACCACCATCCCCCAAGACGAAGCCGAGCAAAAACCCGGCACCCATATTTCGGCGACCATCATAACAAACAACGAGGCCTCCATAATCAAGCGATGCTTGAAATCCCTTGAAGGCATAGCCGATGAAATCATAGTCGTGGACTCCGGCAGCACCGACGGGACTCTGGACATTTGCCGCAAAGCCGGATGCCAAGTATACCAACGTCGATTCACCGGCTACGGAATACAACGCCAGTATGCCGCCTCCTTGTGCAAACACACCTACATTCTGGCGATAGATGCCGACGAGGTGTTAGACGATGAATTGCGTCAGACCATCATTAAGCTCAAAAAAGAAGGAATGACCCATCGCGTGTACGCCTTCAACATTATGGAATACTATTTCGGACATAAAGTGCGCCATACCGGTCTGAAACGAAGCGGCATGATTCGTCTTTTCAACAAACGCTATGCCCAATGGAACCTCCGCGATGTGCGCGAACAGGTCACCTTCCCCGAGTCGCTACGTCCCCAAAAACTCGAAGGAACCCTGTTACATTTCCGAGCCGTCAACTACTCGCAAATGCTGCTTAAAGAGCTGTCGCAGGCTCGTTTGCGTGCCGCCGCACTGGCAGCACGCTACAACAGGATCAGCCCGCTGCGTCCCCATATAACAGCCATCGCCACCTACTTTAAATACTACATCGAAAAAGGCGGATGGATGGACGGCCGCACAGGCGCAATGATAGCCCAAGGACGCGCCTACGGCACTTATATGGCCTGGAAAATTGCACGTAAAACTCTGCGCGAAAACGGATTATGCTAATAGCCGATATTCTGGCGCCCACACATAACGACAAAGCTCGAAAAGACCTACACGCCGCCGTCAACGCCACAGGCAATACAATCACAGCCATCGAGACGTCTGCGCCAAGTTTTGCCATATCCATGCAACTGGCCGGGGCGCTCAAAAAAAACCGTTATGACGCAGTCATCGTACACACCAACCGACAAGCCATAGCCGCAATCTCAGCTAAAATCATTGCTGAGAAATCCAATTCAGGATACGCAATCATCTACCAGCCAATGCGTTGCGAAAACACCCCTCGCAACATTCCTTCCGAAGTGATAGACAAAACCGCGCTTTGGATCTTTGAAGACGCGGCCATGCAACAACAATACATACGCCTTGGCGTACATCCACAAAAAAGCGCAATACTCCCACCCACATCCTTCGATACCGGACAGATGCCATCGACCATCACTCCGGCCGAATACGATGGGAACACTCCGCTTAACCTGCTTTGGCTTGGCGAAATAACCGACTACACACTGCTGCGTAATGCCGTTGATGCCATACGCCAACTGCCCGAAGCGGCAATACGCTTCAATGTTTGCGGCACAGGCAAAGCGCGGCATATCATGCCCATAGTGCGCAATGCGCGTGCCGACAATCACCATACATACATTTGGAAAGGCAACGAGTACGATGCCGAGCAAGAGCTCGCGCACGCCCATGTCATCATCGCCGAAAGGCCATACGTATCCGCCGTGCAGATAGACGGCATGCGCAGTGGAATTCCTGTATATGAAGCTGTTGACACATCCGAACTCCGCGACAGTCTCACCTTGATTGTGGCCAATCCGGAGGCACTACACGCCGCCGGGGAGGCCGCCCGCCAAGCCTATCAAGACACTTACAACCCATTGTTTCACGTGAAACATCTTGTCGAATTAATCGCCGAGACAACAAAATGACAAAAGCTCGTATACCCAAAGTTCTCCTGCTGTCGCACGACTGCGACCTTGTATTATACCAGACCTTCAAAGCCTTGGACGACAATGGAAAAGCCGAGATAACCATAGCCGCGCCCGATGAAGCCGTGCTTCCCGTGGACTCGATGAAACGCGTGGCTATGCCCGCCATCAAATCCAAATTCTCGCCCAAGGCAATATGCGAACTGCGTCATGTTATCAAGGCTCTACGCCCCGACATCATCTTTGCCGTAAGCACCTCCGCCCTGTCCACAGCCATACAGGCCACGCGATGCATGCGCCACGCCCCCGCCATAGTCGGATACCGCGGCACACAGGCACATGTACATCCATTCGACCCGACATACCGCATGGCTCTGCTCAACAAGCGAGTGGCACATATCGTATGCGAGACACCAGATATTTGTCAATACCTATCCGGATACATCCCGGCCGAAAAACTCTCGGGACGTCCCAAGCCATTTATGCGCCAATGGGTACAAAACGCCATGGCACACCCCGTTGCCATAGGCAAAGAAGGCGACCAAATCAAGATAGTATACATCGGCATCACCAAGGGGCGTCCTCATAAAGGGCTGCCCATACTGCTTAAAGCCGCCGAAATTCTGGCCGATGAAGGGCTTAAAATCTCGTTGACAGTCGTCGGCGATGCCGAGCCGCACGATATCCAATCAGCACGCCAAGACATAGTAACATTCACCGGCAACCGACCCGATGCAATGCACTACCTGCCCGGCGCTGACGTCTTTGCTCTGCCATCGCTGCGCGATGCCTCGCCTCGTGTAATACGCGAAGCACAAGCCTGCGGCGTGCCTTGTGTGGTAAGCGATATCCCCGGCGCACGCGACCTCATCACAACAGGCAACGACCCCGGCGGCATACTCGTGCCTCCCGGCGATGCACAGGCTATGGCTCAAGCCATCAAAGACATAGCCCTCGATCCGGAAGTACGTGCCCGCATGTCCGCCGCAGCATTGCGCAATATCGACGACAACTACGCCATGGCCGACTACGTGGAATATTTCGACAACCTATTCCGGAAAATTGCCGGACAATCCGGACGATGACAGCCACGTCCAGACGCATCGGGAAGAACAATTAAGCCGCAAATCCAAACAAATCTGCAAATACAGACAACCCAACAACACATGTCCACAAGCATACACACCTTCGCCAAGACTTTGGCCAAAGCCTTGACGCCCCATCCCTTGAGCGGCCGCGGCGTAATGACATTGGCCGTAGCTACGTTATACTTCAAATTTCTGTTTTTCGACCTTATTTGGGCCTTAGACAGCACCTTCTCCGGTTTCCAGTTTCCCATAGGATACCTCACTAAATTAGCATTGGCGACGCTACTGGCGCTGCCATTACTCCGAATACGCAGACGATGGTATATAGTGACCGTCTACATCATTGTAGACCTGCTGCTCATCGCCAACCTGATGTACTTCCGCACCTACTTCACCATCATTCCCGCCGGAAGCTACCTTCTTGTAGGCAATCTTGCCGATTTCACCGACAGCGTCTGGGAATCGCTGCGCCGATCCGACATCGTATTCCCGCTGACGACACTCGCCGCCATAGTAATACTATGCCGCACAGACCTGCGCAAAACGCTGAGCGATAGCGCAAAACGCCTCTTTCGACGTATGGCACTGTGGATGCTGGCAGTCCCCATGGCCATAGTACTGATATACGTTGCATGTCTGGGCGGATACAAAAAAGCCTACGACAAGCTGATGTACGATTACAGCACCTGCGGCGCCGCCGTATACACCATACCCGGAGCCATGGCCTACGAATGGATGCGCGGCACCGTAGAGCTGACACCGCAGCTGCGTGCCGAAATCAATCATTGGATAGCCACGCGGCCAGGCGCCAAACACACACCTGCACGACTAAAGCCCAAGGACAACGTTATAATCATCCTATGCGAGAGCCTCGAAAGCTGGGTGTTCGAGACCAGTGTCGAAGGCCAAGAATTGACGCCCAACATCAACGCCCTGCTGCGTGACAGCACCACATTATACGCGCCACACGTCTTGTCTCAGGTCAAAGGCGCACGCAGCATAGATGCACAACTAATACTACACACCGGGCTACTGCCCGTCGAATACGGGGCTTACTCCTACCGCTTCCCGCATAACACCTACCACAGCCTCGACAAGGCCTGGAAACAAAAATACGGTAACGATGCACGTGTGATGTCCTTCACCGTGGACAAAAAGACCGTATGGAACGTGGCCATTGTGGCACAAGACTTTGGATATGAAATTTACGACAAGCCCTACTTTGTACTCGACGTCAAAACCGGGCCGCGCGGACGCCTGGGTGACACTTCGTTCCTGCGCCAGAGTGCCCAAAAAATTGCCGACCCGTCAATGTGGCCGCCACACGGACACACGATGCTGCAATGTGTCACCTACTCGGGACATACACCCTTCGTCATCCCCGACGAACTCAAGAAAGTTCATTTCAGCAACGCCATACCCGAACGTCTGCGCCATTACATGGAAGTGGCCAATTACACCGACCGCGCCATAGGCGACTTTGTTCGTCTACTCAAGGCTTCAGGACAATATGACAACACCACCATCATCATCACCGGCGATCACGAAGGTATAGGTGTCGACCGCGCCACTTTCATCAAAGACCCGGCCGTGGCCGCCTGGCTCTCGCCCGAGCAATACGTGCCACTGGTCGTACTCAACAGCCCGGTGTCAAAGCGCTACAATGCCACCATGGGTCAAATAGACCTGTACCCCACCCTTCTCGATCTACTCGGCCTCGATGACTATGGATGGCGCGGTCTCGGACAAAGCATCCTCGACCCCGACCCCAAAAAACAGATACAGG